>Ga0075163_10007640_pt1 | contig 14273 bp, 11 predicted proteins | sample JI1023141ADNA_FD_71478 | JGI IMG/M metagenome (GOLD analysis project Ga0075163, IMG submission 71478) | Wastewater effluent complex algal communities from Wisconsin, to seasonally profile nutrient transformation and Carbon sequestration -... | ecosystem: Engineered > WWTP > Effluent > Algae...
GCCGAGGCCGAGGAGACCTGCGTGGTCTTCGGCATGCCGAAGGAGGCCATTCAGCGCGGCGCCGTCGAACACGTGCGGCCCCTCCACGAGATCGCCGCAAGCCTCGTCAGCTGGAGCCGGGCCGCGCTGCGTCAGGCTTGAGGCCGGCGGCCCGTAACCGGTCTGAAACCACCCTTCTGCCAGACTCCCGCAAGGCCTGCACCGCGTACTCGAAACACGGGTTCAAGCCATGCGGGGGCAGGCAGCTTGTCGCCTTGGCCTGCCTCCATCCGTCGAGCAGCATCGATAATGGGAGGCATCACCATGCGTCACAGCAAGCAGTTCCACTGGGTGTTGATTTCCGCGGCCCTCGCGCTGCCGCCGATGGCGGCCCATGGGTCGTTCATCCAGTTCACGCTCTCGAACCCGGAGAAGGTCGTCTTCGACTACGACGACCTGGAGCTCCTGGACGATTATGTTCACCTCACGACCACCGATGGACAGGTTCCGGTGGACGCCGGGGCCGGCGACACGATCGTATGGGACTACAACTACGCGAAGCACTTCCGGGTCAATTCCGATGACAAAGCGGACATCAGCCGGCTGAAGCTGTTTGCCCGGGGCGACGGTGACGGCGATGTCGACGTCTCATTCTGGCTCACCGATGCCGCGGGAGAGAAGATCCCGACCACGGTGCTGACATGGACCGGACTCGTCTGGAAGGCCAACAAAAACGTGCTTCTCTTCGACGACTGGCCCTCGCCGAATGGCGACGACAAGCTGGGTGTGCTGAAGGATCTGGTCGTGGGTGACTTCCACCTGGAAATCAAGGTCAATAGCGGCTCGGTGGCCTTCGCTGGCGGCAGCTTCGACTGGGAAGTGGGCGACATCACCGCGATCCCCGAACCCCAGGCGATCACACTGGCCAGCCTCGGCCTTGCCGCGATCGGACTGCTGCGCCGCGGCCGCGGCAGGCGCCCCTAGCGGCCCGGCGGAGGCGGCGGCACCGCGAGCCTTCTCACGCCGGCACATCGCGGCCGGCCCCAAGGGGGGCCGGACGGGTGGCTTACAGCCCCAGCTCGCCCCACATCGCATCCACCCGCCGCTTCACCGCCTCGTCCATCACGATGGGCGTGCCCCACTCCCGGTTGGTTTCGCCGGGCCACTTGTTGGTGGCATCCAGCCCCATCTTGGAGCCGAGGCCGGCCACCGGGCTGGCGAAGTCGAGGTAGTCGATGGGGGTGTTGTCGACCAGCGTGGTGTCGCGGGTGGCGTCCATGCGGGTGGTGAGCGCCCAGATGACCTCCCTCCAGTCGCGGATGTTCACATCTTCGTCCACCACGATGATGAACTTGGTGTACATGAACTGGCGCAGGAAGCTCCAGATGCCGAACATCACGCGCTTGGCGTGGCCGGGGTATTGTTTGCGGATGCTGACCACCGCCAGCCGGTAGGAACAGCCCTCGGGCGGCAGGTAGAAGTCGACGATCTCGGTGAACTGCTTCTGCAGCAGCGGCACGAAGACCTCGTTGAGGGCCACGCCGAGCATCGCCGGCTCGTCGGGCGGCTTGCCGGTGTAGGTGCTGTGGTAGATCGGGTCGCGCCGGCTGGTAATGCGCTCGATGGTGAACACCGGGAACTCGGACTGCTCGTTGTAGTAGCCGGTGTGATCGCCGTAGGGGCCTTCGAGGGCAACCTCGCCCGGGTGGATCACGCCCTCCAGCACGATCTCGCTCGATGCCGGCACCTGCAGGTCGGAGCAGAGGCACTTCACCAGCTCGGTCTTCGAGCCGCGCAGCAGGCCCGCAAACTGGTATTCGGACAGTGAATCAGGCACCGGCGTCACCGCGCCGAGGATGGTCGCCGGGTCGCAGCCCAGCACCACTGCCACCGGGAAGGGCTTGCCCGGGTGGGCCTTCTGGTGCTCCAGGAAATCCAGCGCGCCGCCCCGGTGGGCCAGCCAGCGCATGATGACCTTGTTGGGCCCCAGCACCTGCTGGCGGTAGATGCCCAAGTTCTGGCGCGTCTTGTGGGGCCCGCGGGTGACGACCAGCCCCCAGGTGATCAGCGGCGCCACGTCGCCGGGCCAGCAGTGCTGGATCGGCAGGCTGGCGAGGTCCACGTCGCGGCCCTCCTTGACCACCTGCTGGCAGGGCGCCGACGACACGGTCTTGGGCGACATGTTGAGCACCTGCTTGAAGATCGGCAGCTTGTCCCAGGCGTCCTTGAGGCCCTTCGGCGGCTCGGGCTCCTTGAGGAAGGCCAGCAGCTTGCCCACCTCGCGCAGCGCGGCCTGCCAGTCGTCGCCGCTCTCGCCCATGCCGAGCGCGACGCGCTCGGGCGTGCCGAAGAGGTTGGCGAGCACCGGCACCGAATGCCCCTTGGGGTTCTCGAACAGGATCGCCGGGCCGCCGGCACGGAGCACGCGGTCGCAGATCTCGGTCATCTCGAGGTGAGGGTCGACCTCGGCCTTGATCCGCTTGAGTTGGCCCAGGCGTTCCAGCTGGGCGATGAAGTCACGCAGGTCGGTGTAGCGCATGGTGGTGGAGGGTGGGGAATGGGAAGTGGGGAATGGAAACGGCCGCTTGCGCGGCCGTTGCAGGGGCGGGAGCGGCGGAGTCTAGTCTAGCAAAGCGTTGATCGCCTTGATGTCCTCGTCGCCGAGGGTGCCTGCGGCGGCCTTCAGCTTGAGCTGGGCCATCAGGGTGTCGTAGCGGGCCTTGGCGAGCTTCTGCTGGGTGTCGAAGAGCTGGCTCTGGGCGTTGAGGACGTCGATGTTGATGCGCACGCCCACCTCGTAGCCGAGCTTGTTGGCGTCGAGGGCCGAACGGGACGACACCTGGGCGGCCTCGAAGGCCTTGACCTGGGCCAGCCCGCTGGTCACCCCGAGGTAGGCCTGGCGGGCGCTCTGGGCGGAGCTGCGGCGGGCGTTGTCGAGGTCGGAGACGGCCTTCTCGCGCAGGGCCGAGGCCTCGCGCACCCGGGAGCTGGTCGCGCCGCCCTGGAACAGCGGCACCGCCAGCTGCAGGCCGACGACGGTGGTGTCGAGGTCGGTCTTGGCGAAGCCCGCAAAGGCGTTGGCCGAGGTGGTGTTGCCGCGGGATGCCACCAGGTCGACGGTGGGCAGATGGCCGGCACGGTTACGCTCGACCTCGCGGGTGGAGATCTCGGTAACCAGCTGGTTGGCCTGCACCGACAGGTTGCCGGCTTCGGCAGCGGTGACCCACGACTGGATGTCGGCCGGCTCGGGGCGGCTCAGGGCGACGCCCTTGCGCAGGCCCTTCAGCGCGTCGGGCTCCTTGCCGGTGAGGACCAGCAGCGCGTGGCGCTTGACGGCCAGGTCGCTCTCGGCGGCGATCACCTGGGCCGAGGAGAGGTCGGCCCGGGACTGGGCTTCATGGACGTCGGTGATGGTGACGGTGCCGACCTCGAAGCTCTTCTTGGCGAGGGCCAGCTGCTGGGAGTTGGCCTCGTTGAGGGCCTGGGCGGCGGCAAGCACGTCCTGGGCGCCGAGCACGTCGAAGTAGGCCTGGGAGGCACGCAGGGTGAGATCCTGGCGGGCCAGCTGGTACTGGGCATCGGCCAGCGCCGCCTGCATCTCGCCCTGCTTGTACTGGACCCAGTTCTGCCAGCGGAACAGGGGCTGGGTGAGCTGCACCTGCCAGCCGTTGCTGTTGTAGCCCTGGCTGCGGCCGGTGGTGCGGTAGTCGGCCTCGTTCCAGTTGGTGTTGCCGGTGAGGTTGAGCGAGGGCAGCAGGCCCGCCCGCCCCTGGGGCAGCTTCTCGCGCCCGGCCTCGGCCGAGGCCCGGGCCGCCGCCAGCACCGCGTCGTAGCCGAGGGCCTCGCGGTAGATCTGCTCGAGATCGGCCGCTGCGGTCTGGCCCGCCATCAGCGCCACCGCCATCGTTACCGCCACACGTCCAGCCAGCCGTTTCATACCGCTCTCCATCGTATTTGTTGCCGGCCGGCACCCGGCAGGGCCGCCAGCCGTTGCTGCGCTCAAGGAAACGCCGGGCCGCCCCAAAGCTTCCTTGCCCCCCACGGGGGCAGGCTGGGCGAAGCCCGGCCCTGGGGGCGCTCAGTACTGGGGCATCGACGGGTCGACCTGCTGGGCCCACTGGGCCACGCCGCCGGCGAGGTTGATCAGATTCGAGAAGCCCTGCCGTTCGAGGAACATCGCCACCTGCATGCTGCGGCCGCCGTGATGGCAGATCACCACGATCTCGGCGTCGGGGTCGAGCTCCTGCACGCGCGCCGGCACGCTGGCCATCGGCATCGGCAGCGAGCCGGGGATGGCGCAGTAGGCAAACTCGGACGGCTCACGCACGTCGAGGAGCACGGGCGCCGGGCGTGAGCTGTCCTGCAGCCAGTCGGCGAGTTGCGGCGGGGTGATCTGCTTCATGGGGCGGGGGCCTCAGAATTTGAACTGGCTCTTCTGGGGCGCGTTGCGCATCATCGGAACCGCGTTCTCGAACAGGGATTCGGTGCGGAAGTTGCCCTCGGACACCTGGGTGACCAGCGTGGCGGTCATCAGCTGCGGCTCGCCCACGAAGGCGAACAGGCGGCCACCCACCTTGAGCTGCTGGAGCAGGGTCTCGGGGATGAAGGGCACACCGCCGGAGACGACGATGAGGTCGTAGGGCGCGTTGCTCGCCCAGCCGCAGATGGCATCGCCTTCTTCGACGATGACGTTCTCGACGCCGTAGCGCTTGAGGTTTTCATGGGCCATCGTGACGAGGGCGGGCTCGATCTCGACGGTGCGCACCCAGTCGGCGCGGGCGGCGAGCAGGGCCGCGAAATAGCCGGAGCCGGCGCCCACTTCGAGCACCTTGTCGGAGCGCTTGACCTGGATCGCCTGCAGGATCTTGCCCTCGATCACCGGGATCAGCATGCTCACGCCGTGGCCCAGCGGGATCTCGGCCTCGGAGAGGGCCAGCGACTTGTAGGCTTCCGGCACGAACTCCTCGCGGCGGACGCTCATCAGCAGGTCGAGCACGTCGAAATCCAGCACCTCCCAGGGGCGGATCTGCTGCTCGACCATGTTGAACCGTGCTTTTTCGAAATTCATTATGTGACTCCCGGGTAAATATTAGCACAGGCTAATATTAAAGATCTGCGTGCCTGAATGCCTGCAAAAAACTTCCGGATTCTAACCCACTTGGCGCCTCACCGAGCAGTCCTCCGCCATCACGGCCCGGCTCACGCCCGCCGCACCCGATACCAGGCGGCGTAGAGCGCCGGCACGAACAGCAGGGTGAGCAGCGTGGCGACGATCAGCCCGCCCATGATGGCCACCGCCATCGGCCCAAAGAAGGTGCTGCGGGTGAGCGGGATCATCGCCAGCACCGCCGCCGCCGCGGTGAGGGCGATCGGCCGCAGCCGCCGCACCGCCGACTCGACGATGGCGTCCCACACCGACAGCCCGCGCGCCACGTCCTGCTCGATCTGGTCCACCAGGATCACCGAGTTGCGCATGATCATCCCGAACAGGGCGATCGTACCGAGCATCGCGACGAAGCCGAAGGGCTGGTTGAAGAGCAGCAGGAACAGCACCACGCCGATCAACCCGAGGGGCGCCGTGAGCACCACCATGGCAGTACGCGAGAAGCTGCCGAGCTGGACCATCAGCACCGTGAGCACCACCGCCAGGAACAGCGGGAAGCCGGCATTCACCGAGCCTTGCCCCTTGGCGCTCTCCTCCACCGCGCCGCCGGTCTCGATGCGGTAGCCGGCCGGCAGGCGGGCGCGCAGCTCGGCCAGCTGCGGCTCGATCTGGGCGGTGACGGTGGGCGCCTGGATGCGCGTGTCGTGGATCTGCCCGCGCACGGTGATCGCCGGCTCGCGGTTGCGCCGCCACACCAGGCCGTGCTCGAAGCCGTAGCGGATGCTGGCCACCTGGCCCAGCGGCACCGGCTTGCCGGCGCGGGTCGGGATCGACAGCTCGGAGACCATCGACAGGGCGTCCCGCTCCAGCGTGTCGGCGCGCAGCACCACGTCGATCGATTCGATGCCCTCGCGGTAGCTGGTGGCCGTCAGGCCGCGCAGGGAGGTGTTGAGGAAGTTGGCCACGTCCTGCGTCGACAGGCCGAGGAGGCGCGCCTTGTGCTGGTCCACCTCCACGTGCAGCACCTTCGACTGCTCGTCCCAGTCGGGGTGGACGTCGGCCAGATGCGGGTTGCCGCGCATCACCGCGGCCACCTCGCCGGCCAGCCGGCGCACCGTCGGGATGTCCGGCCCGAGTACCCGGAACTGCACCGGGTAGCCCACCGGCGGGCCGTTCTCCATGCGGATCACGTTGCTGCGGAGGTTCGGGAAGTCCGTCTTGAAGCGGTCGATCAGCCGGCTGCGCAGCGCGTCGCGGGCCTCGATGTCGCGGGTCAGCACCACGAACTGGGCAAAGTTGGGGGCCGGCAGCTGCTGGTCGAGGGGCAGGTAGAAGCGTGGGCTGCCGGTGCCCACGTAGGCCACGTAGTTGGCCACCTCCGGCTCGCCATCCAGGATTGCTTCCAGCTTCTCGACCTCGGCCTGGGTCGCGCGCAGGCTGGCGCCCTCGGGCAGGCGCAGGTCCACCAGCAGCTCGAGCCGCGTGGAGTTGGGGAAGAACTGCTGCTGCACGAAGCCGAAGCCCACCAGCGCCGCCACGAAGATCGCCAGCGTGGCGCCGATCACCCACCAGCGCCGCGCCACGCAGGCATCCACCAGGGCGCGGAAGCGGTTGTAGAAGGGGGTGCGGAAGACCTCGTCCTCGCCACCCTCGAAGTGCGGCTCGCCCAGGCCGATGCGCTCCTGGAGCCGCTCGAGGCGCGGGAAGCGCTTCGCCAGCCAGCCCGAATGCCGCGGCGCCCGCGGGTCGGGCAGCAGCAGGTAGCCCAGGTAGGGCACCACAACCACCGCCGCCAGCCACGAGGCCAGCAGCGCGATGGCGTTCACCTGGAAGATCGAGCGGGTGTATTCGCCCACCGACGACTGGGCGGTGGCGATGGGCAGGAAGCCGGCCACCGTCACCAGGGTGCCCGACAGCATCGGCCCGGCGGTGCTGGTGTAGGCGAAGGCGGCCGCCTTCGAGCGCTCCCAGCCCTGCTCCATCTTAACCAGCATCATCTCGACGGCGATGATCGCGTCGTCCACCAGCAGGCCCAGGGCCAGGATCAGCGCGCCCAGCGAGATCTTGTGCAGGCCCACGTCGAACATCCGCATGCCGAAGAAGGTCACCGCCAGCACCAGCGGGATCGACAGCGCCACCACCAGCCCGGTGCGAAAGCCCAGCGAGAAGAAGCACACCACCAGCACGATGATCACCGCCTCGGCCAGCGACCACACGAACTCGTCGATCGAGCGCCGCACCGAGTCCGGCTGGCTGGCCACCTCACTGAGCTCCATGCCCACCGGCAGCCGGGCCTGGATGCGGGCGATCGCCGCCTTCAGGTCGCGCCCCAGGGCGATGATGTCGCCGCCCTTGGCCATCGACACGCCAAGGCCGAGGGCGTCCTGCCCGCGGAAGCGGAAGCGCGGCGCCGGCGGCTCGACGAAGCCCCGCGCCACCCGCGCGATGTCGCCGATGCGCAGCTCGCGCCCGCCAGCCCGGATGCGCGTCTCGCGGATCGCCTCAATGGTGTCGTAGGCCCCAGACGGGCGCAGGTAGATGCGCTCGTCGCGGGTCTCCACATAACCGCCCGGCGCCACCGCGTTCTGGCGCGCCAGGGCCTCGGTGACGGTCTGCACGTCGAGCCCGAGGGTCGCCAGCCGGCTGTTGGAGAGCTCCACGTAGATGCGCTGCTCCTGCTCGCCAATCAGATCCACCTTGGCCACGCTGGGCACCCGCAGCAGCTCGGCGCGCACCGTCTCGCCGGCCGCCTTGAGCTGGGCGTCGTCGAAGCCGTCGCCGGTGAGGGCGTAGATGTTGCCGAACACGTCGCCGAACTCGTCGTTGAAGAACGGCCCGCGCAGGCCCGCCGGCAGCTGGCTCTTGATGTCGCCGACCTTCTTGCGCACCTGGTAGAAAAGCTCGGGCACGTCGCGGGCGGGGGTCGAATCCTTGGCGATGAAGAGCACCACCGCCTCGCCGGGGCGCGAATAGCTGCGCAGGATGTCCACGTTGGGCACCTCCTGCAGCTTCTTCTCGAGGCGGTCGGTGACCTGCTCCTCCACCTCCCGGGCCGAAGCGCCGGGCCAGTCGGCCCGCACCACCATCACCTTGAAGGTGAAGGGCGGGTCTTCCGACTGGCCGAGCTTCTGGTAGGACATCACGCCGACGATCGCCAGCGCGACGATCAGGTAGCGGATCAGCGGCTGGTGGGCCAGCGCCCACTCGGACAGGTTGAAGCGCTTCACGACGCAGCTCCCGGCCGCAGCACCGCCGGCACTGCCGTCGGCCGGGCCGGCGCCACGGGCCGCAGGGCCTGGCCGGCGACGATCTTGTGCACGCCCGCGGCGGCGATGGTCTCACCCGCCGCAAGGCCCGCGGAGATCAGCGCGCCGTCCTCGCGGTACTGACGCACCGTCACCTTGCGCAGCACGGGCTTCACCAGCTCGCCCTCGGCCTGCATCACCCACACCGCGCTGGCGCCCTCGTGCTCGAACACCGCGGTGGACGGCACCAGCAGGCCGCCCGCCGCGGCGCTGGAGTCGGCCAGGACCACGTTGGCGGTCATGCCCAGCTGCAGCGCCGGCAGCGGGTCGACGATGCTCACCCGCACCGCGTAGGTGCGCGTGGCGGCGTCGGCGCTGGGGGCGATCTCGCGCACCCGGCCGGCCAGCGCCACGTCGGGCTGGGTCCACGGCCGCACCTCGACCCGTCCGGCCTTCTTGAGTTCGCCGATGCGGGTCTCGGGCACCGCGATCAACACCTCCCGCTCGCCGTCCCGGGCCAGCTTCATGACCACCGCCGAATCCTTCACCACCTGCCCCACCTCGGCGCCCACCGCGGTGATGACCCCCGGCTGATCGGCCAGCAGGCTCGTGTAAGCCGCCTGGCGGCCGGCCACGCTGGCCTGGGCGCGGGCCTGCCCGACCCGCGCCGTCGCCGAGCGGAAGGCCGTCTCCTTGGCATCCAGCACGCTGCGGCTGACGAAGTTCTTTGCCACCAGGTCGCGGTAGCGCAGCACCTCGGCCCGGGCATAGGCAAACTCGTTCTCGGCCGCCGCCAGCTGGGCCCGCGCCGCCTCGGCGTTGAGCCCCGCGTCGGCCGGGTCGAGCCGCGCCAGCAGCTGGCCCGGCTTCACCACCGCGCCCACGTCCACCCGCCGCTCGACGATCTTGCCGCCGATCCGGAAGGCCAGGTCGGATTCGTAGCGCGCCCGGACCTCGCCCGTGTAGAGCGCCGCCGGCGCCACCTGGGCCGGCGCCAGCGTGAACACCACCACCGGCCGCGGCGGCTCCGCCACGGGTTCGGGCTTCGAACAGGCGGCGAGGAGGCCGAGGGCAAGCGCTGAGGCAAGAAGGGTCCGTGTGTTCATCGGGGTTCCTGAGTGTCGGCGGCCCCCAGGCCGCGCAGGATGAAGTCGAAATAGGTGTCGAAGTACTGCTCGGGCAGGGGCCGGCCCGGCATGCCGCCGATCATCGAGTGCTGCATGACGGATTGCATCAGGAGCGGGTGGAAGACCATCTGGCGCAGCGCCTCGGGGCTGCCCGGGCGGAACACGCCGCGGGCGATGCCGGCCTCGATCACCTGGCGCAGCAGCGCGCTCCAGCGCCCGATCACCGCCTCGTTGAAATACGCCGCCACCTCCGGAAAGTTGCCGGCCTCCGAGATCATCAGCTTGCAGGTGCCGCCCAGCGGCGTGGCGCCGAAGCACTCCCACCACTCCACCAGCAGCTCACGCAGCAGCCGCGCCGGGTCGTCGAGGTTCGCCACGACGCGGGCTTCGCTGGCGTCGATCAGGGGCAGCACCGACTCCTCGATGACCGCCCGGAACAGGGCTTCCTTGCTGTCGAAGTAAAGATAGAGCGTGCCCTTCGAGACGCCGGCCCGCGCCGCCACGTCGTCGAGGCGGGTGGCCGCGAAGCCCTTCTCGACGAACAGCGCCAGGGCCGCCGCCGCCAGCTCGGCGGGGCGGGCCTCCTTGCGCCGCTGACGGGATGAAGCGTGGGTGGAATCCATGAAAATCTCACTGACTGACCGGTCGGTCAGTAATTTTGGCAGATCCAGCGCCGGTGTAAAGGAATGCCGTGATTCCCGTTTACGGTCGGTGCCCGCCCGGCGCACTCACACCGCCGCCTCACACAAACCGCGGCAAACCCAGACCTTCCACAAAAATGCACAAACAAACAAAAATGTCACACCTTGCAAACATTATACATTGACATGGAAAATTCACCCGGAGGCGCTAACCTCATCTCACGCACCCGAATCCGGCAGGAGCCCAGCAATGCACGCTTTCAAGAAGGACGACACCCCCCAACCCGCGCCAGGCCGGCGTAGTTTTCTGATCGGCGCACCGGCCTGTCTGCTGGCTCTCGGCAGCCTGTCCACCGGCGTGCGCGCCGCCGGGGCGCAGCACGCGCTGCCGCCGCTGCCCTATCCCATCGACGCCCTCGACCCCGTGCTGTCGGCCAACACCCTCGGCCATCACCACGGCAAGCACCACAAGGGCTACGTGGACAATCTCAACCGCCTGCTGGCCGGCACCGAGTTCGCCGGCCAGCCCCTCGAGAACCTCATCCTCCAGAGCGCCGGCCAGCCCGCCCAGGCCGCCGTCTTCAACAACGCCGCCCAGGTGTGGAACCACAATTTTTACTGGCAGAGCCTGCGCCCCCGGGGCGGCGGCGAACCGCCGGCCGAGCTCAAACACCGTCTCGACGAGGCCTTCGGCAGCGTCGCCGCCTGCAGGAAAGAGCTCGCCGCGGCGGCCATGGCCCAGTTCGGCAGCGGCTGGGCCTGGCTGGTGGCCGACGGCGAGCGCCTGCGGGTGGTCAGGACGAGCAACGCCGAACTCCCGCTCACCCAGGGCCTGCGGCCGCTGCTCACCCTCGATGTGTGGGAACACGCCTATTACATCGACTACCAGAACCGCCGCGCCGACTACACCAACGCCGTCCTCGACCGGCTGATCAACTGGGAGTTCGCCCTCGAAAACCTGCACCGCCACGCCTGAGCCCCGGCTCCGGGTCTAAAATCGACGCATCGCCCCCGCGCCTGGCGGGGCAGTCGATTCCGTCGGGAGCCCGGCCATGTCGAAGCGCGAATTCCCCCTGTCCGGCGTCCACGCCCTGCTCGAACCGGGGCCGGTCGTCCTGCTGAGCAGCGCCGCCGACGGCCGGGCCAACGTCATGACCCAGTCCTGGCACACCATGGTCGACTTCGAGCCACCGCTGGTGGCCTGTGTCATCAGCCGCTGCAACCACAGCTTCGCGGCCATCGACGCCACAGGCGAATGCGTCATCAACCTCCCCGGCGCTGCGCTGGCCGACGCCATCGTCGGCTGCGGCAACGCTTCCGGCGCCGACATCGACAAGTTCGCCGCCTTCGGCCTCAACCCCGAACCCGCCCGCTGCGTAGCCCCGCCGCTGATCCGCGAATGCTTCGCCAGCCTCGAATGCCGGCTTGCCGACCGCAGCCTGGTGGCCCGCTACGGGCTCTTCATCTTCGAGATCGTGGCGGCCTGGCATGACCCCGCGCTGCCCCACGAGCCCACCCTGCACCACCGCAGCTACGGCGAGTTCATGCTTTCCGGCCCGGGCATCACACTGCCCTCGCGGGCGCGATGAACACCCCGACCCTCCTGCTCGGCGCCTTCGACCGGCACAACTTCGGCGACCTGCTGTTTCCCCACATCGCCGCCGCCCTGCTGCCGGGCCGCCGGCTGATCTTCGCCGGCCTCGCCGAGCGCGACCTGCGCCCCTTCGGCGGCCACCGGACCCACGCCCTCGCCCGGCTCGCCGCCGAGTTCGGCAACGCCCCCGTGCGCCTCATCCACGTCGGCGGCGAGATCCTCACCTGCGAAGCCTGGCACGCTGCGCTGATGCTGCAGCCGCCGGCCGCGGTGCCGGGCCTCGTCGCCCGCCTCGACGCCCATCCGGCCGAGCGCCTGGCCTGGGCCCGCGCCACCCTCGGCCTCGCCAGCCTCGCCCCGTATGTGGCCGGCCGGCGCCTCTTCCCACGGGCCCAGCTGATCCACGCCGGTGTCGGCGGCGCCGGCCTGCAGCACTGCCCGCCAGCGCTGCGCGCCGAGGTGATCGAGGCGCTCGGCGAGGCCGACGCGGTCGGCGTGCGTGACCGCCAGACCCTCGCCCACCTCCACGCCGCGGGTATCCCGGCCCACCTGATGCCCGACCCGGCGGTGCTGACGGCCGAGTGCTTCGGCCCCGCCATCACCGCCCACGCCACCCGGGGCGAAGTCGCCGCCATCGCCCGGCGCTTTCCCCGCGGCTACCTCGCCGTGCAGTTCAGCGCCGCCTTCGGCGACGACGCGAGCCTCGACAGCCTCGCCGCCCAGCTCGACCGGGCCGCGGCCGGAAGCGGCTGCGGCATCGTGCTGTTCCGCGCCGGCAGCGCCCCCTGGCACGACGACGCGGACTGCCTGACGCGCCTCGCCCGCCGCCTGCCCGCCGCCGCGGTGCAGGTTTGCCAGTCGCTCCAGCTGTGGGACATCTGCGCGCTGATCGCCGGCAGCCGCGGCTACTGCGGCAGCAGCCTGCACGGGCGCATCGTCGCCACCGCCTTCGCCCGGCCGCGCCTCAACGTGCTTCCGCCGCAGACCAGCGAACCGGGCAAGAGCAAGATCGAGGCTGGCACGGAAACCTGGGAGAGCCCGGCGCTCCCCGCCACCAGCCCGCTCGACGCGCTCGCTGCGCGGCTCTGCCAGGCCCTGGCCGCCGACCCCGCCACCCTGCGCGGCATGGCCGGCGGGCTGGCCGCCCGCTACCTGCGCAGCTTCGCCGCCCACCGGCCCAACGGGGCTGGCCGCTAAAGATTCCACGCGCCAGTCCGTTGATTGGACGTCACAAATCCAGCCTCCGGGCATATGCCCGATAGCAAGGCCAGTTAAAGCACAAGATCGACAATGAGGCTCCATCAACATCGGGCGGCATCAGGCGCTCCCCTGCACCGGCATCGGGCCGGCCCGGGGCGTCGCCCGGCGGCCGGCGGCTGCAGGGCGCCAGTCCGCCGGCCGCCCGCGGCAGCCTGAGCCCGCACAGCCACCATGTGGGCCAAGGTCCTCCTCCTGAAACGCCATCGCAAGAGCCTCGTGGCGCTGCTGCTCTTCATCGCCTATGCCGTCACGCTCTTCGTCCATAACCTGAGCGTGCAGGGGCGCCTCGAGCAAAACCTCATCGACGGGGCGACCCTCGAACTGGCCCGCCGGGCAGACACCCTGTCGGCCTACATCTCCGAGCGCCACAACTCCCTCGCCAACCTGGCCGCCTCCGACGCCGTCGCCAATTACTTCGCCGGTCGCGACCTCGGCATGAGCGTCGAGTACGGCCTGGGCCTTCACCTCCAGGCCATCGAAGATCACCTCGAACAGCTGATGCAGCGGGAACAGCTCGACACCACCCACATCTACCAACAGATCCTCCTGATCGACAGGCAGGGCGAGGTCGTCGCCCGTGCGCCCGAAAGCCCCGAGACCACCGACGAGGATCTGAAATCCCTGGCACCGCGGCTCGACGGAGCCCGCGACGTCACGCTGCTCGACGGGCGCAAGCTCCTGCGCTTCAGCCAGCCGGTCAGCATCAAGGGCGTGCTGCGCGGTCACGTGATCGCCGACATCCCCCTCGCCACCATCGAGCAACTCGCGGGCGGCGGCAACGCCCTGCGCCCCGAAACGCTGGTGCTGACCGATTCCGGCCGGCCGGTGCTGGCGACGCCGCCGATGTTTTTCAAACAGGCCGACGTCATCGCCCTGCTGGCCGGGCTCCCCCCCCGCGACACCCGGCTCACCCCTAAGCTGCGGGCCTTTGCCGGCGACCGGCCGATCGCCGCCATCAAGCAGAGCATCCACGGCTCGCCGCTGGCCCTGGCCGCACTGGTCACCCGGCGCGAGGTCGCCGCCAACGCGATCCCGCCGGTCTTCCTGGCCACCGCCGGCGCCGTGCCCTTCCTGCTGCTGTACATCGTGGTTCTGGAAATTCGCGAGCGGCGCCGCATCGAACAGCGCAACGTCGACGCCCGCCTCGAGGCCGAGCGCCGGGCCAAGGCCCGCAGCGAGTTCCTGGCCAACATGAGCCATGAAATCCGCACCCCGCTCAACGCCATCCTCGGGCTCGCCCAGATCGGGCAGCGCGTCTCCGCCGGGCGCCAGGTCGAGCAGCAGTTCATCCGCATCGTCGAATCGGGCCAGCACCTGCTGGGC
>Ga0075163_10007641_pt1 | contig 14271 bp, 20 predicted proteins | sample JI1023141ADNA_FD_71478 | JGI IMG/M metagenome (GOLD analysis project Ga0075163, IMG submission 71478) | Wastewater effluent complex algal communities from Wisconsin, to seasonally profile nutrient transformation and Carbon sequestration -... | ecosystem: Engineered > WWTP > Effluent > Algae...
GAAAGCGTGGCCCTGCGCCCGAGCGGTGTCAGGTTCTGGTGCTGGCCAGCGATGTTGACGGATGTGCTTTGATCCTTGGCATCAAGAAGCGTCGGGAAGGCGGATGTTCCGACCGGCATGGGCGCGTCACGGCAAAACCGAAGGGTGAGCGGCGTTCCCTCAAGGTAATTGTCGATATCGGCGCAATGTTGTCGAAGATTCCAGCACTTCCGAGCCGTCAGCCCGCCAAGCGCCGCCGTGCAAGGGGCGGTCCCGAAGGTCCGCGAACACTTCGGCACGTCGATTTCGATCATCTCGAACAGATCGTTATCGCTCACAATAAGCCCTCATCCGCAAGCTGAGTTCGCAAAGCTGCCCGCCCGCCATGATCGTCGGGGAAAACACGTCGCCCTTGTCGGCCCATGCGTATGCAACGTCTGTGGTGAAGACCGAAGGCGCTGCGGCCCAGATGAAGGGCTTGCCGTTGTTGTAGGCAGTGCGGAACCCGGACATGGAACTGAGAACGAAGCTGTAATCGAGCGGCATGAAAGCCGCGCCAAGGCTGGCCCCGGCCTTTTCGATCTTCTGGCCCATGTAGTGCCCGCGCATGGAAACATTGGGATAGCGGGTGATTTCGCGCGAGGCCCAGACTGGCGAGTAACCAGGCTGAACCCCGCCGGGGATGACAAGTCGCTTGCCGATGAAGCAAACGCCGACCTGACCCGGACCGGATATTTCGATACCCCATCCGGTTGAGGTCTGTTCCGGCCAGACCAGCATGAATGGTTCGTTCGTGGTCGGCGTGAATGTCGCGGTATCGGTCCAGACCGCAGCAACAAGCCGCTGCACCTTGATCGTCTTGCCCGCCAGCGTATGAGCGCCGATGAAGCAGCAATCGGCACCCTCAGCCACGCCCACCGTGCCGCGCAACGTATCTGGCGTCCCGGTGGCACCCCAATAGTCGGCGGTGCTTTCGGTGACAGCGCGGGAACGGGGGTTGACCGTGGGCAGGGCGGAATTGGTGATCGTGGCGCGGGCCAGAATGTTGTCCCAAAGCACCATCGGTTGGGCATTGAGTTCGGCATAGGCTGGCGAGGCGGCAGGCGTGGTAATGCTGATCATCGCATCAACTGCACGACCGGAGCACCGCGCAAGCGGCCCTCGCCCATGAACATGTCATAAATCATCTGCCCCGTGAAAATGTCGTTGGCCTTGATGCCCTGAACGACCAGCGTTTGCTGGTTCTGCTGTTGTGTCTGGACGGCCTGAGCGGCGGGCGCAGATGCAGATGCACCGCCGCCACCGCCGATGCCACCGGCAGACCGGATTGCCGCCACGCCTTTCAGGCCAGCAGCCAGAATGGACGCATAGGCTGCATATCTCCCCCAGATCGTCAGGCCGGGCGTGTTCAGCGCCTTGATGGCCGCGCCGTAAGCATTGACCGTTCCTTCAACCGCTTGGAATGTCGCAACGGCCTTCGCCATACGCTGCCCGCCGGCCGAAGCGATGCCCGCAAGCGCGCCGAAGAAGTTCGCGGTTTCGCCAAGGCGCTGTTGCTGGCGCGATGCCTCAAGCGCCGCCAACTGCTCCTGATAGGACTGCTCGACCGCCAGAAGCGCTTGCTTGTGCCCCTGCTCGCCAAGGATTTCCTGCGCCCGCCGATCGGCAAGGATCGTCTGTGCATCGGCATACCAGGTATCAATCATCGCGCGTTCGGTTTGCAGACCCTCGGTGATGCCTTGAAGCCGCGCCGCGAAGTCGTCCGCGACCGTTCCGCCCCCGCCAGCGCCAGCCGCGACGGGTTTCAGCCACGGCTGATCGGCCGTGAAGTGATTAGTTGCCCCCCGGATTGTATCGCGCTGGCTGCCACGCTCATCTTCAAGCATTCGCGTCTGCCGCCCGACCGAAAAAGCCGCTGCATTGGCACGGGCAATCTCCCACGCATTTGACGCCGCGTCCGCCAGTTTGTCTGCGAGGCCGGTAGCCCCGGCAGTTGCTCCGCCAAACGCCCCGGCAAGATTGGTCGCTGCCGCCAGCATGGATTGAGTGAAGCCAGCAGCCTTCTCCATCGCGCCCTGAACGCCGCCAGCCTGAATGACGATATCGGAAAGGTTCGTGTAAACCGCCTGAAGCGCGGGCGGCATTTTCTCTACAGACCCGTAAGCCAGCAGAAGTTCGCGCGCCACTGCGTCGGCGGCTGTCGCCTGATTTTGCAGCCCCTTCGCGCCTTCCAGTGCCAGAAGCGATGCTTGAAGCCGCGCGGCCTGATCGGCGGCAAGGCCAAAGTCATTGGCGAGGACTTGGCCGTAAACCGCCTTGCCCATCTGCTGTCCGACGATATCCCACTCAAGAAGGGCGCCGCTCACGGCCTTAACCGACGCGGCTACAGCGTTGATCGCCTCGATTTGTTTAACATCGGCCATGGCTTGCAGCGCCCGTCCCGCCGCGCCGGAAAGCCGCCCATAGCTTTCGATCAGCTTTTCATTCGGTTGCAGCGCCGCCTCTGCCGCCTTGACGTAGGACGCGACTGCATCCTCGCTGCGCTCAAGCGTCTCGCGCAATTGCTCCGCGCTGTCCGAAGTCCCGCCGAACGCCGCGATGATCATGGGCAGGGCAACACCGGCCACAAGACCAGCCGCCGCACCAATGGCACCGAAGGCAAGGCCTATATCGGGAAGTTGAACCGCAAGCGCCTGCGTGAAGTTGCCAGTGACCATCGTCATCTGGCCGACCTGCGACAGTTGCTGGGATAGGCCGCGCGCGTGGTTGGACGTCAAGCCCATCGCCCACCCGGCGCGCGCCGTTGCTGCGCCGGTCGTCAGCATCGATTTTGCCGCCATATCGGCAAGCCGCGTGTGTTGGGCTTGGGAAATAGCACCGCGCGCCAAGGCCGTATCAAGAACCTCGACTGCTTGGGCGTATTTCATCGAAGACGCATAGAGGGGATCGATTGACGCGCGCAGCGCAGATACTGCGGCATCCTGCTCTTGCAGCGACTTGAGAAACACATCAGCCGATCCGCTGGCGCTTTTTGCGGCCCCGGACATAATTCCCAGCCGGTCAGCGAGCGTCTTCGATGCCGCCGAAAGCCCTTCGGTGGATTTTTCCGCTTTTGCAGCGGCGACGGTCAGCTTGTCCAGATCGGCCGCGCCCTTCACGGCGGGGGCGCTGGAAACCTGAATGCCAAGTTGGGCAATATCCACGGTCAGCCCCTACCTTTCAACATGCCGGGTCGCAGGGTTTCCATGGGGGTCTTTTCCTCAGCAGGTTTCGCAATATAGGCGAGGTAGGCGGCATCAGCAGACCGGATGCAGGCCGCGAATGTGTCGGGATCGTCAGTCGGCCAGCCCCGGATTGCCGCCACCGGGATCGGGCCACCGGGGAACCGGCGTTCAGTCGATAGCTCCCAGAAGGCAAGGAACCATTCGTAAACGCCGGGGATCGGTTCTGGCGGGATCAGATAAGGCGGAATTGGTGCCCCGCGCTCCGCCAAGGTGTTGCGATACGTTTCCGCAGTCGCCCCGTGCTGAGTGTGCCACAGCACGAGGCCGGTCAGTTTCCCGCGAGTTCCTTTTCGCGGTCGGCACGGGTGCCGTCCACAACAGCCACAGCCCCCATGATCAGGTCGGCCAGAGGCTCAAACTCGGGAGACGTGATATGCTTGCGCACATCATCGGCACTGATCGGCTTGCCGCCGCTCGTCAGGCCCTCAATATCCAGCAGGTGATGTTCAACCAGCATTTCCCGCAAAAGCCGCATCATCGTGTCGGATTTGAGCGATCCATCAGGTCTTTTGTCGCGGGGGTCAACCTTGCGCTGTTTCGCGGCGAACAGTTCCCGCCCCGTCGATGTATTCGCGCCCCGGACCTTGACCCGCACATCGCCAAGGCCCGGAAGTTCATCCGCAGCAACCCATCGGCCATCCTCGATGGACGCCATGTCGCGCTTGAGCGCCAGAATATCCACGCTCAGACCTCCACGATATTCGAGTTGACCTCAAGCGTGGCGGAAATCATCAGCACGTCATTCGCACCGCCGCCCGTGCGGGGAGTGCCGACAACCAGGGCGATGAAGTATTCGGTTTCGCCTCCCGGATAGACCACGCGGAACGCATAGTTCAGCTTGGTCTTGCCAGCGGCCTTGATCGCGGTCTGGCCCGGATCGCCGTCTACGATGGCGAATTGCGCTTCATACGAACCGGCGTTGAACGTGCCCTTCTGTTTCGTATCGCGGCCCCGGTTGATCAGCGGCGTGGTGATCATTTCGGCGTTGTCGCCCAACGCCCCCATGGTTTCCCAGCCGTCGATTTCAACCCACGTCTGGCCGGAATAATCCCCCGCCACGAAGTCGGTTGTTTTCGACGCCAGAACACCGCCGATATAAATTTTGCTGCCAGCGACGGCAAAGAGTTCCGCTGCCATTTCGGTTCATCCTTTTGATATGCGGTTGCCCATGCCGCGAGCGGGCCTAGAACAAGACTTCAAACGGGATGGTGAGCGGCGTTCGCCAATAGGCCCCGTCCCTGAACCCATCCCGTGCCGATGGTGCCGCCGTGACGCGGATCGAACCGCCACCCGTCAGCGATATCCTGAGGTCGGTCGGAAAGTGCGCCGCCACGGCGTCGGCAAGGCTGTCCGCCTCGCCAGATCCGTTGTTGACGGGCGTTACCACCGTCACCACAAGCGAGCCTGCGGTGCGGTGATGATCGGCAATTGTCAGCCGGTCCTTTGGTGCCCTGATAATTTCCGCGACAAGGTGACGGGAACCATCCGGGGTGTATTTCCGGTTCGACCAGGCAATCGGCATGGCCGGGTTGAAGTGCAGCGCGTCAAGGCGGGCTTTCAGCGCCGCCCCGATAAATGCCGCGTTCATCAGGCGGACCGGCCCACAACTGCGATCTGGTAGGTGGCTGACGCGCCAGCCGAGTTCGCCACCCGCAGAATGTCGCCTGTTGCCGCCGTGACCGGGGCCAAGCCCGAGGCGTGACCCCCACCCATCAAGACCCAGTTGCCGGGACGGATCGGCCCAAGGGTCGGCGTGGTGCCGCCCAGATAGCCGACAACGGGGTTTGTGCCGACACCCACGGTCAGGTTCGTGGTATTGGCAACGCCCGAGCGTGGGGCGTTGATGATGAAGATCGACGCGATTTCCAGCATGGCGATGGATTGACCGAAGGCATTTGTCAGAACGCCATTCAGGTCGATATCGTCATTCGCGCCGGTCGCAACCGTCCGTTCGTCAATCCACAGGATATCGGCCTGATCAGCGCCAGTGCCGTCCGAAAGGTCAGCCGAAGCCGACATGAGCGGCGTGAAGGTGCCGCCGAAGTCATTGGGTCCGGTCTGCGTGGCCTCAAGCGAGGCACGAAGTTTGGTCGTCAGGGCCATATCGGCCTCCTATGCTCAGAGGTTTTTTGCCTTTGCGGCGTTCTTGGAAACAATCGCCTGCCATTGCTGCGCCGCTTTCAGCGCGAAGAAGCTGCCCGCCATTTTCGACGTGCCATATTCGACGTGGCGGGCGTATTTTGCGGTCCAGCCGCCGAAGACCGTATCGCCAAGCTTTGCCCCGGCTATCGCCATGACGTAACTGTCGGCCCCGCCCGCCCCGGTCTGTCCGTTCAGGCCGCTCACCATGCTTTTCAGCAGGAACTCCGTATCCACCGGCAGATTGCCGCCCCGAGCAAACCCCCGCGACACATTCTTGCGTGGGCGTTTGGCTTCTGATGCCTTGGTTAGCTGTGCCGCGTCGAACACGTCCTGCGCGCTTTCCTTGAACACCAGTTCAAGCTTTGTCCGGGACTTCGCCACGAAAGCCTCGACCTGAGCCGTGAATGTGCCTACCATTGCGCCTCACGTTCACCCGGCCACAGGAGGCTCTTGTGCGCACCATTGCCGCTCTTTTGATTTCAGCCGCCCCGGCGTTTGCCGCCACCCTGCCATCGGGCCTGTCGGACCCGCTTGCGAACAAGGCAACCTGCCTTGAGTTCGCCGGGAAGATTGATCGGGCAGAGGGGGATATCACCCTGCACCAGATCGCTTTTATGGAGGGCATGATTGCCCACGATATTTATGACGACACGGCAATTCTGGCTAAGGATGCACTGCGGCAAAACCCGGAGAACAACGAAGTGAACGCCGCTCTGGTTGCCGCAGTCTGCCGGTCGATTGGCTAGAGATACTTGACGCGAATTGCCATGTAACACCGGCAACCGATCACTTCATCCGGCCCTGCCCCCAATGCCACGTCCTGAGGGAACCGCATCAGCGCCCCGGACGGCGTGACGAACGGTGCATCGAACCTGTGCTTCTGCCCGTCCATCGCCATGTGGCTGTCCCTCACCCGCGCATCCCCGGCAGTTGACCATGTTTTTGTCACCTGATCGGCCCTGACCGCACCCGTGTCGATCAGTTGCTGCATCGCCTCGTATTGGGCGTGGTGCAGCGCCGACAGCGTTTCGGTCTGCGCAATCATGTCGCCGCGATATTTCAGCAGCTTGTCGGAATAGCGATCCGCGATCCTTTGCGCATCCGCATCACTCAGGCCCCGCCCCTCGCGCATCGCCTTGGCAATGGTCCGGTCAAACCGCTTGTCCCTCAACTTGCGGTCCAGGTATCGGGCCAGCCGCGCCGGGTCGCGCAATTCGGCCTTTGCCGAGCGCACATATCCAGCCTGCCGCGCGGTCAGCCCGAGTATCCCGCCCTCGCGCCGCCCCGTGGCCCGGTTGAGCCGTCCGACAATGCCAAGCGCCGTCTGGCGCGGGTTTTCGCCCTGTTCCATTCCGTCCGTGATCACGGCCCGGACTGCCTCGCGCTGATCGGCGATGATTTCCGTGATCAACTGCGATGAATGATCAGTCAGCCATTCTTCCGCGCGGCGGTTGCGGCCATCAAAGCGGATAGCCAGACGCCCTGCGGAAAAGGGGATGGCAGCACCGGAAGCCCGAGAATGGCATTCCTCCCGCCTTCAAGGTAAGCCGCCCTTAATGCATCATCCAGCGGGGCGAAAAACTCTGGTCCGAGATTCAGCGCCCGGATTGCGTCCTCCGTCCTGCCCTCTTGCAGCGCCCCGGCAATGACCGCCAGTTGCGCCTCTGATCGCACGTCAGCGATAGCCGCCAGAAACGCCTCGCGGATGCGCGGCTCGATCTGCGCCAGCAGTTCGGCGATGGTCTTAGACTTCAAGATCAACCTCATACATGACGCCAATTCCACCAGGCGAAAGCGGGCGCACCTCAATGATCCTGTGCCACTTCCCCGCCACCTGAACCCGCCAATCCGTTTCCGGCACCACCGAAGGCACAGCCATGTAAAGCGTTCGCCGCGCCTGCATCACAACTCCGGCACTGTCGCGCGCCTTGATATTCAGGTCAACGACCGTGACCGCAATCTCGGTCGGCCAGCCCGCCTGCGTCGGATCATAGCCCGTGCCGTTCGTGACATAGGGCTGTTCCAGAACCGCCGCCTGACCGAATTTGGCAATCAGCCGGTCAGCCGTGGCGCGGGCGCGTGTGTAATCGAACGTCATGCGCGCAACAGATAGTTGGCCCCCGGTGCAAACAGCCCCGAAAGCAGCCCGTCAACAACCGCGACAACCGGCAGAAACGCCGCCGCGTCCGACCGGCCAGCATAGGTCACGGACAGCGGGCCGACCTGCTCCTGTTTGACCACCTGTCCCGGCGTCACGTCCGGGGCCAGCCCGCCCGGAACCGCCAGTTCCCGCACCGCCGCCTCGCATGTCGCTGCCACCACCTCGCCCGGAATGGTGGCGCTGCCGATGAACTCGCCAGCCGCGTCATATGCATCGCGGCGCGGCCATTCCAGCGCCTGCGACCGCCCGTTCAATCGCGCGCCGGGAAACCGCCCGCGATAGGTGGCGTCGATCCATGCCGTGGCGCGGCGCAGCGCGGTTTCCTTGTCCGCGTCAGCGCCTGCCCATGCCAAGCCGTGCGCGCCGGTATATGTGGTCGCATCCGCAAGGCTGGCGTAGCTGTCGGCGTCCGCCGCGCCGGGTGTGGTGACAAGAGCCATGGCTTACCTCTGATCTTGATGAAGGGGCGAGTTGCCCCGCCCCTCTGTGAAGATCAGCCCATCACGATGGCGACATGTTCGGACTGCACGACCTTGAAGGTGTAAGCCAGATGCAGTTCCCACGTGCGCATCCCGTAACCGGCGATATCCAGCATGAGGTAGGTCATGCCGAACGGGTCGCTGATCGCAAGCTGCGAAATGGTCGGGTTGGCCGGAATGGCCGGGGGCCGCATGATGCCCACAACCGCCGAGCGCTCGAACGCAAGGTTCGGCGTGAAACTGTTGCCGACAGTCATGGCGTTCGCCGCGGCGATGGTCGTCCGCGCGCCGGGACGCCCGAGCGAGATGGTGCCGGGGGCGGCAACACCGCTGTTGACGACATACTTGTTATTCGCATCCGCCGCGAACGTCACCACGTCACCGGACAGAACCGTGCCGGTGCCGGTCACAAGCGCCACATCAGTCACGCCAGCCGCAGTGGAGCCGGACGTGACGTAGGATGCGCCAGTGCCCTTGGTGTGCAGGCTGATCCCGGCGCTTTCGCCGATGGAAAAGCCGAACTGCGGCAGGAAGCGGCCCGAGCGGCGTTCAGCGTCCGACCCGGCCTGATAGGCCTGCTGGTAGATGCCGAGTTTGCGCATGTTCAGGCCAGCGGCGCTGTTCATCACGAATTGCAGATCGGCCAACGGCGCGCCGTTGTCCTGCAACACCCGGCGCGCATCAACGAAGGCGTCAAGCGTGGTGGCGAACGGCGTGGTGCCCGCAGTGCCAACCGCACGGGACGCACCCTGCTTGATCGCCAGTGATGCAGCGGCTTCGGCGCGGTTGCGCAGTGTCCGCATACCCTGCGCGACGGTCTGGCGCACCCACTCCTGATAGTTGCCGCCGTTTTCCAGTGAAGATACTTCCTCGCCGGTCAGGTTCCAGGACACCTTGTCAAATGTGTCCATGGTGATGGCAACAGTCGTAGCCACGGCGTCGTCGCCAGCGGTCGGTGTCATCGCCGGGGTGAAGCTGGACGCCACGCGCAGCGGTGCGACCGGCACCTTGATCGTATCGCCGCGCGCCACGCCCTTGGCGTCAAAGCGCGCGTCGATGCTGGAAATCACGCCGAAGGGTTCGGCGGAAACAGTTTGTGCGGCACCGTAAAGCACGGGCGCAAGTGCGGTCAGAGTGTTGGCCATCTCATTTTCTCCATTCGATGGGGTTTCATGTGCCAGCCCCCATCGGAGGGCGAGGCGTTCAGTCTGTCAGTGTCGTGCCTTTTGCCATTTCGGCGGCACGTTCCTTCGGGCCGAGCGAGTTGAAGTCGGCCATTGTCATGGTCTTGCCCGCGCCGCCCCCGCCGCTGCCCTGCGATCCGCCGCCCTTGGCCGGGGTCACGAAGTCCTTCCCCTCGCCCGCGACCCAGCCCTTCACGAAATCGCCCAGCAGCTTCGGCCCCATCGCGGTTTCCACGATGGCCGTTTCGCCGTCGATCTTCACATTGCCGCCAAGCATCGCCTGCGCAGCACGAAGGAAGGCCGGATTGGTCACGCCTGCGCCTTGCAGCGCGTCGGCCAAGGCCCGGTCACGGGTCACGCCGGTCAGTTTACCGGCCAAATCGTCGGCGCGGGTCTTTTCCGCTGCAAGCTGGTCCTCAAACGACTTCAACTTGGCGAGCGTTGCCGCCTCGTCGGGCTTGCCCTTCGCCATTTCCGCCAACTGCCGTTCCAGATCGGTGATCTTCGCGGCACTGGCGGTCTTGTCGGCCTTGGTCCGCTCGTAAGCGTTTTTCAGCGGCGCGACTTCCGGGTGACTGTCGATGCCATCGACTTGCAGGGCGAATTTGCCATCCTTTTCGGCATAGAGCGGTTTCACGGCGTCATCGACGCCATCGAGCGTTTCAAGCAGGGCTTGCAGGGCCATCGGCCTATCCTTTCGGGTTGATCCGCCATCGGCGGCAGTCAGACGGCGGCGTCGCCACCATCGCTTTCGTCAATGTCGCGCTTGTCGATCAGGGCAAGCTCGTCATCGGCGGTGCGCTCCGCAGATGCGATGCCACCGCGTTGCAGATTGTCGTAGAGCGTGTCGTAGCTCATGGCCCCGTTCTGCCAGACGCCCACGAGTGCGGCGGCGTCAGCCGGGGTCATTGTGCTATCCAGAAGATCGGATGGCGGCGTGACGACAACGGCGTTTTCATCCTGCCCGAGCATCATGGCGATGTCGCGCAAGCCACGTTCCAGCAGCCCGCACGACGCCAGCACCACGGACATCAGCGTGGCTGTCTCAGATGCATAGCGCAGCGAACGCGCCTCTCCGCTTTCCTGCGACGTGTCGGACTGATCGAACAACCTCGCCCCTGCGGCAACCGCTTCCTTGCGGCAGTCCTCCATTGCAAGGCGGTGCGCCTCGATCCCCGAGCATGTGGGGGAGACATATTTCAGGTCAGGTGCCTGACCGTCCGCACCGCGCATCGAATGTGCGACCCCCGGCCCCACAGCCTTCGGCGCATCGCCGTTGATCGCAACAAGCGTTTCCTGCCCGCTCATGTAAAGCTGCCAGCGGTAGTCCGCAGAAAGCTGATAAATCGACATTGCCGACCGCGACACGCCAATCAGCGGCGGCGGGCAGATCGTGGGCGTCATGTCAACCGCTGTTGCGACCGAAAACGGCACCCGAGGCATTGCCTTGCCGCCCGCAGCCATCGCCGGAACGACCATCTGAACTGCGGGCTGGCCCTGCCAGATTGATTGCTGATAGGCCCCGTCGATCAGTTCCAGCACACGATAGCGCGGCATTTCGGCCCACTTGAACCCGTCGCGGATCATCGCGGTTTCGTTGAGAACGTAAAACCCTTCATCCCAGTTGATGATGCTTTCCGACTTGTATCCCGCCAACCAGGGGCTTCCCCCAGTTTCCGGCGCATCGGCCAGAAGCCCGAAGCGGCCCACGGTCAGCAGTTCCCGCGTGATGCGGCGGTGCAGCGCGTCAAGTGTCAGTCCGTCCGGCGTGGCCGTCTCGGTCATGTATTCCAGCGCGGGCGGCAGTTCAATCTGCGCCTCTTTCGCGTGGGCAATGCCGATCATGGCCGAAACGGACGGCGCGACGATCTCGGGGAATTGCGCGCGCATCTTGTATGCCGCGTAGTATTTCGATCCACGATCCGGCATGGCGGCAAAGCCCGATGGCATGGGCAGATATGTCTCGCCCGCCAGCTTGACGGTGCTTTCGCCCGCCGCCGCGTCCCTCATGCGCTTCCAGTCGGCAATGACTTCGGCGGTGATGGTCGGATGCTTTGTATCGACTGCCATCAGATGAAGCCTGTCACCGTTGTTGTGGTCGTGCTCGTGATCCTCTGCCGGATCAGTGGGGCAAGTGCATAGCGCAGCGCGTCTATCCCGTGGTTGTTCGCATCGACCGGCACCGGCAGAACGTCGCCCGTCAGTCGATCAACCTTGTAGCTGTAGAGCCGCGCCTCCTTGGCGAACTCCACACAGCGCGGATGAACGACGATGGCGCGGAATGACCGCAGAAACTGTATGCCGTCCTCAACGCTGCCCGGCCATTTCATCACGCTTTCAGACCGGGGAAACCCGTTGCGCTGCATGTAGCTGATGCTTTCAGGTCGCGCGCTGTCCCATCTGGTCGCGTAGTCGGCGAACCCGGCGATATGTCTGCCGACGAAAGCGGCGGTGTGGTCCAGTTCCAGTTGCCGCCCGTATGCCTCATGCGAGACGTAAAGCACGTCGCCGGAAATGTAGCACCGAACCGCCGCAGTCGGGTCTTGGGCAAAGCCGAAGTCTCCGCCCTGGTATGGCCCATCCCACCCCGCGCCCACGTCGAACTCCGCCACGGACCATTTCCCTGACAGAATTTGCGCATCACTGTTGACCAGATAGGCCCCGTCCCAGATGTGGGCGTAGGTATTCGGGTCCAGCCTCTCCTGCTCGCGGCGGCGCAGCTCGTCCAGCCCATCCGGGAAGAACGGGTTATCGCGCCAGTTCATTTCCGTCACGATGGATCGCGGCGGCGGGGTTTTCCTGAACCGCCTATCGACAGGCGATCCGTCAAGGCGCGGGTTCCAGATCGCCCATAATTCCGATTTCGGTTGGCGGAACACGGTCGCTTCAAGCGCCAGCCATGATGCTTCCGGCACGTCTTCGGCTTCTTCCACGATGGTCAGGTCAATACCGGATGTCGATTTCACCGCATTGATCGAATTGCGCAAGCCGCGAAAAAGGAACTCGGTTCCATTCCGGCCCCTGATGTATTCCACCCCCACGTCATAGTGGCGGGCCAGCCACGGCTCACTTTCGATTGCCGTCCGCAGTTCCGCATGGAAACTCTCGCGAATACTGACCTGAAATTCCCGCGTTGCCAGAATGCGCAGCCGTTCGGTTGCGCCCCATACCGCCGCCATTTTGGCCGCAGAGAAGGACTTTGCCGACCCCCTGCCTCCGTGAAGCGCCCGGTAAGCCAGTTGCCCCCGTGGCGGGGCGAATGTGATGGCTGCCTTTTCAGGAAGCCTGATCGTCACCGATGACATGCGGGGCTACAGGCAAAATGTGGATGATGGCCGGGGCCAGAGGATTGTCGGGGTCACTGCCGACCGTGAGCGGAATGAGCTTCGGATAAACGCTGGTCCAAAATGCCCTCTCGTTTTCCGGGGCTTCCTTCGCCCACGCCAGCATTCGCTTTGCGCCCCCAAGCCCTTCCGCCACTTCGGCGATCATGTCCTTAGCGGCCTTTGTGGTCTTGTTTGGGACACCCTTGGGGCGGCCCATGCCCTTACGGGTCAGGTTTCCTGTCTCTATTTTGCTGGCCATTGCTGCTTTCCGCCGCAGCGGCTCCTGTTGTTTCCCGCCGTCCGCCATTCCGCGCCTTTTGCATTGGCCCGCGCGGTTGACGCTGTTGCGCATGGCGGCGCTGTTCCGGCTGGCGGGATTGCCGGGTGGAGTAGGGCCGGTGATGGGAATGGAAAAGCGCGCCACGGTTTTCCGGGCGCGCGTTTGGTGATCATGCCGGAAATTTGCGATAAATTCGGGCATTCGTCAAGAGTATCGCAATATTCTTTCAAGCATTTCCGTGATTGCCCTTCGCTTGGCGCTTTTGAGTTCCGTTACTCCGACGCCTGAAATGCGGGCAATCTTGCCGGTCTTGGCCCCGCAGGCCGACAGATAGACGGCGCGTTTGCGTTGCCGACCGAGACTGACGGCGTGGTGCCATACGGTCAGGACGTGATCGGCGCGGGATATTTCGGCGGCGCTTGGCATGGGCGGGCGGCTTTTGTCTTCGGGCAGCTCGTCAAGATCGCCTTGCAGATAGGCGCTCATTTTCTGCCACATGGTTACTTCGTCGGGGAAGTCGGGCCATGAGGACTTGACTGGATAGCCTGATCTGGGCGGGGCGGGATACGAGCGCGAGACGCGGGCGGCTTCGCAGAGGAGCGCCCATGCGATTGCCTGATCGGTGAGCGCGGTTCCTGATCGGCTGTAGTCGCCAGCGATTGCCGCGCCGTGCCGCCATGCGGCCTGCCAGTCGAATTTCCCTGCTTCATCCCTCATGCCCGCCACCCCTCGTTTTTTCGCGCTACAGCGCCCTTGTTGTCTTTCGGCTACCCACGGTCATTATTCGGCGGCATGGGGCGGGCTTAGGTGCTTGACCGGGGGTTCTGTGGGTAATTGGTGCGGCAGATACCAGACATGGGCGAGCGAGACGACTGCGCCGGTTGTCGCGAGGCGGCGCATGGTGTTGTAAAGGCTTTCCGGCTTGCGGCCCATGATCTTCTCGATTTCGGCGCGCCGCAGGGGCTTGGCTGCGAGAAGCGCCACGATGCGCTTGCCGAGTGCGGCGTAATCCTCGAAGGGCGCGACAGATCCTTTGGTCTTGGCGAGCGGCGCGCCTTTGCGGTGGCCCTCCTTCTGGGTGACGGCCAGCATGACCTCGCCGACCTTGGCCTCCATGTGGGGCGAGACGTGACGCGCCGAGAAAGGGCCGGGGCGGCGCGGGGTTGCGGGCTTGGCGACGGGCTTGGCGACGGGCTTGCCGAAGCGGGCGGTGATGTAGGTCATTGGCTGGCTCCTGCGATTTTCCTGAGAAATGACTGGCGGTCATTCGTGGCCTCGGATTGCTGGGGAATGGGCGGCTGCGCTTCGTCGGCCCACCTGCCGTCCGTGAGCCAGCCCTGCGGATGCTTGACGAAGCCGCGCCGGACATTCTCCGAGACGGCGTAGCGCTTGACCCCGGCGATGATTTCGCCCGGATCAGCCCCGGCCTTCACGGC
>Ga0075163_10007642_pt1 | contig 14271 bp, 14 predicted proteins | sample JI1023141ADNA_FD_71478 | JGI IMG/M metagenome (GOLD analysis project Ga0075163, IMG submission 71478) | Wastewater effluent complex algal communities from Wisconsin, to seasonally profile nutrient transformation and Carbon sequestration -... | ecosystem: Engineered > WWTP > Effluent > Algae...
GATATCTCGACGGATATTGTCCGAGTTTACGATCGAGATCCCATGAGCGACATCCCGAAGATCAAGCATACGATTCGCCCTTTGATTAATTATTCAATTATTCCGTATCGCAGTACTACGAGTCACCCCTTTACGGATCAGATCGATTACGCGAGAGATCGCGGTTTCACCGGATATAACTTCGATAATGAAGATATCGTTCCGATGGATTTGACGAATACGAACGCGAACTATTTCGAGCCGAAAGGGCACGCGGTTTCTTATGGGTTTAGGACCCAGCTCGCACGAAAGCGAAGAATTTCCGGAGGAGAGGGCGCGGTCGTCACGACAGCCTATGATCGCCCCCTGGAGTGGTCGGCGGGCCAGAGCTTTAACTTGCGACAGTTACGGCTCGCGCCGAAGGATCCACGCCCGTTGTCACGGCTGTATAGTTTGATGACGGCGAACTTTGATCGAGCGAACGGCTATTTTGACTACTATTACATTCCGTATCAGCCCGTGAGTGATGATACGAGCCGCCACGTTTATTCGTTGGGGGGGAATTGGTTGATTGCGAGAGGGAGTGGTCGGGTCCTCGCCTATGAACGCTCGGTCGGTGCGTCCTATTCTTTTAATCGATCGAATCTGCAGTCTCAGACCCAAAGCGTTCGATTTAATACGACCTTTTCTTTGAACGACTACATTATGCCGACCGCTGCAGTTTCTTACGATCTCCTTTCGCGCCGTTGGCAAGAGGCGAACACGACCCTGACCTTCCAGAGTCCTTCGGAGTGTTGGAAGCTGGATTTGGGTTATTATCAAAATGTCTGTCCGAAGGAACGCCCGAGCGACTCCGGATGGTGCTCGAGTTTTAGGTTTAACTTGTCTTTGAATTTGACCGGGTCGGGTTTTGGATCGATTAGCGATCCAAAAGCCCTCGCCACGACTGCCACTCCGGCTCAGTAGAGGAAGAAACGAAATGAACGCTATTCATGTTCGCAGCTATTCAGAAACGGCCTTGCCCCATCTCGCGCGTACGATTGAAAAAAACGCCGATGGAATGGAAGAAATCGTCGCGAAACTGGTCGCGGATGTGAAGGCGGGTAAGTCGTTGTTCGCGTTTGGGAGCGGGCATGCTGCGATTTTTACGATGGAGCTTTATCACCGGGCAGGAGGATGTTCGTTTTTGATTCCTGTTTTTGCTGACTATCTCTTACCCACGGCGGGTCCTCCCGTCGTTCGTGTTCTCGAACGGACGGCAGCCGCGGCGAATATGATGCTCGCGCGGGCGGAGCCACGAGCCGGTGAGATGATCTGGATTTCGTCTCAGTCAGGGATTAACCCCGCAGTCGTCGATTTCGCGCTCGAAGCGAAGCGTCTCGGCCTTTTCACGGTCGCTTTCACGAGCGTCGAACACAGCTCTTCGGTCGCTTCGAGGCATGCCTCGGGAAAACGTCTTTACGAGGTCTGTGACCGCGTGATGGATACGGGTGGTTTTCGAGGCGATGCCTGTCTCGAGATCGCGACCGATGTGCGGGCTGGACCGTTGTCGACCCTGGGTTCGGTTCTCCTTGGGCATTCGATTTTAACGACGGCTTGTGCGCGTCTCGAGCGCGACGGTGTTCGCTGCACCTATACCAGCGTGAACACTCCTGAGGGGGAGTCTCGGAACAAGGCGATCGAAAAAGCGGCGATGGTCCGCGACGTCCTCCTGCGCGGATAATCGTCAAAAGAGTGTCAGGAATTTCCTGCCCATTTCTTGAGCGTCTCGGGATGTTTAAACTCGAGAGTCTATGCGGATTCTTCTCTGTAACGATGACAGTGTGCATGCCCGAGGGATTCACGTCCTTTACGAACATCTGAAAAAAATTGCTGACGTTCGTGTCGTGGCGCCGCTCGAGGAAAAGAGTACGACAGGCCATTCCCTGACGATCCATAAACCGCTTCGGATGTTGAAGCTCCGGGAAAATTTCTATGGGGTGAGCGGGGGGCCGGCGGACTGCGTTCATGTCGGAATCTCGCAGCTTTTCGGAAAGAAGAAACCCGACCTCGTCGTTTCTGGAATTAACCGGGGAGCGAATCTCGGCCAGGACGTTTTCTATTCGGGTACCGTGTCGGCCGCGCGTGAGGCCTGTATTATGGGAATCCCGGCGCTGGCCGTCAGTCTCGCGATCGACTTTTACAAGCATCACTCCGAAGAGAAGCTTCATTACGAGACGGCAGCGGCTCTCGCGGTGAAGGTGATTAAAAAATTCATCGGTACGGGGAAGACGAAGAAAACTCTCCCTCACGGCACTCTTTTAAATTTGAACTCGCCTGATATTCCGCTGAAAAAAGTGAAGGGGATTACGTTTGCGCGCCAGGGTTTTCGGCATTACTCCGCGAAGATCTTGAAGCGCCGAGATCACCGCGGAAAAGACTACTTCTGGGTTGGGGGCGGATACCATGGATTCCTCAAAGAAGAGGGAACCGACTGTCACGTCGTCGATCGGGGTTACGCTTCGCTTTCGCCTCTGCGGCTCGATACGACCCACCATGAACAAATGATCGAGTGGATGGAAGAACTCGGGGAAACGATCTCGCTATGAAGAAGACCGCAAAGATCGTTTTTCTCGCCGTGGTGTCGATTTTCCTATTGGATGGATGCGCCACCGGCCGTGGGCGAACGGGGCGCTTTGACCGAATTCCTGCCCGTCAGAGTTCCTACCGAGTTCATGGTACGAACGAGATCGGACTTCTTTCGACGAGCCAAAAGCAGAAACTCCAAGCACGTACCCGGGCCTGGCGCTGGCCGACGAACGAAGTCGTTCTGACCTCAAAATTTGGCACTCGGGGGGGCGACCACCATGATGGAGTCGACCTGCGCGCTTCAAGTGGCACGACCGTTCGCGCAGCGGCGGATGGAAAAGTCATTTATGCGGGATCGAAAATCAGCGGCTATGGCCGAATGGTCGTCCTCCGTCATTCGGGGCGCCTTTCCACGATCTATGCGCACAACTCGAGGCTCTTCGTTCGGGAGGGTGTGAACGTTCGTCGCGGTCAACAGATCGCGCTCTCGGGAAATACGGGACACTCGAGCGGCCCGCACCTTCACTTCGAAGTCCGTGAAGGCGTAACGGCGATCGATCCCCTTCTGCTTTTGCCTTCGCCCGCAGTCGCGAACGAGGCGAATCGCCGGATGGCGCGCTACTCCCAGTCGAGTTCGCGGCGAATCGCTTCTTCGTCCTCCCGCACGGCTGCTCGTCTCGCGGATGGCGACGGATTTCGTCCCGCGACGCCTAGACGCCGAACTCGATAAGCGTCGTCTCTGAGCGTGTACCCAGTCGGAAGGGGGGGCCCCAGAATCCGGTGCCGGTACTTACGTAGATCGATGTTTTGTCGACGGTGTAGAGGCCAGCGGCGTATCGATGGACGAACCCAATAAAGAGGCTCCATGGGAGAAATTGGCCCGCGTGGGTATGGCCCGAGAGTTGGAGTCGAACTCCGGCCTTGATCGCGGCTTCTGCGTGGTGGGGCTGGTGGGCGAGAAAAATGGAAAACACTTCGGGACGGAGATTTTCAAGCGCGCGTGTCGTATCCGGGTTTGGGTCGGATACGCCGTGAACCGAGATGGGGCCACTCGAGGTCTCGACGATCACGCCCTCGTTTTCAAGAATGCGAAAACCCAAGGCTCGGATTCGCTCGTTCCACGCCGCTTCGTCCCAGTAGCCCTCGTGATTTCCGCTCACCGCGAATCTTCCGATCCGGACGGGAAGATTCGATAGAGGTTCGAGGTCGGCTAGGTGCCGAGCGGGGTCTCCATCCCCGATGTCCCCAGTGAAGAAAAGAAAATCGATCGCGCCCAGCGATGCGATCTGCCGCGCGAGGCTCTCCGTATAACGTCTTCCGATCCATGCACCGACGTGGAGATCACTCACGAGAACGATTCGTAAGGGGGCGTCGTTGACAGTGGAGGGAAGGACGATCTTTTTAAGTACGGGCCCCTTTTTCGCGATCGCATAGCCCAGCGTCGAGAGAAAGACCGCTAAGACGAAGAGAACCAGACTTGGAATCGGGCCGACGAGCTCTGGAAAATGTCTGAATGGGAGCGAGACAAGGATCGCGAGATCGCGCGCGAGGAGTACGAAGAGGAGGAGGCTGAGGCCCCCCATCGCGAGGTGGGCGGCTCGCTCCAGAACTCGATCGAAGGGTCGTATTTCGGAGGATTCGAACGACCAAAAGAAAAAAGGGAGCCAAATCAGAAGCGAAAACGAAATCAGAATCACAGTCGAGATCAGAAAAAATGGAATTGCGAAAGCGGAGAGTGGAGCAAGGAGCCTGGCGTAAATATAGCTCGCCACGACGAGTAGGATCGTAGAAAAAACGAAAACGATTTTTCTAATTTTCATGATTCAGGAAAGAGCGCGCGAAGTGCGGCCTCCGGAGCGAGGCCTCCGTCTCGTACGGCGTTTAGGATCGTCAGACGAGCTTCATCAACGCTGGAAATCGGTGTCACAGCCGGTGTGGGTTTTAGGATCGCATCTGCGGGTAGTGGCCCGGCGGAGAGCATAATCTGGGCGAGTCGCGCCCGAAAATCGGGAGGAAGCGAAGATTCAAAAGCTTGGATATCTTTTGTGATATCGAAGCCTGCCATCGAGTTATGCATGATCGATTGCATCTGCATGACTTTTTCGGGTGGAAGCGTTCTCATGAGCGTTGAAAGTTCTTCGATGACTTTAGGGCTCAACTTTGAGGGGTCAAAACCGGGAAACATTTTATCTTCTCCATTTCTGGGGCGTCGGTAGTCCTCGCGCGGCGAGCATCGAGTTCAAGCGACCGGGGTCGTCGGTAATGATTCCATCGACTCTCCAGTCGATCATCTTTTCTACGAGTTTTGGGTCGAAAGCCATCCCAAGTTTTTCGGGCCAGCTCCAGACGACGACTTTTAATCCGAGATCTTTCGCTTCCTTTAGAGACTCAGGGGTGAGAGTCGCGTCTTCGGGTTCCCACGCAAACCCACCCAGTGCCTTCACCATTTTCGGGATCGAGCCGCCGTAATCTTTCGCATAGGCTTCCCCATGGTCGCGCGAGGTAAGGTAGGCGGTGCGGAAACGGCGGTCGATTTTTTGGAGTGCGGAAAGGCACGTGAAGTCGAACGACTGAATCTCGGTTTGTTTTACGATTTTCTCGGATTTCAAAATTTCTGCGAGAGCGGCTGCGAACTTTTCGGGGTTCGGGCTGAGCTCAGGATGGGTGGGAAGAGCCTTCATCTCGATTTGAAACCCGATCTTCCCTTTGGTTCTCTTTTGAATATACCGAACGACTTCTCGCAGGGTCGGCATTCGGGTTCCGTCCACGGGGTGTTGGTCGGGAAAGAGTCGCGAATACGCGCTTTCGGGATTGAGGCGTCCGACGTCGAATCTCCGAAGCTCGGCGAGGGTGAGATTTTTTACCGTGTACTTTTGGACGTACGCGAACATCTCCGCCGGAGAGCCCGTCATTATGGATTCGCGATTTTTCGCGAGAAATTTTCCATTCTCGTCTCGAGTGGTGTCGGGGTTAAGCACGGGATCGTGGGAGACGAGGACCTCGCCGTCTTTTGTGAGAACGACATCCATATCAACCCAGTCTGCTCCGACTTCGAGCATCGCCTGGTATCCAGGGAGAGTATTCTCGGGCGAGTAGGCCCGAAGGCCTCGGTGGGCGTAGACTTCGATTCGAGGGGCGGCGCGAGAGTTCAGCATGGAGGCTCCTGGCCCGAGCATAAGGCGGTTTGCTCGATGGGACTAGGCTCAAGAAGGGACGGGATGGCAATAGTTTGACGCGCCTTTTCGCAGCATTGTGATGTTGGCGTGTTTCTCCTAAAATTACGCAATGGAACATTTTCTGACGGCGGATGGCTTGATCGCGTTTGGCACTCTCTTCGCTCTCGAGCTGGTACTGGGCATCGATAATATTATTTTTATTTCGATCATCTCGAGCCGTCTTCCAAAGGCGGACCAAAACCGTGCCCGGATGACGGGGCTTGCGCTGGCCGTATTTACGCGAATTCTTCTTCTTCTGTCGTTGTCATGGCTTGTCCGACTTACGGCTCCGCTTTTTGCGATCGCCGGTCGAGAGATTTCAGGTCGCGATTTGATTTTAATTGTTGGCGGTCTTTTCCTCCTTGGGAAAAGCACGTTCGAGATCCATTCAAAAATCGAAGGTGAGGAGCATCACTCGGGTACCGGCAGACCCGGCATTAGTTTTGCTGGCACGATTTTCCAGATCCTTCTCCTCGATATTGTTTTCTCCCTCGATTCCGTCATTACGGCCGTCGGGATGGTGGAGCACATCGAAATCATGGTCGCAGCAGTCGTGTGTTCGACCGCCGTGATGATCTTCTCCGCTCGTGCGATCGCGGATTTCGTGGATGCACGTCCGACGATTAAGATGCTCGCACTCAGTTTCTTGATGTTGATAGGATGCTCGCTGGTAGCCGAGGGGTTTGGGAACCATATTCCGAAGGGTTACATTTACTTCTCGATGGCGTTCTCCGGTTTTGTGGAGTTTTTAAATCAGAAACTTCAGCGTAAAGCGAGTAAGCCTCGGATTCACGGGGTTCCGAGTACGAAATGAGTTTGCAGGCGATCCTCATCTTTTCGACCGCATTGGCCTTCGGGGGGAGTGACCCGTATACGCTGACTCGTGTGAGTCCGACCGGAGATTCGACGGCGCGAGGGGAGGTCCAAGAATTTAAGTACGAACTCGCGAATACCGGCGGTCTTCCTCTGGTTATTACGAGTTTAGAAACTACGGATGGGCACTGTAAGACGATTTATCCTAAAGCTCCGGTTCTTCCGAAATCGAAAGCATCTCTTGTCGTGCGTTGTTCGGGGTTATCGCCGGGGTATCACTCGAAGGGAGTGACGGTTCGCCTCGTCGAAGCCGACTCGGGGCGAGTTTTTACTGCGGAGACGCGAGTTACTATCCAAGCCGTTACCGAATGTGGGGACGTCGATCTCTCAGCGAAGGGTGGGAGCCTCGAAGGAATTCAGTCAGGCGAACAGGCCTTCGGGACGTGTGCATACCACGCCGCGACGGTTCTCTTCGATGCGGAACGCTTACGAAAGGGCGGAGAGAGGGTCCCTCGGAATCTCACTTCGGCGATCTCGCTCGCGTACGAGACGAAGAAAGCGTCTGGGAAGTCAGATCTGGAAGGAGGGCGGGTGTTATCCTCCTTGAAGAGGCTTTCCGAAAAGGGCGGGTGTCCGACTGAACCTTTGAGTGATCTCAAGAACGCAGACTTTTTCGCAAATCGCTGGAAGGGTCTACTGGTTTCGATGAAGGATCCGATCGGCCATTCGGTGAAGAGCCGTGTGTATGGCGAAGTGCTCGTCGACGGTGATCGGGCGGATGTGAACGAAGCCTTTCTTCGGGTCGCAGATGGAATCGCATCTGAGCAGGCCCTGGCGCGGGAACGTTACCCGAGGCCGAATCAGGTCGATTCGATTAATCATGTCGAAGGCGTACAGATGGAGGTTCTTGCTTGCACGATGGGTAGGACTCCCGAAGTGAGTGGGGATCGGCTCGCGGCGCTTTATCGGAGTAAGGCTTACCTCGAGTTCGCGGAGAAGTCCTTGAAACTCGGATGTGAGGAGGGCGAACGAAAACGACTCGCGTGGCCCGTGAAAATTCGAAACGCAATCAACGAAGATCTTGTTCCGGGAGCTGTTCTTGATAAAGAGCTGGCCGGGAGCGAGGGGATGGCTCGCACCGAGATGATCGAGAGAGTGAATCGAAATCTGGATATTGGAAAGGCTGCGAAACCCATAGCGATTTCTTATTGTTCGGGCTGGGTGGAGAACAGAATTGTTCCCCCCTATAAAGGGAGGGTCGACTGTGGCGGGCACGGCGCCGTGATCGCGGGCCGAATGCGCGATCCGAAAACCGGGAAGTGCCTTCTCAAAGTTCAGAGCGCAGGAATTTCTGAATGGATCGAGTCGGGCCTTCTTTTTGGGAATATGAATATGCTGACTTGGGTGGACTAAAATCGATGAAACAATTTATCGGAATTTTCTTTCTTCTCCTTACGTTTTACGTCCCACGCGATTCAATCGCTGACGAACGCTGCGATTGGCTCCTTCGAAAAGCGAACCTCGAGGACGAAGTCGAGGGCCTCACTATCGGAAATACCCACCCCGTCTACTCGGGCGAAGGTCGACTCATTCGCGGCCATGAACCCGCAAAAAAAGTGAAAGAGCTCATCGACATTGGGGTCACTGACGTCGTGATTTATAAGGTCGACGTAAAGGGCGAAGTCGCGAAGGAAGTATCGGACCTCGGAAAGCTCGGCGTACCTCAAAAACAAATTCATGTGATCGAAATGCCGTGGAAAGACATCGAGAAAATCGATGCCCCCTGTAAGCAGACGATCGACGCTGCTAATGTACTTTTGCAAGTCGCACGTACGGCGGGCCGAGTAGGATATTTCCATTGCTCTGCTGGGCAAGATCGCACGGGCATGCTCTCCGGTCTTCTCCGGATGGTGACTCAGGGTTGGAGCGCCGAGAAGGCGTTTTACAGCGAGATGTGCGCCCATGGATATGGATTCGGAGATGCGAAAAGACCGGCGAACGTGTCGGCTACCGTCGAAGCGAATCTTACGCCGATTTTTCTTCAGCTCGCTTCGCAGATCGAAGGGCAGGGGCTGTCGGTCGAATCGAAGCTCAGTTCGAAGCTTTGCCGGGCGAAGCCAAAGGTTGAACTCGACGCGGCGAAGTTTAAATGCCGGTAAGCAAAGGGAGCGCGCCGTAGTTATTTAATTTGTGCAGTAAAGGTATGTATCTAATGCATTAGGCGGTTTCTGCCATTCGTACTACATAGCGCTTCCCGTTTCTGCCGCATCAAACCTGCATTAAAATGGAGTACCGCTAGTATGAAGATCGTGATGAGTTTACTGATCTTGCTGACCACGACCCCTGTTTTCGCATCGAATGTTTCGTTTTCTTGTAAAATGAAAAATGGAAATGCAACCATCGGAGGCACCGCAAGCAACGACAAAATTTCCGTCCAGATCGTAGATGAAGAGAACGCGCTCGATATCTCGGACTATTCTGGAGATCAAGTTCACACGTTTGAACGGGTTGTGCGGAAAAAAGAGGCGACGTATGCGTTCGCAAAATACTACAATGATAACCATCCTACGTTAGGGCTTTCGCTTTCTATCCCTAAGGATCTTCTTGCGCTCGGCTCTGATCAATTCAGTGCCTTTTTGACCGTTTACTCCGATGATGGAGATGTCATGGTTCCGAGTGATGCGGTGACCTTCATTTGCAAGATGTATGATCGGTAGAGAACCGGAGATCGGCCGATATGAATAGGTTGGGCGCAGTTCGGGTCAAAACGAACCAAGCCCGCCTACGAATTCAGAATGGACGACGATGTCATCCATGAACGCCTCGAAATAGTCTCGGTCCATGAAGTAGTAGCCCAGCGACCCAGAGTCGTTTCCCCAGCTGTTTTGGATTCGGTAGCCGAGTAGGTTTCCCGCCGGGTCTTTATAGATGCCGGTAATCAAAACGGCGTGCCCCCCGCTGAATTTTTCTAACTTCGCTTGTTCGGGGGTCGCGTTGAATGCGCCCAGAGACATGACTCCCGAATCGTTTTTATAAAAGGCCTTCACCATCGGGGTCGAGAGATGTACCGGTTCCCCCTTTAAGAGCGAGGCTTCGATCGCGGTATGAATATCTGGCAAGTCTGCCGTCTTTTGTCGGAGCTCGTCCGTGTGAGTTTTTCCGTATAAAGTGTACGAGTCGATTTCTCTGAAGCGCCTCCGAGGAAGGCGACCGGAGAGTGAGGGGTATTGCTCCATGAGTGACCGCTCGGACGTAACGACATCGGGATCGAGTTTTGGCTGTCTCGGAATCCGTTTTTCTTTCGGGGAGATCACCAGGGGAACGAACTCGGTTTCTTTAGGCGTGATCGCTGCGGCAAAAGACACTGGTGTATACCGCTGTCCATCGACGATGAAGGAGGACGGAAAATTTCCGACTCGTTCACGAAGCTCCGCATACATGGCAGATTTTTCGGATTGCGCGAATTTCCAGACCTCGTCTTCGGTGGCCCCTGTTCTTTTCATCGCGGCGAGTTTGAGTTGGAACTTTGATATGCGAAAGTTTAGTGCGTCGACGATGCCCTTACCGACGTATTTATCGCGAAGATCGATCTTCGGCGTGAAGGCCGACTCGGGTACGAGGCCCACTCGCCGCGCCATCCATTCCGAACTCTCGGCCCATCCACCTTGGGTAATCTCGCTACCGAAATAGAGCCCTTCTTCGACTCGGTAAAACAGGCTCGCCATAATCATATGGTTCTCGCTGAGGGGAATCTCGCGACCAAAGCGGGTGGCCGCCCTCCGTTCCCATCGTCCGAGCATCGCCGAGATCCAACAGCAGCCGTATCTTCCTTGGTTTTTCACGCTGCTGTCAGAGAGAAAAATCGACTTCTCGAGATCAGCGCGGCCGATAGCGGGAGTTGAGGGGGTCTGTACCGAAGGTTTTAGGTTGAGGGCGCAGGCGCGCGCCGGAAATCCCTCTGTCGCTTCAGAGTTCGAAAGGGAGAAAGAGATGAGGGCGGCAAGAATTTGTTGGCCAGATCGGGTCATTCCCAGAGCTTTTCGGGTTAGGGGCGAGCTCGCTTGAGGGCTAAACCGGGTCTTTTAAATGGTGGTCCCACCAAGAATCGAACTTGGAACGGCCCTTTAGGAAAGGGCTGTTATATCCATTTAACTATGGGACCCCAGACCCGCACTTTACCGGGCCCACCCCCCAGGTCAAGCCCGACCCAGGAGGGAAGCGCCTGGAATTGTGACGACCCTTATATAGAGGGGCGAGGTCTCCGATACGATAGATATGTCGGTCACCCTCGGACAGCTTTTACAGACGATGGTCCAAAATGGAGGTTCTGACCTCCATGTCGCGGCGATGTCGCCCCCGATGATTCGCGTTCGCGGTGATATGGTGAAGCTGAACGTCGCGCCGTTTATTCCTGCCCAAGTCGAGCAGATGATTTTCGCGACTCTGAATGAAAACCAGAAAGCGGAGATCCTGAAAAATCAGAATCTCGATTATTCCTTTAAGGCTCCTGGCATCGGAATTTTTCGCGTGAATCTTTTCTACCAGCGCCATGGACTTTCGTTCGTGATGCGGGTCTTGACCGAGAGTCCACCCGAAATCGACAAACTGAATCTCCCCGCGATTTGTAAAACCGCGTGCTCGTTTTCGAACGGACTCGTCGTCGTCACCGGTCCGACCGGCTCGGGTAAGTCGACGACGCTCGCGGCGATGGTGAATTACATTAATCAAACGACTAAGGGCCACATTCTGACCCTCGAAGATCCGATCGAATTTCAGCACGAGAGTAAAATGGGGATGGTAAACCAGCGTGCGCTCGGTGCCCATTTTCCGACGTTTGCGTCGGCGATGAAAGCCGCGCTTCGGGAAGACCCCGACGTGATTTTGATCGGGGAGATGCGAGATGCCGAGACGGTATCGCTCGCCCTAAAAGCCGCCGAAACGGGCCACCTCGTTCTCTCTACGCTTCACACGAACTCCGCTGCGAAGACGGTCGATCGAATTATCAATACCTTTCCCGCCGAGGAACAGGCCCAAGTTCGGACCGTCCTCTCCGAGACTCTAAAGGTCGTGATCGCCCAGCGACTCATCCCCTCGGCCGACAAGAAAAGCCGAATCGGGATGCACGACATTCTCGTGAATACGCCGGCGGTGGCGAATCTGATTCGTGAAGGAAAAACCTTCCAGCTCATGACCGCGATGCAGACCGGGAAGAAAGATGGAATGCAGGTCTTCGAACAGGTCCTCATGGAGGCCGTGAAAAAGGGTGAGATCACCGGGGAAGATGCCTGGGAGCACGCAGGGGACAAAGCCGCCTTCGCTCAATGGGCTCCCAAAGAGGCTCAGCCACAGGCGCCGGCGCCTACTGGGCAAACCCAAACGCAGTTTCAGCTGAATCGGACTCCTGCCGTCTCCCTCGATCCACCTTCGCCGTTCGACAACACGGGCGTCCAAAAACCCGTTTCGAAAAAAGTCGCTTAGTTCGCGGTGGCGGGAACTGGAATTTGGCTGACGGGAAGCTCGAGAGCCTTCTTTTCGCGGGAAGCCTGGACCGCGGTAACGACCGCGCCGCCGCAGCTAAATACGATTCCGACGACGCAAACGACGACGATGGCTTGGAGGCGTTTCAGTTCTTGCATCCCTCGTTCTTCTCTGAATTCTGTTAGGGTTTCAAGGCGGAATCCTGAAGGATTTCTGACAGAATAACGCTATCCGGAGGCGGCACGCTGCGCTATCGTTCCGGTATCCCTATGTTTCTTTTCCTCTCTTTCCTAGTCGCTACGGCCCAGGCCGACGTCGTTTCTGTAAACGGCGCTGGTGCGACCTTTCCGTATCCGCTCTACTCGAAATGGTTTTCGGAATATCGAAAAGTCGATCCCGGGGTTGAGATTAACTACCAGTCAATCGGCTCGGGTGGGGGCGTTCGTCAGCTTCTCGAAAAGACGATCGATTTCGGGGCGAGCGACGCCCCGATGAAAGACGAGCAGCTCGCGAAGGCCCGTCCCGCGATCTACCATTTTCCGATGGTCTTAGGTGCCGTGGCGCTCACGTATAATCTCCCCGGTGTGACCGCGGAAATTCGCCTGACGCCCGAACTCGTCGCAGATCTTTTTCTCGGAAAAATTTTCTATTGGAATGATCCGAAGATCGTAGCCGTTAATCCCGGCGTCGCTCTCCCCGATGTTCCCGTCATGATCGTCCATCGCTCGGATGGAAGCGGAACGACCGCTGTTTTTACCGATTACCTCTCTAAAATATCACCCGAGTGGAAATCACGAGTCGGAGCGGGAACCGCAGTGAAGTGGCCCGTAGGCATCGGTGGAAAAGGGAACGAGGGCGTCACTGGATTTTTAAAACACTCGCCGGGAGCGCTCGGTTTCGTCGAACTTCTTTACGCCGAGAAGAACCATCTGCAAGTCGCTGCCCTAGGGAATTCGGCAGGAAATTATATTCGTCCGAGTGCGGCCTCCGTCACGGAAGCGGCTGCAGGTGCGTTGAAGAGTATTCCGAAGGATTTCCGTGTCTCGATTACGAATTCGGCAGGGAAGGGGGCCTATCCGATTTCTTCGTTTACCTACCTCCTCGTGTATAAGAAGTTCAATCCTGTGAAGGCCGCTAAGGTAAAAGCCTTTATCGAATGGGCGCTGACCCACGGGCAGAAGATCGCCGATTCTCTTTATTACGCACCCCTCCCCGCGGAACTCTCCGCGCGCGCACGCGCCCAGCTGAAAGAGATCGAGTAGAGTCGCCATGACAAACCCGGCGACCCCGACCACCTCGATCCGTCTCTCGACCCGCCCGATTAATCACGGTGATCGGGTTTTCCGGCGAGTTCTTCTCGCGCTTTCCGGCATCGTCGTCCTTGTCCTTGTATTGATCGCGGCCTATCTCACGAAACTCGCTTGGCCCGCGATCCAGACGAAGGGGATTTCTTTTTTCACAACCTCCGACTGGGATCCTGTGAAGGAACACTTCGGAGCGGGCGCCTTTATTTTTGGGACCGTAGTTTCTTCCACGATCGCCCTCCTGATCGCGGTTCCACTCTCGATCGCAGTCGGGCTTTTTCTTACCGAACTCGCCCCTCGGAGGGTCGCCGCGCTCGTTGGTTTTATGGTGGAGATGTTAGCCGCCATTCCGAGTGTCGTTTACGGACTTTGGGGTATTTTCTTTCTGGCTCCGCTCCTCCGTCTCTACGTCCAACCCTTCCTCGGACGAAACTTTGGCTGGGTTTTCCTTTTTCAGGGACCTCCCTACGGAATCGGAATGCTCGCTGCGAGCGTGATCCTCGCGATCATGGTGACTCCGACGATTACGGCGATTTGCCGTGAAGTCTTCCGCGCGGTCCCCGAGACTCAGCGGGAAGCGGCGCTCGGACTCGGGGCCACGAAGTGGGAAACCATTCGGCTCGCAGTCATTAAAAGTTCGTGGTCGGGAATTTTCGGCGCTTCGATTCTAGGGCTTGGCCGCGCGCTCGGCGAGACGATGGCCGTGACGATGCTGATCGGCAATCGAAATGAAATCTCGAGTTCTCTCTTTTCCCCTGGCCAGACGATGGCCTCGGTTATCGCGAACGAATACGCTGAAGCGGGCTCGAACCAACATATCGCGGCGCTGGCCTACGTCGGCCTCGCACTTTTCTTGGTCTCGTTTTTCGTAAACTATATCGCGAGGCGGATCGTGAAGCGGCTCCAAAATCCGG
>Ga0075163_10007644_pt1 | contig 14270 bp, 13 predicted proteins | sample JI1023141ADNA_FD_71478 | JGI IMG/M metagenome (GOLD analysis project Ga0075163, IMG submission 71478) | Wastewater effluent complex algal communities from Wisconsin, to seasonally profile nutrient transformation and Carbon sequestration -... | ecosystem: Engineered > WWTP > Effluent > Algae...
TGATCCAGTTATCGGAGCCGACGCGGGTGACGCCGTCCTCCTTCATGGTGCCCAGGTTGATCGTGCAGAACTCGCGGATGGTGTTGCGGTCGCCGATCACCAACTCGGTGGGCTCGCCGCCGTAACTCATGTCCTGCGAGATCGCCCCGATGGAGGCGAACTGGAAGATCCGGTTGCCCTGGCCGATGGTGGTGCGGCCTTCAATCACCACATGAGGGCCGACCGAGGTGCCGGCGCCCAGGCGCACATGGGGGCCGATGACCGAGTACGGCCCGACCGTGACCGATGGGTCCAACTCGGCCGCGGGGTCGACCAACGCGGTGGGATGGATCTGTGCCATGGCTGGCGAGAGTTCAGCCCAGCTTTCGCATCGTGCACATCAACTCGGCCTCGGCGGCGAGTTCGCCAGCGACCGTGGCACGGGCCTTGTACTTGTGGATGCCGGCGCGGACGCGATCGATGCTGGCCTCGATCATCAGTTGGTCACCGGGCTCGACCGGCCGCTTGAACCGCGCGCTGTCGATGCCGGCGAAGTACACGACCGTGTCGTCGCCGGGATCGACTTCCATCGAGGCAAACGAAAGAAGCGCCGCCGACTGGGCCATGGCTTCCAGGATCAGCACGCCCGGCATCACCGGCCGGTGCGGAAAGTGTCCCGTGAAAAACGGCTCGTTGATGGTGACGTTCTTCAGGGCCAGGATGCGGACGTTCTTGTCCAGCTCCAGCACCCGGTCGACCAGCAGCAACGGGTAGCGATGCGGCAGGCGCCGCAGGATCTGGTGGATGTCCATGATCATGTTGAACTCTTCTTCTCGAGGGCCCGCAGGCGTGCGCGCAAGGTGTGCAACTGGCGCAGTGTGGCTGCGTTCTTTTCCCAACTGGCATTGTCGTCGATCGGGAACACACCACTGTACTGACCGGGGCGCAGGATGGAACTCATCACCACACTGGCGGCCGAGATGTGGACATGGTCGGCAATCTCAAGGTGGCCGAGGATCATGGCGGCGCCGCCGAAAGTACAGTGGCGCCCGATGCGGGCGCTGCCCGCCACGCCGACGCAACCAGCCATCGCGGTGTGCGCGCCAATGCGCACGTTGTGGGCGATCTGGATCAGGTTGTCGAGCTTCACGCCCTCTTCGATCACCGTGTCGTCCAGCGCGCCGCGGTCAACGCAGGTGTTGGCACCGATCTCGACATCGTCGCCGATGCTGACGCCACCCAATTGCTCGATCTTCTCCCAGCGCCCTTCGGTGGGTGCAAAGCCGAAGCCGTCCGACCCGATCACGGCGCCACCGTGAAGGACGCTGCGCCGGCCCAGATGGCAGGCGGCCCCCAAGGTGGAACGTGCATGCAGCCGCGCACCTTCAGAAACCACCGCCCCGTCGCCGATGAAGCACTGCGCGCCCACGATGGCACCCTCGCCGATGCTGGCACCGGACTCGACGACCACCAACGGCCCGATGGAGGCGGTTGGGTGGATGCGAACACCTTCGGCGATGACGGCGGAGGGGTGGATGCCCGCCACGGGTGCCACGCGGTGGCGCTGCGCCCACCAGCGGGTTAACCGGGCATAGCAGAGATAGGGATCAGCCGTGACCAGTGCCGCAGCACCCTGGGCCAGCACGTCAGCCGCCGCATCTTCACGAACAATGACGCAGGTGGCCTGGGTTCCTGCCAACAGGTGCCTCAGGCGAGCTTGTGCCAAGAAGCTGATGGTCTGCGGGGTGGCGCCCTCCAGGGCGCCTATCCGGGCGATTTCGCGGCTGCCGTCGCCGCGCAATTCGGCCCCCAAGGCGGCGGCGATCTCTGCCAGGCGGACCGTAGAGCGCGCCCCTGGCCCGGAGGCCATGTTCAGCCCGCCATTCACTTGCCGGCGTTCAACGCATCCACCACCTTCTTGGTGATATCGACGCGCGGGCCGGCAAAGATGACCTCCTGCAGAATGATGTCGTACTTCTCCTGCTCGAAGATCTGCTTGATGACCTTGTTGGCGCGCTCGACGACGGCTGAAAGCTCTTCGTTCTTGCGCTGGTTCAGGTCCTCCAAGAGTTCCCGGCGCTTCCGCTGGAAATCACGCTCCTGCTCCGCCAGATCGCGCTGGCGCCGGGTGCGCTCGGACTCGGCGATCGTCGGGCCCTCCTTCTCCAGCTTCTCCATCGCCGTGCGCAGCCGCGTGCCCTGATCAGACAACTCGGTTTCGCGCTTCTTGAACTCGGCCTCAAGCTTGGCCTGTGCGGCCTTGGCGGGAACGGCTTCGCGCAACACGCGCTCGCTGTTGACGTAGCCGATCTTGAGTTCCTGGGCGCCGACACCAACCGCGAGGGACAGGGCCGCCGCAGCGACCAGGGTTTTGCTAAGCGACATGATCATCAAAAGGCCGTTCCGACTTGAAACTGGAAACGCTGTATCTTATCGCCCTTGAAGGAGCGCAACGGCGTGCCATAGCTGAGCTTCAAAGGCCCGACGGGCGAGATCCAGCTCAGGCCCACGCCCGCCGAGGCGCGCAGAGTGTCCAGATCCATGGGGTAACCATCGCGCCAGACATTGCCGGCGTCGGCAAAGGCGAAGATACGCAGAGACTTGTCATTGCCCGAGCCCGGCACCGGGAAGTACAGCTCGGAGTTGATGTTGACCTTCTTCGAACCCCCATCGTAGGCGCCAGTGATATCCACGCCGCCGAATGAGCCCTGCTCGAACACGCGGACCGATCCCAGGCCGCCGCCGTAGAAATTCTTGAACAAGGGATACGGCTTGCCGCCGAGGCCGTATCCAAGCCCCAGTTCGCCATTGACGCCGAGGGTGAGCCTGCTGGTCACCGCGAAGTACTGCTGGTACTGCGCGTTGAGCCGCGCATAGTGGACGTCGCCAGCCAGGCTGAAGTCGAGATTGATTCGCTGGTAACGGCCGCGCGTCGGAACCAGCGGGTTGTCGCGCTCCTCTCGCGCCCAGCCGACAGTCAGCGGCACGCTCAAGGCCCGGTTGCCGAAGGTCTCTGCAAAGGTGTAGTAGCTGTTCGGCACGCCGGCCGAGGTTCCGATGATGGTCTGCTCGACCCCGACACCGAAGAACACGGTGTCGTACTCGGTGACGGGCACCCCGAACCGAACCGAGGCGCCTGGCGTGGCCAGCTGGTAGGCGTCGCCCAGGCTGTTCAGGGGCTTGGAGGTGCGGTAGTACACGTCCAGCGCGCGGGAAACGCCGTCGTCGGTGAAATACGGGTCGACCGTGCTGACCACCAGGTTACGGCTCAGGCGGCTGGTGTTGAGCTCCAGGCCCAGGTAGTTGCCGGTGCCGAACACGTTCTCCTTGCGGATCGATCCCGAGAACGAGAGGCCGGCGGTCGAGTAACCTGCGGCCAGCATCAGGCTGCCCGTCTGCTTCTCCTTGACGTTCAGAACCAGATCGACCTGGTCGGGCGACCCGGGCACCTCGTTGGTGTCGATGGTGACTTCTTCAAAGTAACCCAGACGTTCGACACGGTCGCGCGAAAGTTTGATCTTCGCGCTGTCATACCAGGCAGACTCGAACTGCCGGAACTCTCGGCGAAGCACCTCGTCACGAGTCACGGTATTGCCGGCGATATTGACCCGGCGCACGTTCACCCGCTGGCCAGGACTGCCCTGCAGCACGATCACGACCTGGCCGGTCTTGCGGTCGATGTCCTGGCGCGGCTCGATGCGCGGAAAGGCGTAGCCATAGATGCCGTACAGGTCAGTGAACAAGCGCGTGGTGGCACTGACCTCGTCACCGCGGTAGGGCTCCCCAGGACGAATGACGATGTTCTGTCGGAAATCCGCCTCGCGGCCAAGGAACTCGCCTTCGAGCTTGACTGCCGTCACGATGTAGGGCTGGCCCTCATCGACGACGATCTGGATGCTGATGTCCTGCTTGTCAGGCGAGATGGTCACCAGCGTCGACTTGACTTCGAACTCCAGGTAGCCCTTGTTCAGGTAATGCGCGCGGATCTTTTCGAGGTCTGCGTTCAGCTTGGCTCGCGAGTAGCGGTCGGACTTTGTGTACCAGCTCAGCCAGCCGCCAGTGGTGAGATCCATCATGTCGAGCAGGCTCGACTCGCTGAAGGCCTTGGTGCCCTCGATCCGGATGTCCTTGATCTTGGCGGTGTCGCCTTCGACCACCGTGAACGTGACGTTCACCCGGTTGCGCTCGATCGGCGTCGCCGTGGTCACCACCTCTGCGCCATACAGGCTGCGGGTCAGGTACTGGCGCTTGATCTCCTGCTCGGCGCGGTCGATCACGGCCTTGTCGTAGGGCTGCCCCTCGGAAATGCCGTTGTCCTTCAGCGCCTTGCCGAGTGTTTCCTTGTCGAATTCCCGCAAGCCGATGAAGTTGACCGAGGAGATGACCGCCCGCTCCTCCACGACGACGACGACGACCTGCCCGTCGATATCGATCCGCACGTCCTTGAAGAGGCCGGTAGCGAACAGGGCGCGGAGCGCCGCAGCGCCCTTGTCGTCGTTGTACTGGTCGCCGACGCGAAACGGCAAGGTGCTGAACACGCTGCCAGGGTCGCCTCGCTGCAGGCCCTCGACACGGATGTCACCGATCGTGAAGGGTTCGATGGCCCAGGCCGCAGGCGCGGCTGTGGCGGCTGCGATCAGCACGGCGCACGCGGGCAGTGGGCGCAACGAAGTCAAGGCGAGGGGAAATGGCATCGGGAGGGTGTCACTGCAGGCCCAGCAATCGGGCCATGTCGTTGGAGAGAGCGATGGACATCATGAGCAGCAGGACAAATGCCCCACTGCGCTGCAGCCATTTGAGCCACAGATCCGAGACCGGCCGGCCGGTCACGCCCTCGAAAAGATAATACATCAGGTGCCCCCCATCGAGCATCGGAAGCGGCAGGAGGTTCAGCACGCCAAGGCTCACGCTGACCATTGCCAGGAAGCCCAGGTAGTAGCCCAGGCCCTGCTGGACCGACTGGCCCGCGTAGTCGGCGATGGTCAGGGGCCCGCTGAGGTTGCGAAGCGACGCCTCACCCGTCAACATGCGGCCCAGCATCTTCAGGCTCAGGACAGACATGTCCCAGGTGCGCTGCGCCCCGCGGGTCAGCCCCTCCCAGAGGCCGTGGCGCACGGTCACCATGCGCGCCGCGCCACCGATGAATGCGTCCACTCGGCCGAAGGTCTTGTCACCTTCGGTGACTCGGCGTGGCTGGACCTCGATCTCAAGGCGCTGCCCCGCACGCTCGACGACCCATCGCATGGGGGCGGCCTCGGTGCCCGAGTGTGCGCGGATCATGTCGATCAGCGCCTGGCCGTCACCCACTGGCACCGCGTCGACTGCCAGCACCAGATCATCTGGCCTCAGGCCGGCGCGCGCCGCTGGCCCGCCTTGGTTCACCTGACCGATCACCGGGGCACGGTATGGCAGCCCCAGGCCGATTCGCTGGAATGCCCTGGAATCGACCTCTTGGCCTGCCAGAGCCGACAAGCCCAGCAGAATCTGGCGCCGGTGCGCGCCATCAGCGTCACTGACCTGCAGGCTCAGGTCTTCTCCACGCACCACCGACTGGGTGATCTGCCAACGCAGATCGGTCATGGAGGCGATGTCCTGCCAGTCACCATCCGGCCCGGCTGCAGCCTGGACCCAATCCCCTGCGGACAAGCCTGCATCGGCTGCCAGGGTCTTGGCTGGCGGCGTCGACAGGATGGCCTGAGGCTCCAGGGTGCCCACCCACTGCGATGCCGCATAAAGCAGCACGGCGAGCATCAGGTTGGCCACCGGGCCGGCGGCAACGATGGCCACTCGACGCCGCAGCGGCTGGTGGTCGAACGCCTCGCTGGCCTGGTCGGGAGAAACCGGGGCTTCGCGGCTGTCCAGCATGCGAACATAGCCGCCCAAGGGAACGGCCGACAAGGTGAACTCCGTGGACTGCGGTGTGGCCTGCCGGCGCCAAATGACCTGACCAAAACCGACCGAAAAGCGAAGCACCTTCACGCCACACCACCGTGCCACCTTGTAGTGGCCGTACTCGTGCACCACGATCAGGATGCCGAGCGTCAGCAGGAAGGCAAGGATGGTGGTCATCGCGATCCTGTAGTCAACGCCGCCAGGCGCCCACCCGTGCACGCGCAGAGGCCCGGGCCTGCTCGTCGAGTTCCAGCAGGGCTTCGACCGGCGCGTCAAGCGCCAGGCCTGGCGTCACCTGCTCGAGCGTGGATGCATTGATGCGGTGGATGGTGTCGAAGGCGATCTGCCCCTCAAGGAACGCGGCCACAGCCACCTCGTTGGCAGCGTTCAACACAGCCGTCGTGCCATGCGGTCCACGCAAGGCATCCCAAGCAAGGAAAAGCCCGGGAAAGCGCGCTGGCTCCGGCGGTTCGAAGGTCAGCGCCTTCAAGCTGAGAAAGTCGAGCGCCTCGGCGCCTGATTCGATGCGCTGCGGGAACGACAGCCCATAGGCGATCGGCACCCGCATGTCTGGCGTCCCCAGTTGCGCCAGCACCGACTGGTCACGGCAGACCACCATCGAGTGGATGATGCTCTGCGGATGGATCACGACCCGGATCTGCTCAGGCCTGAGATCGAAGAGCCAGCGCGCCTCGATGACCTCGAGTGCCTTGTTCATCATCGTGGCCGAGTCGACCGAGATCTTGCGGCCCATCACCCAGTTGGGGTGTGCACAGGCTTGGTCCGGCGTGATCTGCCCCAGTGTGGATGGATCGCGGGTGCGGAAGGGCCCCCCAGAGGCAGTGAGCACGATGTGGTCGATGCGTTGGTGCCATTGGGAACGGTCTTCCGGCAAACATTGGAAGATCGCCGAATGTTCGCTGTCGATGGGCAGCAGCACCGCACCGCCTTCTGCCACCGCCGACATGAACTGGGCGCCACCCACGACCAAGGCTTCCTTGTTGGCCAGCAGCAGGCGCTTGCCGGCGCGGGCCGCAGCCATGCAGGGTGGAAGGCCGGCTGCGCCGACGATGGCCGCCATCACCGTGTCGACCTCAGGGTGGGCCGCCAGTTCGCGCAATGCCTGGGGGCCGTGCATCACCTCAGTGGCCACACCGGCTTGCCGCAGGCGCCTTGCCAGCTCATCGGCTTGCGCCGGTTGCCCCATGGCAGCAAAACGCGGCCTCCAGCGCACACACTGCGCAAACAGTTCGTCGACCCGCATGTGCCCGGCCAGGGCGACGACCTCGAACAGGCCCGGATGGCGTGCAGCCACATCCAGGGTGTTGACACCTACCGAGCCGGTGGAGCCCAGCACACACAGCCGTTGCCGAGGTAGAGCCGTGGTCGTGTTCATAGGCTGGCCAAGGCCATGGCGGCGGGGAGAGCAGGCAGCAGGGCATCCACCCGGTCGAGCAAGCCGCCATGCCCTGGCAGCAGGCGGCTCGAATCCTTGGCACCCACGGCCCGTTTGGCCAGCGACTCGACCAGATCACCCATCACGCTCAGTGCGCACAGGAAAACGATCGCCAGGAGCAGGCCCATCCAACCCATGTTGCCTCGAATCACCAAAAAGAGGCTGGGGGGCCCCACCAGAAAACCGGCCGATTCAGCGGCCATCCAGCCAACTGACAGCAGACCCACCCCGACCATGCCGGACCAGACACCCTCCCAACTCTTGCCCGGGCTGATCGATGGCGCCAGCTTGCGTCGACCGAATGCCCGGCCGCCGAAGTAGGCCGCGATGTCGGCCATCCATACCAGGCAAAGCGCAGACAAGATGAAGCCCACACCGCGCGACTTGGCGGCAGCCAGCGCCAACCAAGCCACCGAAAGCACCAGCCAGCCCACCCACAGGCGAGCGCCACGGGACAGGCGTGGCCAAGCGGCGGGGCCGGCCCTCAGCGCCGCCGAACCTCCCAGCACCCAGCAACCGCAGGCCACCCACCATGCCGCCGGGGGCGCGGCGGTCGCCCAGCCAGCACGCCACGCCAGTACACAGGTGGCGCCGACAGCAGCCCCCAGAGTCAGCGACATGCCCATCGACACCCCATTCAGTCGCCCCCACTCCCAGCCGGCGGCGGAGATCATCAGCACGGTCAGCAGGGCAAACGGCACCAGGCTTTCGGCGAACAAGGCCGGCAGCAGCAATGCCAGCAATGCGACGGCGGTGATCACGCGCTGACCGAGCATGCGGTCCTTTCAGGCCGTGGCCTCGTTGGGATCGGCCTTGACGCCACCGAAACGCCTGTCGCGCCCAGCGAAGGCTGCGATCGCCCTGTCCATCTCGGCTGCATCGAAATCGGGCCAGAGGCAATCGGTGAAGTAGAACTCGGCGTAGGCCAGTTGCCACAGCAGGAAATTGCTGACCCGAACTTCGCCGCCCGTGCGGATGAAGAGGTCAGGATCCGGCGCATGGGCCAATGCGAGGTAGCGGCCCAGCGATTCTTCGCTGAGGTCCGCGGCCGACACGCCGTCTGCCAGCGCCCGCTTGCAGGCCTGAACGATGTCCCAGCGCCCGCCATAGTTGAAGGCCACCGTGAGCGTCAGGCCTCGGTTGTCTCGCGTCAACTCCTCGGCCTCGTTCCAGGCTTGGCGGACCTTCTCGGACACCGCGCTGCGGTCGCCCATGACCTTGATGCGCACACCGTTCCTGGCCAGGCGCACCAGATACTTCGAGACGCCGACCAGAACCAGGTTCATCAGGCCGGAGACCTCTTCGTCAGGGCGCTTCCAGTTCTCCGACGAAAAGGCGTAGACCGTGAGGTACTCGATACCGCGCAGAGCGCAGTCGTCGATGACGCGCACCACCGTCTCCATGCCGAACTTGTGCCCGAAAACCCTCGGCATGAAGCGCCGCCGGGCCCAGCGGCCGTTGCCATCCATCACGATGGCCACATGGCGCGGGACCGACGGGTCTCGTGGGGCCGCTGACGGCGAAGAAGCGGACATGCGCGCGAGTTCAGACCGCCAGGATGTCGGCTTCCTTGCCCTGCACGAGCCGATCGATCTCGCTGATCGTGCGGTCGGTGAGCTTCTGCACCTCGTCCTGGGAGCGTCGCTCATCGTCCTCGGAAATGTCCTTGTCCTTGAGCAACTTCTTCAGGTGCTCGTTGGCGTCGCGGCGCAGGTTGCGCACGGCGATGCGGGCCTCCTCGCCAGCGTGCCGGACGACCTTGGTCAAATCCTTGCGCCGCTCCTCTGTCAGTGCCGGCATCGGCACGCGGATCAGGTCGCCCTGAGATGACGGGTTCAGGCCCAGATCCGATTCTCGTATGGCCTTCTCGATCTTGGCACCCATGCCCTTTTCCCAGGGCTGCACACTGATCGTGCGTGCATCGAGAAGGTTGACGTTGGCCACCTGGCTGATCGGCACCATCGAGCCGTAGTAATCCACATGCACCTGGTCAAGGATGCCGGGGTGGGCCCGGCCGGTGCGGATCTTCTGCAGTTCACCCTTGAAGGCCTCGACGGACTTGGCCATCTTGCCTTCGGCGTTCTTCTTGATGTCTGAAATCGTCATGGCTGCAAACGCTCCAATACTCGTCGTCAAACGTGCACCAGGGTGCCCTCGTTCTCGCCCATCACGACGCGCTTGAGGGCGCCGGGCTTGAAGATCGAGAACACCTTGATCGGCAGCTTCTGGTCGCGGCACAACGCGAACGCGGTGGCGTCCATCACCTGCAGGTTTCGCGCAATGGCTTCGTCGAACGTGATGTTCACGTAGCGCGTCGCATTCGGATCCTTCTTGGGATCGGCGGAGTAGACGCCGTCCACCTTGGTGGCCTTGAGCACGATCTCGGCGCCGATTTCGGCGCCACGCAGCGCCGCAGCGGTGTCGGTGGTGAAGAAAGGATTGCCGGTGCCGGCAGCGAAGACCACCACCTTGCCCTCCTCGAGGTACTGCAGGGCCTTGGGCCGCACGTAGGGTTCAACCACCTGCTCGATGGCGATGGCGGACATCACGCGTGCCGTCATGCCCTCCTGCCGCATGGTGTCGGCCAGCGCAAGGGCGTTCATCACCGTGGCCAGCATGCCCATGTAGTCGGCCGTGGCTCGGTCCATGCCGACAGAGCCGCCAGCCACACCGCGGAAGATGTTGCCGCCGCCGATCACCACCGCCACCTCGCAGCCGAGCTGCGTGACCTCTTGCACCTCGCGCACCATGCGGACGATGGTGGCCCGGTTGATGCCATAGGCATCATCGCCCATCAGGGCCTCGCCGGATAATTTCAGCAGGATGCGTCGGTACGCCGGCATGCGGGGGTCTCCCGAGGTGAAGTGGTCTGGTGGATCGGCTGGAAGTGTACGCGGCGGCACCCCGGAGGGCCGCCGCCCCAGGCGGCTTGACGAAGCTTTACTGGCCCTTGGCAGCCGCCACCTGGGCAGCCACTTCGGCAGCGAAGTCGTCGACCTTCTTCTCGATCCCCTCGCCCACCACGTACAGGGTGAAACCCTTTACCGTGGTGGCCTTTTCCTTGAGCATCTGCTCGACCGTCTGCTTGTCGTTCTTCACGAAGGTCTGGTTCAGCAGCGAGACCTCCTTCAGGAACTTCTGCACCGAGCCCTCGACCATCTTGGTGACGATCTCGGCTGGCTTGCCGGATTCGGCGGCCTTCTCGGCAGCAACGCGACGCTCGACCTCGATCAGCTCAGCCGGCACGTCGCTGGTGGCCAGCGCCTTCGGCTTCATCGCGGCGACGTGCATCGCCACGTCCTTGGCCGCCACTTCGTCGCCAGTGAACTCCACCACGACTCCGATGCGGGTGCCGTGCAGATAGCTGGCCAATTGGCCACCATCGGCATAGCGCTTGAAGCGGCGGATCGACATGTTTTCGCCGATTTTGCCGATCAGGCCCTTGCGCACGTCTTCGACAGTCGGGCCGAAGCCGTCTTGCGACAAAGGCAGAGCCGACAAAGCGGCCAGGTCGGCAGGGTTGTGGGCAACCAGCAGTTCAGCACAGGCCTTGGCAAACGCCAGGAACGAGTCGTTCTTGGTCACGAAGTCGGTCTCGCAGTTGACTTCGACCATCGCACCCGTCGTGCCACTGACGACTGCGCTGACGACGCCCTCGGCGGTCACACGCGAGGCGGCCTTGCCGGCCTTGCTGCCCAGCTTGACGCGGAGGATCTCTTCGGCGCGCACCGCGTCGCCCTCGGCCTCGGTCAGGGCCTTCTTGCATTCCATCATCGGCGCATCGGTCTTCGCGCGCAGTTCGGCGACCATGCTGGCGGTAATTGCAGGCATCTTCAACTCTCCATGGCTGTGGCGATCAGGGGTCTCCTGGACGCCGGAAGTTCCGTCAGACTCTTGTCTGGGGGTATGAAAAAGGGGCCTGTGACAGCCCCTCGTTCCGCAGGCGCTGGCGGCGCCTCGATCAGGCGTCTTCGCTGACTTCGACGAACTCGTCACCGCCAGCCGCGACGGCCTGGACCAGATCGGCACCGGCATTCGCCTTGCCTTCCAGCACGGCGTCGGCGACAGCGCGCGCATACAGCGCAACGGCCTTGGCCGAGTCATCGTTGCCGGGGATCACGTAGTCCACGCCGTCGGGCGAGTGGTTGGTGTCGACCACGCCAATCACCGGGATGCCAAGCTTCTTGGCTTCGGCCACGGCGATCTTGTGGAAGCCCACGTCGATGACGAACAGGGCATCCGGCAGCGCGCTCATGTCCTGAATGCCGCCGATGTCCTTCTCGAGCTTGGCCAGTTCGCGGTCGAACATCAGGGCTTCCTTCTTGATGCGCATTTCGGCGCCGGAATCCTTGACCGACTGCATGTCCTTCAACTTCTTCAGCGAACCCTTGACGGTCTTGAAGTTGGTCAGCATGCCGCCGAGCCAGCGCTGGTCGACAAAAGGCATGCCGGCGCGTTGCGCTTCGAGGGCCACGACCTCGCGGGCCTGACGCTTGGTGCCCACCATCAGGATCGTGCCGCGCTTGCTCGAGAGCTGGCGCACGAACTTCATCGCTTCCTCGAACTTCGGAAGCGTCTTCTCGAGGTTGATGATGTGGATCTTGTTGCGATGGCCGTAAATGTACGGGGCCATCTTGGGGTTCCAGAAGCGGGTTTGGTGACCAAAGTGGACACCGGCTTCCAGCATTTCACGCATCGAAACGGACATGGATACTCCGAAGGTTGGGTCTAGAATCCCGGCACAAATCGCAACCCTGCTTGCCCCTTGATACACCAGGGAAACGCAGGTTCACGACACCTTGTTCAGAAAGCCGGGTTCGCGAATTCGGAAGGCCATCGTGGCAGGGGCACTTCGCAATGCGAGGTGCACGGTGCCGGGCGGCGTAACTTCCGGTTCAGCGGGAACCCGGTGATTCCTTCACCCTATGGGCTCCCAGCTAAACCCAAAGATTGTAGCAGGCCGGACTGTGGCCTTCAGTAGTCGCGCCTCTCCCCATGTCAATGACGGCTGTCAAGGAGGCACCTGACCATGCAGATCGCTGTGATCGGTGCAGGTCTGGTGGGCGTCAGCACCGCCCTGGAGCTTTCCAAGGATGGCCACGAGGTCAGCGTCTTCGAGCGTGGCGCCAGCATCGCCACCGAAGGCAGCTTCGCGCCGCACGGCGCCATCGTGCCAGGTCTGCTCCAGGCACACCCGGCTTGGGGCCTGCGGCTTTTCGGCCCGCAGCCGTCAATGAATCCTGCGCACTGGGCTGGTCAATTGACCCGATGGCGAGCTGATCGCTCCGAGCGGGCGGCAGCCAGGCGATCGATGGCTTGCGACCTGGCCCGGCTCGGGCTCCAGCAGTTGACCACTGCCACCGATGTTGAACAGTTGGAGTTGGAAGGCAGCCGCGGCGCAATGATGATGATTCGGCGCCCGTCTGACTGCGCGCGCGCCCAGGCGCTCGCGGACACCCTGGTCGCCACAGGGGAACGGGTCGAGCTGCTTTCGGCCGACGGGGCCCGGCTGGTCGAACCCGCCTTGAATGGCGACACGGCCTTGGCAGGCGCACTGCACTGGCCACACGCCTTGTCGGCCAACTGCCGCCAACTGGCGCAAGCGCTCAAGAGCGCCTCGCAACGCTTGGGCGCTCGCTACTTCCTGCAGCATGTCGTGCGGGCATTGAATCCGGGGACCCGCCCTGGTGTGCTTGTGATGCCCGCCAGCGGCGGCAGCGTGCCCGGCGCTGCGCCTCAGGAGTTCGATGGGGTGGTGGTCTGTGCCGCAGCTGATTCGGCCGACCTCCTTAGGCCGCTGGGCATACGCCTGCCGTGGCAGGCCATCCACAGTTGTTCTGTCACCGCCCCCCTGCGCGACGGCGACGACGCCGACCGGCACCTGCCACGTGGCATCCTGCTGGACCCGGACCGGCACGTCATCGTAAGCCGCCTGGGGCAGCGGGTGCGCGTGGCGGGACGTGCACGACCGGGGCCGCCACGCCAGACGCCATCGTCCAGCGACGTGGCTCCCTTGTACGCGGCACTGGACGCCTGGTTTCCAGGGGCAGCCCGGCAGGCCCGGGCACAGGCTTGGGCGGGCGCGCAGCCCGCCTTTGCAGACGCCCTGCCGGCGCTGGGCCCCAGCGGCGTCCCCGGCATCTGGCTGAACCTCGGGCACGGTGCCCATGGCGCGGCCTGGGCGGGTGCCACTGCGCGTTTGCTGGCAGAGCGCTTGGCCGGTAGGGAGCCAAGCCTGGACATGACATCGCTGGATCCGCAGCGGCTGCGCTAAGCTGCCCACCATGAACAGACTCCCGCGGCAGGTCCTGTCAAGCCCTGGCGGCTGGCCCCTGCATGGCAGTGCCGCCACGCGCGAGATCGAGCTCGCGACCCGCCGCGACTTGCCCGCGCATGCGCTGATGGAGCGCGCGGGCGCTGCGGTAGCCCGGATGGCTATGGCCATGGCACCGCACGCCGACAAGGTCCGCGTGCTCTGCGGGCCAGGCAACAACGGCGGCGATGGCCTGGTCGCCGCCCGGCTATTGCACCTGGCCGGGCGGGCCGTCTCGGTCACGCTGCTGGCCGACCTGCCGAAGTTGCCGCCCGACGCAGCCCGCGCCCATGCCGCGGCGAAAGAAGCCGGCGTGCCGATCGACCAGGGGGCGACTCGGGTTGACGGCAGCCACGATTCGCCCGGGCTGTTCATCGATGCGCTGCTGGGTGTCGGTCAGTCACGCCCGATCAGCGGCGCCATGGCCGACGCCGTGGCGGCGTTGGCGCAAAGCCGTGCCCCCGTGCTCGCGGTCGACCTGCCAACCGGTCTGTGTGGCGATACAGGTCGGTCGCTTGGCGAGAAACGGGTCCACGCCACGGTGACCCTGTCGCTGCTGACCTTGAAGCCGGGCCTCTTCACGGGCGAGGGGCGCGACGCGGCAGGACAAGGATGGTGGGATGACCTCGG
>Ga0075163_10007645_pt1 | contig 14269 bp, 15 predicted proteins | sample JI1023141ADNA_FD_71478 | JGI IMG/M metagenome (GOLD analysis project Ga0075163, IMG submission 71478) | Wastewater effluent complex algal communities from Wisconsin, to seasonally profile nutrient transformation and Carbon sequestration -... | ecosystem: Engineered > WWTP > Effluent > Algae...
AAAACCTTACCAGTTGGCGGACTCTCACCGCACATTACATTTCATTGGGGGTTGGCCAAGTGGTAAGGCACCGGGTTTTGGTCCCGGCATTCAGGGGTTCGAATCCCTTACCCCCAGCCAAATTGCATTTCTTAAAATCACCCCGTAAAATAGGGTGATTTTAACTATATTTTCAGTCTGGCATATAGAACAACCAAACTTCTTCAATGTTTTAGAGAGGCAGTCTACGAAGCACGTATGGTAAACTTTTGTCGGATAGTGGCTTGGTATATAATAAATTTATGGTTAAATATCATGCACAAAATAAGACACTTCTCGTAGTACTTTTGATTGTTCTATTTGTTATTTCACTCGTAGTTAATGGTCTGAGTAGCACTACGCTGATTGGCGGCAATACCACCGCTGAAGTGTCAAATGATAATCCCACGCTATTTACGCCAGCTGGGGTGACATTTGCGGTTTGGGCGATAATCTATATGTTACTCATCGGCTACGTGGTGCACCTGATAGTTGCAGCGCGGCAAAAAAAGCCGAAGACTACCGACGACCTTACACTCCGTGTTGCTCCGTACTTTGCCGCCATAACTATTTGTAATATCGCATGGCTGTTTGCGTGGCAGTACCGTGTCTTTTGGCTGTCGATTTTGATTATCGGCGCTCTCCTCTGGCTACTAGCAAAAGTGAATTTGCTCATTAAAGGTGAGGTGAGCCATATGCGCGATTGGCTGACGATCACATTGCCGTTTGCTGTGTACTTCGGCTGGGTGACGGTGGCGACGATTGCAAACATCAGCGTCTGGCTCGTCAATATGCACTGGGACGGGTGGGGTATCGCGCCGGATATTTGGACGATTATCATCCTTTTTGTCGCAACTGTTATTGGTATCGTGACGGCATGGCGGCTGAGATGCTGGCCGTATATGGCAGTATTTGTCTGGGCGTATTTTGGTGTTTGGCTCAATCATACCAGCGAGACTGGATATAACGGCACATACTCATCTATTATTTCTGTAATCACCGTCTGTATTGGGCTATTCGCTGTCGTAGCGGGATGGCTGTTATATAAATACCCCCTCGGGAAAGAGAGGAAATAACATGGAACTCATCATCAAACTACTAGCAGCCGGCGGGGTCATGGGAGTGCTCGATTTTATCTGGCTTGGATATGTTGCGAAAAAATTGTACTACGCCGAAATGGGCAAGATTTTGCTTGAAAAGCCAAATATGACAGCAGCACTGTTGTTTTACATTATCTATATCGTTGGTGTTGTCGTCTTCGTCATCAATCCAGCGCTCGAAAAAGGCTCTTGGCAGCACGCGCTTGGCTATGGCGCACTGTTTGGGTTTGTCGCCTATGCAACCTATGACCTGACAAGCCTCGCCGTAGCCAAAGGTTTTAGCGCAAAAATTGTTGTGATTGATCTTTTGTGGGGTACAGCGCTGACAGCTGTTGTTGCCCTAGCAGCTTACGGCGCAGTGAAATTATGGACCTAGCTTGGCTCGTACTGATTGGATTTTGCGGCGCAGTTACCGTACAGCTCGCTGCGCTAGCAGTTGCCTGGCGGCTCAAACGAGTTGACTTTGTCGATAGCGTTTGGGGCATAAGCTTTATCGGTATCCTTACTGCGCTTTGGATGAACGGTCACACAGGTAATGCAGCAAGTCTCGTCGGTGACATACTCGTCACTATCTGGGCGCTAAGGCTATCGAGCCATATATCCCGGCGGTTTATTCGGAGCAAGGAGCAAGATAGGCGCTACACTGAGCTGATGTCAAACTGGCCGAGTCGTTTCAAGTGGCTGCAAGTATTTGTGCGGATATTTATCGTCCAGGCCGCGCTAGCTACCATCGTTGGGCTACCAATTATCGTGCTACACTCAGCGGAACCAACGACATTTTGGCCAGTTGCAATCGGCGCTTTAGTATGGCTGATTGGTTTTAATTTTGAAGTCATCGCCGACTGGCAACTCCGTAAGTTTATTCGGTCGTCACGAACTGGCGAGCTAATGCAGAGCGGTCTGTGGCGTTATTCTCGTCACCCAAACTATTTTGGCGAAATCACCATGTGGTGGGGACTCGCTGTCATAGGCTTAGCCGTACCACACGGTTGGATTGGAATAATAGGTGCGGTCACAATAAACCTATTGATTTGTTTTGTATCAGGCATTCCGCCTGCCGAAAAAAATGCTGCTAGCAAAAAAGGTTGGCAAAAATATAAACAAAAGACGAGCCCACTCATACCATGGACACCAAAACAGTAGTTGTCAATGACAAAATGCAGCATGGGTATGCCTACAAGCTGACCGAGCCTATGGGGCAAAACTTTGCCGCTGATTTTGCGCCCGAGCTGACGCCGGCTGAGATGCTGGAGCTCGGCGTGTTTGGCGGAGTGTACATGCGTGATTGTCGCGAAGAATTTCCGGCCGACTGGTTCTCTCGAGCCAAAATGGCGCCCAGTAAACGCGACGCCACACTCAACTACTTTGGTATCAATGCCAGTCAATCGCTAGCCGAGTGGGAGTGCAAAGGTTGGATCTACCACGAAGACCCGCGCGGCTGGTTTCAGTGGTATTGCCGCTACTACATTGGACGGCGCTGCCCGGATGATGCACGCCAGATTAAACGCTGGAAAGCAATGCGACGACACGTCGGGCAGGTTAGAGCACACTGCCACCCCGGCGACCAACTCTGCAGGCAGAAACAACGCCAAGCTTTATTGCACTGGGCGTACGATAGCCGTGTGATGTAGAGTTATTTGACCTGAGCGAGGATAAGGCGGATTGTCACGACAAATCTAGTGACATAGTTCTACTATAATCACCGTTAGGCAGCCAAGGTGGACGAATATAGCAATAACAAAACATGCCATAAATCGTTCGCCACACTATATCTCTACTGGTCAAACACGCTTCGTGTCTGCTTGCGACATCTTGGACTGCACCAAACGATTGGACTACGATATGTCCTATACTCCATGATTGCTTATAATTTTGTATATTCCAGGGATGAAGAGAGTATTTAATGTATTAGGAACTGGACAAATCATTTTAATACTTACTCAACCCATGTTTTCATCGTCTGCTTTTTCTACAGTATTAGCAGATTCGAGATCAATCAAAGTTCTATAATCGTCCCTCATCCCCAGCCATATAATATGCTCCAGGCCGTCAGATCTGGAGCTTATTTCGTTTCTTAGGATAGGCTGGAGGTCGAACTTTGGGATGCAAAAGCTAGAAAGAGAAGACTACCTTGAAATTAGTTTATACTAGCAGTTGATGACACTGAGACTTTTCCGTTGGTTATGGCGCTTGGCTACGCTAGTTTTGATCTTGGGCGCAGCATACTTAACGACATTCGTGGCTTTTCCTTTTTTGGATAGGTATGCGTACAAATTTTTTGCCGTACTCGGTGCTTACGCTGTTCTTGCGTATGTGCTTTTGCCGCTTGCCAGTCGTTTTTGGCGTGTCGTCTTTAAACCCAATCACATCCCGCTCTACGTGGTTACGCCTGATGGCTGGCCGGCAGACCCTGTCAACATCGCCATTATCGCTAAAAATAAACGACAGCTAAAGAAGGCTATGGAGCGGGCAGGCTGGCTTACAGCAGATAATCGATCGGTAAAAACCGGCGTTAGGCTTCTTGTTTCAATCGTTTTAAACAGACCCTATCCCCGCGCTCCATTTACTGCTCTTTACCTCTTTGGTCGCCCATTTGACATTGGTTTCCAAAAGCCGCGGACAGGTTCAACTAGTGCGCGGGCCCGTCATCATGTCAGGTTTTGGAAGCTCAGCCATCAGAAGCTTGATCCCTACCACCGCGAACATCTGACTTTTTGGCATACTACACTTGCAAGGCTTCGAGGCGAACAGGGGGGTATCTGGATTGGCGCGGCTCTTGATGACACTGGCCCTATCGGTGTGCGGTGGCGCGATCTTAAACTGACGCACAAGAACGATCCCAACACTAACCGCGAACGCGATCTAATTGTGGAAGATTTAGTTAAAACAAGAGCAGTGCAAACTGACGAAATAATAAGGGCTGGTAAACCCTTCCGCTTTCATGGGCAAACTCTGGGAAACCGTTTTATTTGTGACGGCAACATCCGCGTCATTTCCCTCCGTTAACTAACGTTTGCTGTGCTATGAGAAATGGAAAGTGTCCACCTTTTTACTCTGCACAATCTCATGAGTATGAACTCAGTAAACTCTCATGTTGGTTGAGTAATATAGGGGCATGTCACTAGCGAAGTCATGGTGGCAGGCATCAATACTCATCACAAATAAGGAGCAATATGAACAAACCTTTAGTAGCAGCGGCCGTTACGGGCGCAGTTGGCGTAGCAACCGTCGCCGGACTCGGTGTAGCAAGCGCTGCCACCACAAATAGCACGACTGGCTCAACCGCCACCTCGTCTACAACCAAGACAGATCCAATGTCCGGCCTTATCGACGCGCTCGTCAGCAAGTTTAACCTTAAGAAAGCAGATGTCCAAGCCGTCTTTGACGCGCAACGCACTAAGATGGATGCCCAGCGTGAAACCGAGGTCAAAGCAGAAGTCTCTCAGCTTGTGACTGACGGCAAACTCACTCAGGCTCAAGCAGATGCTATCAACACCAAGCGAGCCGAGCTGGAGAAGCAACGTGAAACTGACCGAACCACCATGGATAGCAAGACTGACACCGAGCGAAAGAACGCCATGGACGCCAAGAGGACTGAGCTCGACAGCTGGCTCAAAGACCAAGGCATTGACACGCAGTATGCCTACCTACTGATGGGCGGGCGTGGTCACGGCGGACCTGGTGGACACGGTGGCTTCGGTGGCCCACGCGGCGGCCAGGGTGGTCAAGCGGGCAGTGGCAACACCACAACCTCAACGACCAACTCAACCACCACAAACTAATTTCTACTTTACACCTCCTAGTCGAGCCGTCAGTATCTCTGACGGCTCGTTAAAAAATTGTTATTAATAATTGGGTGTCAAAAAAATTCTAAATAGTATACTTTAGAATATGAAGCAAACTCTTCTATGTGCAAGTTTCAATGTTTTAGCTGACGCATATATATCTTATGGTAATTATTCACACGTCGAGCCAGAGCTATTAGAGCCAGGCGCACGCATAGACTATCTGGTCAAATTACTGTCAGGGTTAGATGCCGATATCATTGGTCTACAAGAGGTAGAAAAGCCCCTACTCAACGCGCTACATGGCGCCAAATATTGGCAGATGCTCTGGTCTCCTAAGGGTAACGATAAACCTGATGGTTGTTTGGCACTGATAAGCCCAGATATAAACGTAACAGATTTTGAAACCACGTAGTATAACGATGGTTCAGGACACGTCCTACAGACATTCAGTGCAGCTGACATAATCTTTGCCAACACGCACCTTAAATGGTCACACCCCTCAGATCCAAACCATTTTGGTGTGCGCCAAACAACTCAATTAATTGATAAAGTCGATGAGTCGGATAGAGTTGTGCTGTTTGCAGACTGCAATGATAAACCAGGAGGCCCTGTTCGGCAAAAGCTACATGAAGCTGGATATATAAATATTTGCGGTGATATTCCTACAGCACAAGTTGAACAACAAGAAGTTTCTATAGACTTATTGACAGTCCGGGGCGTCAAAGGCCGATGTGCAGTAGGAAATCATAATACAAAAAATATTCCTAATCTTTCATGTCCTTCGGATCATATCCCTATCACTGCAGAAATTTACTTATAATCGTATAATATAGATTTCTCAGCTATAATTCAGGTTGTCTGGAGACAATGTAGACATGAAAATACTCCTTATCGAAGATGAACATAAGCTCGCGAGAGCGCTGGAGACTGGCTTTAAACAAGAACGCATGGTGGTGGAAGTGTACTACGACGGCGAAACAGGCCTCGCTGCCGCGCTAGCCGATGAGTATGACGTTATCGTACTTGACCGTATGCTCCCCGGCGGCAAAGACGGAGCAGACATCTGCAAAGAGCTCCGTGCCGAGGGCAACCATACACCCGTTCTACTGCTCACTGCTCGCGGGCAAGTACACGAGAAAGTTGAAGGGCTCGACGCTGGAGCAGACGACTACCTGGTAAAGCCATTTTCCTTTGAAGAGCTACTTGCGCGTGTCCGGGCACTCGTAAGGCGACCTCACGAAACTATCAGCCCTGTCTTAGAGATAGCTGACCTTCGCGTGGACCCCGCATCGTTCCATGTCAGTCGCTCAGGCAAAACCATAGAGCTCTCACAGACCGAGTACTCATTACTCGAATATTTGTTACGTAACAAAGGCCGGGTGCTTAGTAAAGACAACATCATCAACCACGTTTGGGATTTTGACGCAGACATCTTACCAAACACAGTCGAAGCCTACATCGGCTACCTGCGGACCAAGATCGATAAACCTTTCCGCACCCCGCTTATTCACACCGTTCGGGGCTTTGGCTATAAACTCGAGGCTAGCTAGAGTCGATGCACCTTTTCCGCTCAGCAACTCTAAGGTTAACTGCATGGTACATGGTAGGTATTGCGCTCCTCTGCCTGTTTTTTAGTTTGATTGTATTTCAGATTGCGGACCGCGAGTTACGCCGCCCGTTTGGTCCTGGGCACGGTTCAAACCAGTTCGTCTTAGACGCCGAAGGCGACTTCGAAGCATTTCGGGTCGAAAGAGCAGCTCAGGGCCGCAAAAACCTTATCCAGGGACTAGCGTTGTTTAATCTCGCGGCGCTTGCAACGGGTGGTCTGGCGAGCTACTTGTTAGCTCGGCGCACCTTGCAGCCGATTGCTGAAGCACTTGAAGCTCAGAGCCGCTTTAGCAGCGATGCTGCGCATGAACTCCGCACACCTCTTGCCATTATGCAGTCCGAAATAGAGGTAGCACTTCGGGGCAAAAAACCAAGCGAAAAGATACTGCTAGGTACTCTCTCGAGCAATCTAGATGAAGTGCATCGTCTGCGAGCGCTCACCGATCGGCTTTTACTGCTCTCGTCCCATAAAAACTTAGAGCTTGCACCAACATCGCTTGAAGACGTCGCTATCGATGCTGTTAGTAACGTCCTACCTCTAGCGCAGGCAAAACAAATCGTCATAGAAAACACCGTTGCTGGCCTGCCGGCGCATGCCAACCATGAAAGTCTCACGGATGCCGTCACTGTACTGCTCGACAACGCTATCAAATACAGTCCAGCCAAATCAACCATTTGGCTTTTTGCGAGTGCTCGGCCAAAAGCTAAATATGTAACCCTGTCCGTGCGCGACGAAGGTCCTGGCGTTGCTCCAAGCGACCAGCCTCGCATCTTTGATCGTTTCTACCGAGCAGATACTTCTCGTAGTCGACAACATATTGAGGGGCATGGTCTTGGACTCTCCATAGCGAGACGCATCGTTGAAGCCCATAACGGCATTATAAGCTTAGAAGAGTCGTCCAAAAAGGGCTCAACTTTCACTATTCGTCTACCAAAGCGCCAGAGCTAAATCAGCTTCTTGCGCCGCACGTACCATAAGAAAGGGATGCCGACCAAAAGCGGCAACCAAAATGTCGCAAAGCGAAAGGCTAGTACCGCCGCAAGCGCCGACTCACCATCAATTTGCAGCGCAAGCAGTCCAGCAAGTAGACCTGCCTCAACCCCGCCGAGACCACCCGGCGTAGGAACCGCTGCCCCCGCAGCGACCCCAACAGTGTAAATTACGAGCAGCGTTGCCAGTCCGATGTACAGTCCCATGGTGCGAGTCGCCAGCCAAAAAACGAGCACATTAAACATAGTTACTAAGCTTAAGCTAGCCGCAGCAAACAGGAGTTGTCCAGTTTTTTTGCGGTACATGGACAAGCTTTTTTTAACTTGAGCTACGAGGCGAATAAGCTGTTTTCTAATCCAAGAAACGAAGAGCAATAAGCAGAGCAAAAAAACAATCCCAAGTAAAATCCACCCCATATGAAATGACCATCCCAGGTGAAATCCAGCGAGCGCAGTCGGTCCCAGTGCAAGCAAAATACCGAGCAAACAAAAGTGCACCACGCTGCCCATTAGGTTGTTGACGCTCGCAATCACTGCAGCCTCGGCCGAAGTATGTCTACGGCGATGGAGGTATAACCCATGTATCCCCATGCCCCCGAGACCCGATGGCACCAAACGATTAACGCACGCGGCAGCAAACTCAACAATGACAAGCTCTCGGTAAGGCAGCTCCCGAAAAGCAAGAAGTTTATATGCTAATGCTGCGGAGAGCATACCGGCAATGACAAAAGGTATTGCCGCCAAAAAGTCACCATGCTTTACGGTGAATAGTAGCTCTAAGCTCCGACTAAGCTCCTCACGTTGGCGCCACACCACAAAGATTACTACAGCCATGAAAAGCACAGAAAATACTTTGCGTATTAGGGAGTGCGATAAAATGTGTTTAGCGCCTATTTTCATAGGTCTTAGAGCCACCTGTCGATTATTAGTAGTCCAGAGAGCGCCGGCAAAATTGAAAGCGACCCAAAAAAAACACGTCTTGCCCAGGCCGTCTCAGCCCCTGGAGGTGCGTTTAGTGACATCTTTGAAAACCAGTACCCCGCTAGCCCTGAAAGCACTAAACCTACCGCAATATGTACGCCGCCCAGAACAGCAAAAAGTATGGCTAGTATCACAAAAATCGCTCCGTACACTCGCATTTCTCGCACCGTTCGAGGTATGCCTTTTACAAGAGGAAACACCGGTACTCCTGCCTCAGCGTATTCTTCGCGTCGGAAAATTGCTATGGCGTAAAAATGCGGCATTTGCCAAGCAACAAGCAACAAAAAGAGCAGTCCGGCGGCAAGATCAATTTGTCCCGTTGCCGCCGTGTAGCCAGCAAGTGGGGGCGTCGCACCAGGAAGGGTGCCAAGCAACGTTGCATAATGCGTAAGTCGCTTTGCAACGCTATACGCCGCCACATAAAGCAGCGCACCAAATAGACCAATGATTGCTGTCAGCATGTTCGTCCACGTAACCAACAAGGTGAATCCAAGCACGTACAAAATTGCTGCGTAAGGAAGTGCGACTGCGAGCGGCAAAACACCGGTCGCAGATGGTCGCGTAGCAGTTCGTTTCATTTTGCGGTCTATGTCTTGGTCGTAATAATTGTTTAATACGCAAGACGCCGCAACGACCAGCGCCATCCCGCCCGCAAAAGCCAGTAGCGCACGCCAATCAAACCGTACCTGCTGTGCCCCAAAACAAAAAGCACCAACCCCGATCATCAAATTTCCGAGCACAATGCCCGGTTTTGCAACGATTAAAAAATCCCTTAGTTTCAGTATTTTAAGTCTTTGCGTAGCCATGTGATTAAAGTGGTTGTTTTAGTGGTGAATATTTTCCTCAATTTGCATCTGCTCGGTCGAGTGCTGCATGTCTGGCATCATGTTGTAGTGCAGATTTTGCATAACCCATATCGAACCAAAAACAATGGTGAGTAACACTAGAAATGTAAAAATCGTCGAGTACAAAGTCCAGCGAGCTTTGCGGGTTGCTGACATATGCAGGAAATAGACTGCCTGCACGGCTACTTGGGCGCTTGCAAGCAGGGTCAGACCAGCAAGCAACCACCCCCTCGTAAACAGCTGACGATCACTCTCTAGATATGACCACACGAGTAAAAACGCTGCTGCAGTAAGGGTTAGTGACAGTGCAAATCCGGCAACATATGAGTTTATGTCGTTTTTACCAGTTTTAGGCATTGGCTCGAAGTACTTCTTCATTTATAGGACCCCCACAAGATACACGACCGTAAAAATCCCCACCCAAACGACATCGAGAAAATGCCAAAATAAGCTGAACTGCACCAGCCTTTGCATGCCGCGCGCGTCAATGCGATGTTTTATATGGAAAAGTACCAGGCAGGTAAGCCAAATGAGACCCGCTGCAATGTGGAGGCCGTGCGCACCGACGAGTCCAAAGTAAGACGACAAAAATGCGCTTCTCGTCCACGAGTTGCCTTCGTGGGCTAGCTCGGCAAATTCGTAGAGTTCCATACCAAGAAAAACAGCGCCCAAAAGACCGGTCAGCACTAACATCGCAAGTAAGCCGCGTCGGTTGCCCCGTCGCGCCTGCAAAAGCCCCATGCCCACCGTAAAACTGCTGACGAGAAGTAACATAGTTTCTACAAACACATAGGGCAGGTTAAAGATTTCGCGGCCCTCTGGACCACCAGCGGTCGCCCCTCTAAGCACACTAAAAGTTGCAAAAAGCGTCGCAAAAACAAGACAATCAGTCATCAGATAGAGCCAAAAGCCAAATGTTGCTTTTGAATGTGTCAAGTCGGCTGTGGCGCTATTCATACGATTGCTCCTTTATGCTGGAGGGTGTCCAGTTCTTTGGCTTCTGCAGCCGTAACAAGCCTTTCCGTTTCCTCACCCATACGACGGTAAAGGGCAATTACTAGTAGCAAAACTGAGATTGGTAACAGCCACCACAAATGCCAGATCGCGCCGAATCCAAAGAGCGTCGCAGCCAGGCATATCCACACCCCGAAACCGCTATTTGCAGGTACGCGGAAATCTTCGTACGCACCGCTAAATATTTTTTGACCGGATTTCTTGGCTTCCCACCAAGCATCTCTAGTCGAAACAACCGGTAGTCGGGCAAAATTATATTCTATGGCCGGAGAAGGCACAGACCACTCAAGCGTACGACCGTCCCAAGGGTCGCCTGTTTTGTCTCGCAGCTGTTTGCGTTTCAAAATACTGTAGCCAAGCTGCGCGAGCTGCAGAACTACACCGAGGCCAATAATGGCCGTGCCTACGGCCGAGACAACAAATAGCCACTGCCAGCCGTAGCTTGGGTCATAGTGGTCAAGCCGCCTCGTAGCGCCCATAAAGCCTAAAATATAAATTGGTACGAAGGCAACTAAGAAGCCGAATGCCCAAGTAATCGCCGCCGCTTTGCCAAGCCGATCGTGCAGCTTGAAACCAAAAATCTTTGGGAACCAATACGTAAGACCAGCAAAATACCCAAACACCACACCGCTTATGATAGTGTTGTGAAAGTGTGCCACCAAAAACAAGCTGTTATGTACCTGGAAATCAATGGCCGGCACTGCGAGCATAACGCCAGTCGCCCCACCGATAAGGAAGGTGCTTGCGAATGCCATAAACCACCACATTGGCGCGCTAAAACGGATCCGGCCTTTGTACATGGTGAATATCCAGTTAAATACTTTGACACCCGTTGGTATGGCGATAATCATCGTCATAATGCCGAAAAACGCATTGACGCTTCCGCCCGCGCCCATGGTAAAGAAATGATGCGCCCAAACGAGATATGAAAAGAGTGTTATCGCCATGAGCGCCCACACCATGCTGGTGTAGCCAAACAGTCGCTTACGAGCGAATGTCGCAACCACCTCGGAGTACATACCGAAAGCTGGAAGCACCAAAATGTATACTTCCGGGTGACCCCAGGCCCAAATAAGGTTGATATACATCATGGCGTTACCGCCAAAATCGGCGGTGAAATAGTGCATGCCGAGCATACGGTCGAGCGAAAGCATGAGAAGTGTGCCGGTCAGGATAGGGAAGGCCATGACCGTAAGGATCATCGCCCCAAAAACACTCCACGCGAAAATCGGCATTTTCATGAGCGTCATGCCTTTGCACCGCATGCGGAGTATGGTGACGATAAAGTTTATACCCGAAAGCAAGCTACCGACACCCGCAATCTGTATACTCCATAGCCAATAGTCGACGCCAGGGCCCGGGCTAAACGCCAGTTCGCTGAGCGGCGGGTAAGCTAGCCAACCAACTGCGCCAAACTCACCGTAGACAAGTGATAGATTGACTAGAATCACACCGGCTAGGTACAGGTAAAAACTGATGGAGTTCAGGAGCGGAAAGGCAACATCGCGGCTACCAAGCATCAGTGGCAGTACTAAGTTGATGATGCCAAACATCAGCCCCATTGCTACAAAAAAGATCATGATGGTGCCGTGCGCAGTAAAGACCTGTTGGAAATGCTCGGCAGATAAAAAACCTTCAGAGTTGCCGCTCGCGAGCATTTGCTGCAGCCGCATCATCACTGCATCGCCAAAGCCGCGCAGCAGCATGACTGTCGCAACCACGATATACATAACCCCGATTCGCTTGGCATCGAGACTGGTCAGCCAGTTTTGCCACAGCCACCGCCACTTTTTAAAGTAAGTTAACAGCGCAACTACGAGCAACAAGCCTCCGACTGTGCCGGCTTGGCCGCCAAACTGCACCCAACCATGCCAGAAATAGTCCCAGCTCATACGGTCACCGAGTAGTGCTGCAAATGTCCTCACTGCATGTGCTCCATTTCATGATTATTATTTCCCATTTGATCACGTCCAGAATTTTTCATTTTCACCTGGGATGGGCTACTACCCTCTGTTGATTTCACTTCATTTGGTCTATCAACTTTTCCCGAGTAACCTTGAACGATCGTATCATAAAGCCCGTTTTCGAGACCGCTGTAGTACATAACATCATTATCTACAGATCTTTTACGTAGGTGCGCGTAAGTCTCTTGGTTCAGCGAATTGCTTCTAAGACGCGCTTCACCGAGCCATGCTGCATAGCGCTCAACGCTTAGAGCTTTGGCGGTAAATTTCATATCGGCAAAGCCCGGACCGCTAATATTAGAACTGAGCCCTTTATAATCCCCGACATGATCCGCAGCAACGTGAAGTTTCGTCGACATGCCGCTCATGGCATATATTTGCCCAGCTAGCTCAGGCATCCAAAACGAGTTCATAGGCCCATCACTCGTTATAGTAAACTCTACCGGTCGATCAACCGGGAAAGCTACTTCATTTACACTGGCTACATTCTGCTCAGGGTATATAAATAGCCATTTCCACTCCAAAGCAATGACCTGTATTTTGACGGGAGGGTACTGGCTCGCGAGAGGTTTGTATGGGTCGAGACTGTGCGAAGTCACCCAAGTTACGACAGCCAGGACAGCAATAATGGCGATTGGTATGCCCCACCAGAGCATCTCAAACTTTTTATTATTGTCCCAATCTGGTTTGTACTGCTTGCGGTGCCCATCTCGGTAGCGCCAAGCAAACAAAAAGAGCATGAAATAAACTGGCACAAGCACAAGCAGGCTGAGTGCAACGGCAAAAAACAGCAAGTCACGTTCGCGGTTTGCCACTTCGCCACTTGTTTTGATGAGAGGGAAGTGCCCGCCCCATGCCGCCCAAGTGAGCACGCCAATGAGCGCTATGAGACCCCCCACGATGAGTAGCGACAAAAGCGACCGAGACAAATGTGGCACTCTCGGCCCCCTCATATTCTCAAGTCGTTTTAAAAACCCCCTCAACATGCTTACGTCTAACTATACACGAGTGTCTTCGGCAGTGCACACATTATAGTACTTGGGGTTTTAGAAATGGTCGCGGATGTGGGAGAAGGTGTAGTCCCAAGTGGCGTCTGTTTTTTTGTGCGGGTTAAAGATGTTTTCGGGATCAAATATACTTTTGACTTCTTTAAAGAGCGCCAGCACCTCGCGCCCAAACTGCGCTTCTAGCCATGGACCCCGCACTAGGCCGTCGTTGTGCTCACCACTGAGGCTACCGCCATATTTGAGCACCAGATTATTTACCTCTCGCTGAGACGGTTCAATCTTTTTACGTTCGCTCGGTTCCTCGATCTTCATGAGCGGTATAACGTGAAAGTTGCCATCGCCGATGTGTCCCTGAATGGTCGCAAAGAGCTTGTACTTTTTAATGATTTTGCGTAGCTCAGGCAAAAACTTTACAAGGTGCTCCGGCGCAACGATAAAATCGTCGATGTAGGGTGCAGTATGTTTTTCTTTGACTTTCTTGCGAAGTACCTGGAAGGCGTAGCGGCGCATGACCCAAAATTTTTCACTTTTGCCTTCAGTGGGAGTCTCTTCAAAACCATTTATTTCGTAACGGGCGCGGTACTTGCCCAGTTCTCGGTGGAGGCGAGCGACTTTCGTACGAACCTCTTCCTCACTCTCACCGTTGAACTCTACCATTAGCACCATTTTAGGTACGCCCCGCAGTAACTGTGCGGCGTCAGGGATCAGTGAAAGAACCAAGTGGATGAACCGCCGAAGCCCAAGCATCTTTAAGAAGTACGGCATGAACTTGATGCTGAGCAGAAGAGTTGCTTCGTCAAAACATTCAAATGTTGCCGGTTTGTGTTCGAGCACTTTTGGTATGAGTTTACCGAGTGCTTTCGTGTCTTTCAGGAATAAGACGAGTAGCCCTGAGTGCGGCCTGGTCGGCACCAAGCGAAATTTTGCCTCAGTCACCAGACCGAGCGTACCCTC
>Ga0075163_10007648_pt1 | contig 14268 bp, 11 predicted proteins | sample JI1023141ADNA_FD_71478 | JGI IMG/M metagenome (GOLD analysis project Ga0075163, IMG submission 71478) | Wastewater effluent complex algal communities from Wisconsin, to seasonally profile nutrient transformation and Carbon sequestration -... | ecosystem: Engineered > WWTP > Effluent > Algae...
GTGAATGTCCTCGTGATGCTCAATGACGATACGCTGCCGAGCCCTGAGGCCTTGATGATAACGGGCATCACACCACAGCAAACGGTTGCTGATGGCTATACAGAAGCTCAATTTACACAGCTACTCATCGACGAAGTTTTTACTGATGACACGATTGTCGTCGGGTTTAATAATATTCGCTTCGATGATGAATTTATCCGCCATTTGTTCTGGCGTAATTTCCGTGATCCGTATGAATGGGCATGGCGCGATGGACGATCACGCTGGGATCTTCTCGATGTCGTGCGTATGACGCGAGCATTGCGGCCCGATGGTATCCAGTGGCCGGTCGTAGATGGCAAGGCAACGAATAGACTCGAGCTTATCACCAAAGAGAACGGTATTGAGCACATGAAAGCGCACGATGCACTCAGCGATGTTGAAGCATTGATTGATGTTACGCGTCTGATTCGTGACAAGCAGCCGCAACTGTATGGCTATCTGCTCAAGCTACGCGATAAAAAGGAAGTCCAAAAGCTTGTGAACCTCGAGGATAAGCAACCGTTTGTGTACACGAGCGGACGTTTTGATGCCGAGTATCACAAAACAACCGTGGCTTTTCCGTTGACGGCGGGCAAAAACAATACTGCTGTTGTCTATGATCTTCGTATCGATCCAACACCGTTCATCGACATGGACAGCAAAGAGTTGGCTAAGAAGATGTACGCAACCTGGGAAGAGCGACAGGCAGAAGACTTCGTCTCGCTTCCGACAAAGGAACTGCAGTACAACCGAGCACCAGCCGTTGCGCCACTCGGCGTTTTGGAGCAAGGTGATGGCTGGAATCGTATCGGTATCGACAAAGAAACCGTCGAGCGCCATAAAAAGATTTTGCTCTCAGCACCTCATTTCGCTGAAAATATCCGTAGCCTCTATGAAAACAAACCAGAATTCAAGAAATCACCAGATGCCGAAGCGCAATTGTATGATGGATTTTTGAATGATGCCGATAGGATGCGCGTACAAAGTGTCGCGCTGGCGAACGAGGCGACTCTGAGCGATCTTCACCCAGAGTTTCAGGATGATAGGCTAGATCCACTATTGCTCCATTACAAGGCTCGCAACTATCCAAGGACACTGAGTGCCGATGAATCAGTCGCTTGGGAAAAATGGCGCGTCAAGCGTTTGGAGGAGCAGCTACCTGCGTTTTCGAAGTCCGTGGATCGCCTGAGTAAGCAGGATCTCTCAGACCACCAGCAGTACATTATGCAGGAGCTACAGCTGTGGCTAGAAAACGTTGCTCCGAGTGAGAATGATATGTCCGCAGACGCTGAAGAGCTGTAGTCTGAGAAAAAACTTGCTGCCAGTAACGCTTATGCTACAATGAGTGCATTGGTAATGTAACAAGGTAAGGTAGCGGTGGTATTTAAGATGACAACTTCCTTTAGGACTAATTTTAATTGGAAACTTGGAGCCCTTCTTTCTTTTGGTGCTCTGATTTTCAGCGTTTTTGCACTTGGTTCTACGAGCGCTTTTGCCGCAAGCAAACCAGTCACCGATGTCGCCACGGGTGCAAACTCAGCCTGCGCCATCGTCGACCTCAAGGTAAAGTGTTGGGGTAGCAATGATTCTGGGCAGCTAGGTAATCGCACCAAGTCAAGCTCTACTCAACCCGTGGCTGTTGATACCGGCGCCGCCCGAGTTGAACGAAAGGCTGGCTACTGTAAGTCGTCATTTATCGTCTGTACGCTCTATATTGTTGAGCAGGATGTTGCGTATAAGGCCAGCGCCCTCAACGGTCGGTCTGTCAAAAAGGTCTCTGTCGGCAAAGATCATGCCTGCGCCATCGCGGATGCTCGTGTCGTTTGTTGGGGCGACAACAGCAATGGTGAGCTTGGTAATAGTGATAAAGGTTATGATTCCACCATACCGGTATCTGTTGATACGCGAAGCGCCTGGACTGAGGTAGTCCCTGGCTACTGTAACGGCGAGTTTCATCGGACAATTACCGGTGGTCAATCATGTGCATTCCCATCTGGTAACTGGGTAAATGAGCGTACGATTAGTCATAAAGACAGCGCTCTTAAGAATAAAGAAATCATCGATGTATCCGCAGGTGAAGATTTTACCTGTGCACTTGCTAGTGATGGCACGGTCGCTTGTTGGGGTAGTGGCGCCAATGGTCGTCTGGGCAACGGTGATACAAATGATCGTGACTATCCTGTCGCGATTAATACACAGGGAGCATTTGCAGACAAGAGGGGCAAGGCTCTCGCGAAAGCCGCAGGCGGCACTATGTGTGTCACCGCGACAAGCTCCACTTCCGCTGCGACGACCGGTACCTACTGCTGGGGTAATGGTATCGATGACGGCCGTGCGATACCTGGTAATTCAAGTGCACCAACCGCATGTGATAAAAATTCACCAACGAGTACGCCCGGCGCAACCTCTAGTACGACCATCTTTAGCTCAAGTAGGCCAACTGTTGTACCAGGTGCCACCATCGCGCAGATGGACGGAGATACTTATGTCACCGGTCTTGGTACAGACAACAAGGCATACTACTGGGGTCAATACGGCTACAAGCAGAGTGTAACTTATAGTAATGTTCGAACCTGCAAGGTCAATCCGTGTACAGGCAAGGTAACAATTCAACGTGAAGACAGCGCAAATATCGTTTTTGCCGCTAATGGTCGACCACCAAGCGGGAGCGGTGGCCTCAATAACAACAAAAAGAACCCGGCTACTTCGAACGGACCTGGACAAGGATTTAACGGTCACCCTGGCATGGCGAACTACACTAGATATAGCGGTAACGGCAATAATCCGGGTAACTCCTGTGTGCTTCGTACTCACTACGGCTACACTAAGAATTTGACACATACGCCTGTTGGTCAAAAAGTTGCCACAATATCCCCTGTATGGCCACAGTCTCAAGCCGGTATCGCCGTTCTTTCAGGTGATGTATATGGTGATGCGCTGCACGCTGGGCTTTTCTGTGCAGTCATAGGCGGTGTCTCGAAGTGTGATGCTCATGGTGGCACTACCAAGACCGGTCAGCTTGGTAACGGCAGTAACTCTCAAGTTTCTGGTCCGCAGAATGTCGTAGCGAGCGGCTGGCTTGCTGGCAAACAAATCACTGAACTCAGCACTGGCAAGACTGGATATACCTGTGCGATCGCAAGCGGAACACTTGGTTGCTGGGGTGTTAATAACAAGGGACAGCTTGGTGTCGGTGATACGAAACACAAGAATATACCAACGGGAGTGGGGTTGTAGATCATGAAAAACGATATGCAAGATAACAAAGACTTTGTCGCAGGTAATGAGCAAGCGCAAGAACGACCTCAGACGAACGAGGCGCCTGTAGCAAGTAGTACTGATTCTTCTGCTCAGCCACAAAGGTCCAAGAAGAAGCTATGGATGATTGTCGGCGTTGTCGTACTCATTCTCGCGCTTGTCGCAGCCGCAGCATCCTACTTCCTTATGCAAAAATCAGATCAAACTGACAAAGATGCCGATCCGCTAGCTGCCGCGACAAAGTTCGAGTCGCCACAAGCCCTTGTTGACGAGGTAGAGCCAGAGCTACAAGGTGTGGTTATGGAAGTAAAAGCATCCACGGGTGTCAGCGCGACTGACAGTAACGGTAACTACGCGTATGGTGCTCCTGTCTATAGGGCAAGCGGCGCCAAGTTCGGTGTCTTGCCGTTAACAGTGACTGGGTCAGCCTACAAAGGCAACTCCGTTGCTGCTGCAGAAAATTACGCTGCACTCAAGCAATTCTTTGAAACGAACAAATTCGTGAAAAAATACTCAGCGGTAAACGCGCCGGGTACAACATCAGACGTGAGTGCAGCCGTGAACTACGTTGCCTATGCAGAGTATGAGTCGAGTGATTTACTTTGTGCCATTCGTCATGTAGATGCCTCGTCTACAAGCGTAGGCGCTCACGTCGCTAGTATCGGGTGTTCAGACAAGGATAGCTACGGTGAAGCCGCGCGAAAATTGCAGCCATTCTATGGTGCATATATCGCAAGCGGTAGTGACGTGTCTGACGACCTCGTATTTGGCTTCCTGAGAGAGACTGACGGGGCTGACGGCTACAAGCATGCCGTAATCTACCAAGAGGATGATAAGCAATTTGATGACGGAGTGGAAGCCGAACAGTTGACAGGTCTTTATGTCCAAGAGCCAGGTAAGTCTGACTGGAAGTATTTCACCGTCACGACAGTAGATTCCGTGCCAGTATGTTCTGACTACAAAACTGATGTTTTGAAAAATGCATTCAAGGGTTACGAATGCTATGACGACAAGTCACAAAAAACCGCGACTGTTCAGTAAATCTCGTTGACCTTACTATAGATAACCTACACTTGTGTGTAACGACGGCGAGGGAGTTTGGCGCTATGTGTCGCCGCGCTAGACAATACATCTCGTCGGATGGCTCGCAGTGCTTTCACGTGTCGAGAAAGGAATTCGAGTGTGAAGATGCCGGCGATGATGCCGATAAGACCAAGCATGATATTGGCTGGGAGTGTGACAGTTGTTCCTGGGATTGCCCCGACTAACAAGAAGTTCAACAGAAGTCCGAGGATGTTAAAGGCATCAAGCAGTAGCCAGACAAAGAATAGAAAAGCCGCTGTATTGATCGCTTTGCGCATATAGCTCACCTCACACAAAAGTTAATTTGTACTAATATAGCTCTTTAGTCAAATATATACAACGATAAGCATATTTGCATCTTTCTTGATGTTGTGGCAAAATTGTGGCACGTACGGGACGTGCGTGTCCTTTATCAATGGAAGTAGGTGAAAAGGTGGTATCAAGTCGGCCAATCAATAAGATTGCGCAGAATATATCGGTCGCGGTTATCCTTCTAATTGCGACGCTTGTCGTGGGCGCAGTAGTCAACGGACTAGTCAATGGCAAAGACTCGCAGCCAACCGTGTATGTCAACGGAAGCCTCTATGGCAATTTTGTCGCCGTACAGGATAAGCCTGACGGTATGCGCGGTACTCCGGTGCCGTATGACACACTCTGGGGTCCGATGTCTCGCGAGGCCGAAGCAGTACTCGACAACGGTCGTTTACTAGGCAACTGTGTTACCGAAGGCGAACGGAATCTATCGCCAGCCCCTCATTTGCCAAGTCCATATCCGTCAGTCTTCTGTTCGTTCATTCGCTGACACCGTCATGCCCCGCTGCCAAATTACTAGCAGCGGGGCATCTTTACTTTTATGCGTCTGGAAAAAGTTGCTTAAAAACAGTATAATAGTCAGGTTATGCCAGAGGTGATACGAGTAACGGGAGCGCGTGAACATAATCTCAAAGACATTAATGTCGAGATTCCGCGCGATAAATTAGTGGTGATAACTGGACTTTCGGGTTCAGGCAAATCATCGCTCGCTTTTGATACTATTTATGCCGAAGGTCAGCGACGCTACGTTGAGAGTCTGTCGAGTTACGCTCGACAGTTCCTCGGTACGATGGATAAACCCGATGTCGATCAAATCGAAGGTCTGAGTCCAGCGATTAGTATCGATCAGAAATCTACCAGTCGTAATCCTCGTTCTACTGTCGCCACAGTGACTGAAATTTATGATTATATGCGTCTGCTGTTTGCGCGCATCGGTGTACCGCATTGTCCGATTGACGGTAGTCCTGTGCAGCGCCGAACTCCACAGGACATTATCGATACCATCCTGAAATATGACGATGGCAAACGCTTGATGATCCTCGCGCCAATCGTGAAGGATAAGAAGGGCGAGTTTGCTCATGTACCCGAGCAGTACCGCCGTCTTGGCTTTGCCCGCGCGCGTGTTGACGGTGTTATCTATGCTCTCGATGAATTCCCAGACTTACAGAAAACGTATAAGCATAATATAGAAATTGTTGTTGATCGTATCGCAATCAGTGACGACATGAAAAGTCGCGTGTCGCAGTCGGTTGAACAAGCTCTCGAGATTGGCGGTGGGATTGTTGAAGTATTTCTCGTCGACGACGAAAAGACTGATATTTATTCTCAGCGATACGCCTGCATTGAGCATCCTAACGAGGAAATCCCCGAGCTAGAGCCGCGTTTGTTTAGCTTTAATGCGCCTCAAGGTGCCTGTGCTGTATGTACGGGGCTCGGTAGTCGTCTCGAGGTTGATCCTGATCTTGTGTTTAATCCTAGCCTCACAATCACCGAGGGAGCTGTCCGTCCATATAACCGTGTGAATAGTGATGCGTGGTACATGAAACGCCTTGCTGAAGTAGCGAAAAGGCACAAATTTAGTTTGCAAGTTCCTGTAAAAGACTTGTCAGACGAGGCTTTACAAAAAGTACTCTACGGAACAGGCGACGAGACATATACTGTGCAGCTAGGTACCGGCCGTTACTATGAATCAACGTACGAGGGAGTTATCCCTAATCTTGAACGCCGTCACAAAGAAACCGACAGCGAATTTATGCGCAAAGATATCGAACGATTCATGCGTGAACGTGAATGTCATGCCTGCAAGGGCGCGCGTTTGAAGCCAGTCGTTCTGGCGGTCACTGTTCATGACAAAAACATTATGGATATTTGTCGCCTTGGCGTTGACGAGGCATTGGACTTTTTCACAAACAAGTTCCAACTAACCGACACCGAGAAGTATATCGCTGCCCAAATTCTCAAAGAAATCATCGCGCGCCTTAGCTTCATGAGTAATGTTGGATTGACCTACCTTGAACTATCTAGGGCGGCTAATACATTATCTGGCGGTGAAGCGCAGCGTATCCGCCTAGCTACGCAAATTGGTAGTGGGTTGCAGGGTGTGCTGTATGTTCTCGATGAACCATCAATCGGTTTGCATCAACGCGACAATGATCGATTGATCGCAACGCTCAAGCGCCTACGCGATCTTGGCAATACAGTGCTCGTTGTTGAACATGACGAGGATACAATTCGTCACGCCGATTACTTACTCGATATTGGTCCTGGTGCTGGTGTTGCTGGCGGTAACGTCGTGGCTGCTGGTACACCGGCCGAAGTTGCGGCAAATCCCGACAGTATCACAGGACGCTATCTTGCCGGCACGGAGAAAATCGATGTGCCGAAGAAACGACGCAAAATCGAAAAGGGCCGCGAATTGGTCGTGCGTAATGCTCGCGAAAACAACCTCAAGAACATTGACGTTACATTTCCACTGGGATTGATGACAGTTGTCAGCGGCGTGAGCGGTAGCGGTAAATCAACCCTCGTCAATGATATCTTGGCCAAAGAATTGTCGGCTCGTTTGCATCGTAGCCAAGTCGTACCTGGCTCACATGACAATATTGACGGTATTGAGCAGCTCGACAAAGCAATTGTTATTGATCAATCAGCAATCGGCCGTACGCCGCGCTCAAACCCTGCGACATATACCGGAGTGTTTACGCCAATTCGAGATCTATTCGCAAGCACTCCTGAGGCAAATATCCGCGGCTATAAATCTGGCCGATTCAGTTTCAACGTCAAGGGTGGACGCTGCGAAAACTGTCAGGGTGACGGCGTGATCAAAATTGAAATGCACTTTCTACCAGACGTCTATGTGACCTGTGATGTGTGTCATGGCAAACGCTATAACCGCGAAGCACTCGAGATTAAATATAATGGCAAGAGCATTAGTGACGTACTGGAAATGACAGTGGAGCAAGCGGCAGAATTCTTCACGAACATTCCTGGCATTGCTCGTAAACTCAACACGTTGGTCGATGTTGGACTTGGCTATATTCGCCTAGGTCAGCCAGCGACAACATTCAGTGGTGGCGAAGCACAGCGTATCAAACTCGCGAGTGAACTTTCACGTCGTAGTACGGGCAAGACGATGTATATTCTTGATGAGCCGACAACGGGACTGCATAGTGCGGATGTCAAACGTCTCCTAGGTATTTTACAGAAACTCATCGAGGGCGGTAACTCAATGGTGATTATCGAACACAACTTGGACGTTATCAAAACCGCTGATCATATTATCGATATGGGCCCTGAGGGCGGTAGTGGTGGTGGTTACGTAATTGCACAAGGTTCGCCACAAGATATCGCCAAAGTCGCCAAGTCGTTTACTGGCAAATACCTCAAAGAATTACTGTAGGAAATTATTTCTTCTTTTTGAGCGGGTCGCCGTTTTCGTCCCAGCCAAACATGTTCATAACTTGTTTGTTGGTTACTTTCCAGATGGCCTTTGCTTGCGACGGATTGCGTATGAGGTGGATAATTGCTGGTGAAACAGAGATGAGGAGGATGACCGCGATGATTGGAATCAGGATGTGGTCGATCTCAAGTCCCCATGCCTCAAACTGAGCACCGAGAAGATAGCCAAGATAGGTGAGACAGACTGCCCAGAGGAAGGCGCCGATAATGTTGAATAGCAGGAACGTGCGGTAGTTCATTTTGCTTGCGCCTGCCACAATAGGTGCGAAGGTACGAACTGCTGGCATGAACCGCGCGAGGATGATGGTTTTGCTGCCATACTTCGCATAGAACTTCTCGGCGGCTTCCAGATGAGTTTTCTTGAAGAGACGTGAATTTGGTTTGTTATATAGTCTGCGTCCTACTTTGTTGCCGAAGGCATAGCCGACTGAGTCACCGAGTACTGCTGCGAGGAATAAGATAAATACGAGAAGATTGATGTCGATTGCGATTTTGTCAGCCTGAACGAGTAGTCCGGTCGTAAAGAGAAGTGTATCTCCTGGGAGGAAAAAGCCGATGAGCAGGCCGCTTTCGGCAAAGACGATCGCCGCAACGCCAATCCAGCTGTATTGTATGATAAAGTCGACGAGTTCAAATCCAGGAATCATTCTTTGGCTATTTTAACACACTTTGTCTACAGGACGCATTACATCGTTGTCAGCTGCGGTGCTCACTAGCAGTATCTCGATACTGCTACGTTGCGGCTCCTCGCTGTCGCCTCGTACTGCATTCATGTATACAAAGCTTGACGCTGGCTCAGCGTAGGGCACATTAGCACTTTATTTATGGTATAATTAATGAGATAGCAATTGCTAAAATGCACGATATCCTACAGGAGGAACTATGACAAACGATTTTTCATTGAAATTAGATACACGTACCGTAGCTGGTAAAAAAGTTGCCAAGTTGCGAAGTGAAGGTCTTGTACCTAGTGTCGTCTACGGTGGTCATTCTGATCCAATCAACACCCAGTCGGGTCTTATTGAGACAACAAAGGTTGCCAACCAAGCTGGTAAGCACTCGCCAGTTCATCTCACGATTGATGGCAAGAAAAAACTAGCAATCATCAAAAGCATTGATGTTGATCCAGTCAAGCACCGTGTTCGTCACGTTGCCTTCCATACTATTAAGCAAAACGAAGTTATCACGACCGAGGTGTCAATCCACCTGATGGGTGTGGGCGAGAGCGCTGCTGAGAAAGCTGGACTTATCGTTCTACAGGCACTTGAGCATGTTGAAATCAAGGCAAAGCCAGCCGATCTTCCAGAGGCACTTGAGCTTTCAATTGTTGATCTAGCAACGACTGATGACAAGCTGACACTTGCTGACGTGAAACTTCCTGAAGGTGTTGAATTTGCCGCACAGGAGCAGGATCTCGAACTAGTGATCGCCAATGTCTATGAGCCAAGTGCTCTTCAGGCACAGAACGAAGCTGCTGCCGGTGATGCCGAAGAAGCAAGCGCCGATGCTGTCGGTGCCGATAATGGTAGCGACACTCCTCAGGACAACCAAGAGGAAGAATCTCGCCCGGGTGGCAAGGGACAGGACGAACCAAAGCAGTCCAACGTCGACGCCAACAAATAGTATGCAAAAATAAAAGAAACCCGCTCGAAATGAGCGGGTTTTTTGGTTGGTGAACCCGGTGCAGTCTCTGGACGAGACTGCACCGGGTGAGAGTCAGGCAACGTGTGCCAATTGCCGACCACGATCGCGTCGAGGCCGACCGTGATACGATGCGTCGTTGAAAGCGGTTTGGCGCTTGCCCCGACGACGGCCGACACCTCGGTGTTCGTCGACTAGAGACGGCTTCAGCCACCACTTATCCGATTGGCAATATAGCCCTCCGCCATCGATAAGATCGGCGATAACGTCCTCAAAGACACTGTAGCGGTCAATCGCGTTGTCAGCTGATACGATGCAACGGCTGTACTTTGTTCGATTTACCATGTCTTGATAGTACCGGTCCTTCTTCAGGAAGTACCTGACGAGATCGTCTTCCTCGTCGCCGGTGTGGACCAGGTCATGGTTGAAGCCGCGTCGCAGGCCTAGATCCATGTGCAAGATCTGATTGATGATCTGTCGACGAACGAGTACGTGCTCAGGGAGCTTGGAAGCCTTGTTGGCTTGGGTCATGGTTTTCCTGACTCTACTGGGTTGGATTCGGAAAGTTCTATCGAGAAGCTATAGCGCCTCTATGATGACATCATTTTATTAGATAAAAGTCAAAAACGCAATACGCTAATAAAAAATAGCCGGTTATCATACGTACGTCGTTGGACGTATGATAACCGGCTTTGGTTCTAGGCAGCGACTGTAGTCGGAACTACGAAAGTGCTTGCTTCTTTCTGTTCGAGCCATCCTTTGCCGATCGCGAACTGTACGGCAGCACCAATTCGAGCAATCGCTTGCTTTGAATCGTCACCGATCAGCACCTGAGCAAATTTGGTGTGGATCTCCGGAAGAGAATCTCCTCGGATTTCTCCACCGTTGCGGATGACATAGGTCGTGATCCTTGCCGCAAGGATACGGTGTGGTTCACGCCTACTTCGTAGCTCAGCCATCTGTCGTTCGGCGGGCACTCGTCGTTTCGCCTCCGCCTTTTCGGCGCGGTGTTTGACGTATGCCGGCTTCTCGTGCCGGATGGCCTTGCGAATTCCAGCATTTCGCTTGTTGCGCAGCCTTTCGGCGTTGCAATGGTCCACAGTGATCTCAATCTGATCAATATCATGATCGAGCATTTCGCGTAACCCTTCTCGTAATGTACAACTACCCTGATTTTACAATCAGTCGCGCCATCGGGACGCATAAGTAATTCTGGGCTGCATTATAGCACAAAACGCTTCGAAATTCAATAAGCTTTCGCTATTCCTCTATAAATCCACCACTTTGGTGATTCCATAGCTTGGCGTAAGTTTTGTTCTGCTTGAGTAGCTCAGCATGCGACCCGTCTTCGATGACACTGCCGTTTTCTAGTACGATGATACGGTCAAGCTTGGCGATGGTTGATAGGCGATGTGCGATCACGATTGAAGTGCGATCTTTCATTAACGCACCGAGCGATGCTTGGATAAGCTTTTCAGACTCACTATCAAGCGCCGATGTAGCTTCGTCGAGGACCAGTATTGGCGCATCTTTTAAGATAGCGCGCGCGATGGCGATGCGCTGGCGCTGACCGCCCGATAATTTGACGCCACGCTCACCAACGAGCGTATCGAAGCCCTGCGGAAGCGTTTCGATAAACTCTAACGCATGCGCTTTTTTCGCAGCAGTACGTATCTCATCGTCAGTAGCGTTCGGTTTGCCGTAAGCGATGTTCTCTCGTAACGACCGATGGAAAAGCAAGGGTTCTTGTGGCACAAATGCGATTGATTCATGCAAACTTTTTTGCGTTACTTTGCTAATGTCCTGACTGTCAATGAGTATTGTGCCCTCGTCGATATTCATGAACCGGAGAAGGAGGTTAACAATTGTTGATTTACCGGCGCCTGAGTGTCCGACCAAACCAACTTTTTGCCCTGGTTGTATGTCGACATTGAAGTCTCTAAATAGCACTCCAAGCGTGCCATCGTGTGTAAAGCCGACATCGTGGAACGAAATTGCTCCGTCCTTGAGGTGAAGTCGCTTAGCACCCTCTATATCAAGCACCTTCGGGGCATCGAGTGTGTAGTTAACAAATTGCGATGCATCGGTGATTGACTCTTCAAGTCGACGATAAACGCCATTGAATGACCACAAAAACCGAGTCACAGTACTGTAATAACTAAAAGCAATGAATAGCGCTGCTTTTGTTTCGGGTTCAACGCCGAGACTGAGGACAATTGCAAGACCAATCATGTTAGTGGCTACATAGATCGGTGATATCGCCATGTCGACACGACTGTTTTGGTAGTGCCAACTGCGCTTCGCCTTGGTTATGTAGTCGTCAAGGTACTTGGTATTCGTTTTTGATTCCGCATCCTCTGCGCCAAATGATTTGATGGCGGCCATGTTTGTAATGACATCGGATGTGTGGCCAGCCATTTTAGAGTAAGCCTCCTCGCGGTCCCTTACTAGTACGAGTCGTCTGCGAATAAGTGGTACAGTGATGAATCCACCGATCGCCAACATGACGATAAGTGCAATCGATAGCCACGGCGATATGAAGGCCAAAATGATCGCTGCAAAAAGCGCAGGAAACAGGTTTGATGCAACTTCGAAAACGAGCGTATCAAAGAATGCGAGGAACCTGTGTCCATACGCCAAAAGGTTTTTTGTGATGGTTCCAGTAAATCTATTTGAGTAGAACGTTAACTCTTTTTTGACAAGTGTAGTAACGGCATCGCTATAGAGCGTGGCAATGGTTTGCAGCTGATACTTGAGCATGAGATGCATTGCGAGGCGCCAGAGCATTTCCCCACCGAGCCAAGCCGCACCAAAGAGAAGAGCCATCGGCCATGCATTGGCGAGCGTGAGGGTTGTCGTCTGATTGATAAGGCTTGCAATAATGAGCGGCGGGACGTAAAAAATGAGCAGCGTCCCGGCAACGACCGCTAGAACAATAGGAAGTGTCAACTTCCAGCCCTTCACGATAATTCGCAAATAGATACGTAACGTCTCTTTGATTGCTTCTGCTGATGTTTCTTTGGTACTGATAAAGCCTCCTTGCAATAACTGCAGATACTGGTTGTTGATTAAGATTTCGCTATTGGTTTGGCCGTCCAAACGTTTGCGCGTAGAGGATTCCGCAGAATCATAGTTTCCCTAGTATGCCACGGCTATCTACAAGATGCAAGCGGGTTTAAGCGGTAAGTTCCTGTCGTTGCTCGGCAACAATTTCTTTGAGGAGGTCCATAGGAAGTGGTTCGTCATGCGGGAATTGCAGCGTGCCTTTTCCTGTGACATGAGGTGCAACTTTCTTTTGGAGGTCTGGGCTGAGTCGTCCGTGGAGCGCATAAAGACCTATGTGATCTTTGGTCGCACCGAAAAACAGAAATGGTCGCTTGCCGGGTTTGGCTCGGTAGGCTGGCATTTTGTAACTGATGTCTTCGATTGCATCTGGAAGGGTTTGTTTGATGAGTGCACGAAGTTTTTCCATGCGATCTTTTAGGTCGCCTGAATATTCTGCGATATAAGCGTCAACGGTGGCTATTTGTTTTGATGATGAGTTCATAATTTTAGTATACAGCGCACTCGCCAGACTCAACAAAAAATAGTATAATATCACCTAATGCAAAAGATTCTGCTGTACTACAAATTCACGCCACTCAGTGATCCTGAGGCGGTGAAACTATGGCAAAAAACACTCTGCGATAGTCTCAATTTGCGCGGAAGAATTTTGATTAGCCGTCAGGGCTTGAATGGTACGGTTGGCGGTGAGATGGATGACCTTAAGGCGTATATCAAGGCGACGAAACAATTTCCAGCGTTCAAGGAAGTCGTGTTCAAATGGTCTGACGGTAGCCGTGAAGACTTCCCGCGAATGAGCGTGAAGCATCGCCGCGAGTTGGTCGGATTTCAGAATAGTGATGATGAGTTTGAGGTTGATGAAAATGGTGTGGTCGGCGGCGGTCAACACATCAAGCCTGCGCAAATTCACGAGTTGGTTGAGAAATATGGCGATGATGTTGTGTTCTTTGACGGCCGTAATGAGCATGAAGCCAAAATCGGTAAGTTCAAAAACGCGGTTGTGCCCAACACAAATACTTCTCGTGACTTCATCGCTGAGCTCGAAAGTGACAAGTATGACGATATTAAAGATAAAAAGGTCATCACATACTGTACTGGTGGTATCCGGTGTGAAGTTATCAGCGCCATGATGAAAAAACGTGGCTTCAAGGATGTCTATCAAATTGACGGCGGCATCGTGAAATACGGCGAAGCTTATGGTGATGATGGATTATGGGAAGGATCACTACGTGTCTTCGACAACCGCATGATCGTTGATTTTTCTGACAATCCGAAAACTATTGGCGTCTGTACTCACTGCGAAGGACCGACTAATAATTTCGAAAATTGCGCGTATGCTGAATGCAATGACTTGGTGCTCATCTGCCTGACCTGCAAACAAAATCCTGACCTGCTATTTCATACCGAGGATTGCCGGGTCAAAGAAACTGC
>Ga0075163_10007649_pt1 | contig 14268 bp, 13 predicted proteins | sample JI1023141ADNA_FD_71478 | JGI IMG/M metagenome (GOLD analysis project Ga0075163, IMG submission 71478) | Wastewater effluent complex algal communities from Wisconsin, to seasonally profile nutrient transformation and Carbon sequestration -... | ecosystem: Engineered > WWTP > Effluent > Algae...
GAAATAAACTGGCTGTTGCGGAAAGTGCGTACCCAGCCTTCTGCTTTTACCTGTTGGCCAGCCGGTTGCGTGGCTAATAATGTGTTGATCTTCGTGCGTTTCATGTGTTAGGATACCCTCAATTTGGGTTCGCAAAAAACGACATTTTGAATTTTTAATCAAAATCTAAATCGTGTGGTGATTATAACCCTATTTGTTTGAGCCCGATGCTTTTTGCATGCGGTTTGAATTGGTAAATTTGACCGAATTACTACATGCAAAAACTTAGTTTAAATCAGAGCCTGCAACAGAAACTGTCGCCCCAGCAGATACAGTTTATAAAACTATTGCAGGTGCCTACAGCCGAGCTGGAAAATCGGATAGAGGAGGAGTTGGAGTTGAACCCGGTTTTAGAAGAAGGTTCAGATGAACAACAGGAAGAAGCTGAACAGACTGAACAAACCGAGGAACAGGCCGATTCGGAGCAGACAGAGACTGAAACCGAAACCAATAGCGATACTAGCGATGAGGTAGATATTAAAGATTACCTGCGCGATGACGATTACAACAGTTACAAAACACAGTCGGATGGCGATGGCGATGATGAGGACGACCGCGAGATGCCGATACCGATGGGGACTTCGCTACACGAAACCTTACTTACCCAACTTGGTTTTTTAGGGTTGAACGAACGCCAGACGTTAATCGGCAAGCAATTGGTGGGAAGTATTGAAGGCGATGGCTACATCCGCAGGGAATTGGAATCTATTGTGAATGACCTCGCGTTTTCACAAAGCATTGAAACCAGTCTGAATGAAGTAGAAGAAGTTTTAAAAATGATTCAGGCGTTCGATCCTGCCGGTATTGCGGCCCGCAATCTGCAAGAATGTTTGTTGTTGCAATTGGATAGGATGGACGATGGCCAGGATGTAGATGTAATTGTAGGCAAGCGGATTATTTCTGAATGCTACGAGGAGTTTACCAAAAAACATTACCCTAAAATTCTAAAGAAGCTCGACCTGGATGATGAAGATTATATTAAGGATGCCATCGAACTTATTGTAAGGCTTAATCCCAAACCAGGTGGTGAACTCAATACAAGTGGCGTAAAGAACCAATATGTAATTCCGGATTTTATTCTTAGTAACAATAATGGTAAGTTGGAGTTAGCACTTAACTCACGCAATGCTCCAGAACTTCGCATCAGCCGCTCATACTCCGAAATGTTTAATGCATATGATAAGAGCGATAAAAAAGATAAGAAGTTGAAAGAGGCGGTATCGTTTGTAAAACAAAAATTAGATGCAGCCAAGTGGTTTATTGATGCTATTAAGCAACGGCAGCATACGTTGCTGCGCACCATGCGCGCCATCCTGGAATTTCAGTACGATTATTTTCTGGAGGGCGATGAAACCAAATTGCGCCCCATGATTTTGAAAGATATTGCGTTGATGATTAACATGGATATTTCTACGGTGAGTCGAGTAGCCAGCAGTAAAACTATTCAAACCGATTTTGGTGTATTCCCGCTTAAATACTTTTTCTCGGAAGGTATCAGCACCGATTCGGGCGAGGAGGTGAGCAGTCGCGAGGTAAAACAAATCATAAAAGACCTGATTGAATCGGAAGATAAAAATAAACCTTACTCTGACGATAAGCTGGAAGACCTACTGAATCAAAAAGGCTATAACATTGCAAGACGCACCGTGGCTAAGTATCGCGAACAATTGAATATTCCGGTGGCCCGCTTAAGAAAAGAAATGTGAGAGTCGCTGCCAATTTTGTTTCGGTAATTTTTCATCCACTTTTGCTAACCACCTATCTGGTTGTATTGCTTGGTACATTCTTTCCGGCATTGTTGATGATAGCGCCACAAAACCTGCGGATAATGACGGCCTTCATTTTCTGTTTTACTTTTCTGCTGCCGGTAGTAAACCTGATTATGTTTCGAATGTTTGGAACGATCAGTTCATACGCCTTGGAAAATCGGAGTGAACGTATAGTGCCGTTCATTGCCATAGCACTGATCTATCTCGTTACAGCATTTCTGTTTTTTTTCAAGCTTCGGTTTTCAACCAACTTTAGTTTTTTGTTGTTAATCATTTCATTGCTGGTTGTGGCTGCCGTAGTGCTTAACTTTTTTCTAAAAGTAAGTGTGCATGCGTTGGCCGCGTGGGGTGGTATTGGCATTTTGCTACCGCTGAATAAAGCGGTTGAACAACCTGATTTGTTGTGGCCATCGGCCGGGGCCATTGTAGCTGCGGGTTTAATCATGGCGGCACGGCTCTACCTTAATGCACATACTCCCCGCGAAATTCTGGTGGGTAGTGTGGCAGGGTTTACCATTGGTTTTTTTGGTGTGATATATTTATTCTAACGCAACTTACCTATTGTATGGAATTTAAACATCTTTTGTATTCGGTTGCCGAGGGTGTGGCTACCATTACACTAAACCGACCTGAAGTGTACAATGCACTTAACGATGAGATAACCTACGAACTTCAGGATGTATTTAAAGCTGTTGCAAAAGATGAACAAGTACGAGCGGTGGTGCTTACCGGTGCGGGTAAAGCTTTTTGTTCCGGTCAGGATTTGAAAGCTGCTTCCGGCAAAGAAAAAAGATCGTTCATGGAATCGCTGCATAAACGCTACAATCCTATTATTCGCGCTATGCGCACATTACCCAAACCTATTGTGGGTAGAGTAAATGGAGTGGCGGCTGGTGCAGGTTGTTCGCTGGCATTGGCATGCGATGTTTTGGTTGCAGCCGAAGAAGCAAGTTTAATAGAAGTGTTTATCAATATCGGGTTGGTGCCCGATTCAGGCTCGGCTTATTTTTTACCGCGATTGGTAGGCACCGCCAAAGCATTTGAATTGTGTTCTACCGGAAGGAAGGTGCCCGCTGCTGAGGCTTTACAACTTGGATTGGTAAACAAAGTAGCACCTTTGGCACAGTTGGATGAGGCTGTAAAAAGTTATACCGATTATTATGCTGCTGCGCCTACGCAAGCCATCGGGTTAATTAAAAAGATGCTGAACAAATCTACGCAAGCCTCATTAGACGAGATGCTGGATTACGAAGCGTACTGCCAGGAAATTGCCGGCACTTCTGCCGATTATAAAGAAGGCGTAACCGCGTTTCTAGAAAAAAGAAAAGCTGAGTTTAAAGGCCGTTAGAATCCGTTAATCGAAATACCTACCGTTAGCGAATTTATGTCAAGACCTTGCGGCCCTTTACCCTTCTCGAACATTTCAGAAAGATTGTAGAACGCAAACCAACTGAAACCACCAATACCTACACGGGTATAAACGCCATAACGAAAATCGTTGAGTCCAAAACTTTGTTTGTCCTTCACTTTAATATTTTCTCCGCCATCTTTATACTTCACTTTCGTGAACGAATTCATGCGTAAACCTACGCGGCCACCAATGGCAACATTAAAACTACGGGCTATATCTTCAGGTTTGGTATCAAATCTAAATTCGATAGGCATTTCCAGGTAGTTGGTAACAAACATTGACTTTTTTGCCAGACTCCCATAAACCCGATCTGGGCTTAACAGATTATATTGTTCAACTTGATTGGCTGCCGCGGCTCCGTTAGGAAAACTCACTAATTCAACGGTGTCAATCAACATCGCACCATTTGTAAACTTCCAGCGCTCCATGCTTAAACCAATGCCTGGATTAAAGCTGAACTTGGTTCTGCCAAAGCGAATAGGATATTGATAGTAAACATTAACAGTACGCGATCCCCAAAGGCCTTGGTTCCATGTTGAGCCCGCATTTAGTGCACGGTTAATGCCCAGATCCACCAGAAAAGTACCGGGAATAGAAGGTCGCTTGGTTTTGGTAACGGTTTCGTACTGGGCAAAAGCGGCACTGGTTAGCAGCACAAAAAGTAGGGTGGAAAAGAATAACTTCATTGTTCGGATTTAACTCTTTAACGATGGGCCTGGGCCGAAATTAGTTTTATAAATAAAAAACCTAACCCAAAAGCAGGTTAGGATTTAGAAGTGGGCTCGGAGGGAGTCGAACCCCCAACCTTCTGATCCGTAGTCAGATGCTATATCCATTAAGCCACGAGCCCAAAAAGGTTCGCAAAGGTAACCAAATAATGATTTTTGCCAAATAGTTGGTGTCCCTGCAAACCCTGTTTTTCAGGTTAATTCAAAACAAAATTCAGAGGCATGGTCATTCTTACTTTTACAGGCTTGCCGCGCTGACGGCCCGGTTGCCATTTGGTAAGGGCCAGTACGCGCATGGCTTCTTCATCGCACCCGCTGCCAATTCCCTTCACTACTTTCAAATCGGAAACAATGCCATTTTTATCAACAACAAATTCTACATAAACTTTGCCCTGCGTGTGGGTGTACTGCGCACGCTGCGGGTATTTCAGATTTTTGCCTACGAATTTGTAAAAGGATTCCTTTCCACCTACTGGTTCGGGCTCAACTTCTGGGGCTAGAAAAATTTCTTCTGTAGGTTCAATATAAGTTGATGAATCTAACCTTAATGGCGTGAAATCAGGTTGTTCAATTTCAACAACTTCTTCGTTACTTTCTTCAATGAGTTCAGTTGTGGCCACCAGATTTACCAACGGTTTAATAATAAGTGGTTTTGGTTCTTTAACCTTAGGGTGCTCAACGGATACCGGGTCAGACATAATTTTGAACGATCCATCATAAATAGGATCGTCAGGAGAAATTATTATATAATCTTTCGTTTCGCTCCGCCATTCAAATGCAGTAATAGCCATAGCTACACTTAGCGTTAATCCAATCAGAAAAAATTTTCCCGATTGCCGATGTACATCTTTGTTGGGATTTTTCTTTGCTTCCATAATTAAGGTAAAGTTGGTTATACCTTACTAATGCAAAGTGTAGTACAACGTCACAACTAAAATAGAGTTATGCTAAGTTTGTTTTGGTGTAATGGTTGCCAAGGCTACAGGCTTCAAGCGTAAAGTTTTTGAGACGCACGGCTTGAAGCGTGTAGCTTAAGACTTGAAGCAAATCTTCACGGTGATAACTTACACTAACTTAACACTAGTAGAATTGGTTTTTGATTGTGGCTTAGGGCCTTGCTTTTTCTCCCAACGGGTAATAGCCATAAAGATGATGATGATTACCGCAATCAATAAAAAGAAGGTGAAGATGCGCGTAATCTGTTTAATGCGCTTTTCGTTGCCGTGTTGTTTCAATACAGCATTGTAGTTTCGGTACCGATCGCTACCGCGGGCACTCATGCGTTGTCTGCGCAATCGTATTTCATGCTTACCCATCGTACTTCACCTTTAAATTAAAATTCGTCCGGAGTTTATCCAATGCCCGATAGGTACGCATTTTGGCGCCACTTTCAGTCATATCCAGAATAAATGCAATTTCTTTAAAATCCTTGTCTTCAAAAAAACGAAGTTCAAGTACTTGAATCATGTCGGTTGGCAACTCATTCATATAGCGAATAAGTTGTGTAATTAATTCCTCATTCAAATCGTCAGTTCCCTGTTCTACCAACTCGCGCACTTTCAATTCTTCAATACTAAAAATTTTATTGCCTTTGTTTTTGCGATAGTGTTTGTTTACCTCGTTGCCGGCAATTTTATAAAGCCAGGCCGAAAAAGGAAACCCTCGAAATTCATACCGGTTAATATTATTAAGAGCATTAACAAAGGTTTGCGAACACAGATCGCCAGCCAGTTCTTCATCATCGGTTTGCCGGTATATATAATTAAAAATCCGGTCGAAGTACTTCTCGTACAGTTCGCCAAAAGCACGCGGGTCTTTTTTCGAGCGTTCGATTACTTGTTCTTCCTTCCGGATTTCATCTTCCGTCATGCGGTTTCAGGTTAAAGCCAACCGGTTACACTCCTAATAATCCGAAGGTTTTACGAAAGTCACAAGCGCAAATAATTTGTGTTGTGGTATGTGGCAGAAATCTTTAGCTTTCCTTTTTACGAAATCAACCCGCTATGAAATATTTAGTACTCTCCCTTGCCCTTATTGTTTCGGCCAATGTACTCGCCCAGCGAAAGAAAGAAACTCAACAAACACCCGAACCCGTTGTAAAACCTGCAGTTTCACCCATCGAAGCAAAGATTGCAGGTCTTAAAAAACATCCCGGCTTTGTAGAATTTTATTATGACGAAAAGCAGGATAAGGTTCTTATTCTGATAGATAAATTGAATACTGAATTGCTGTATGTAGAATCGCTTACTGCCGGTGTAGGCTCAAACGATATTGGTTTAGATCGCAATAAACTTGGGCGCGAGCGGATAGTTAAGTTTGAAAAACGTGGCCCAAAAATCTTGATGATTGAACCCAACTATTCTTTCCGCGCCATTTCAAATGATGCTGCTGAACGCAAGGCTGTAGAAGAAGCGTTCGCACAATCGGTGTTGTGGGGGTTCACCGTTCTGGCCGAAGAGGGCGGCAAAGTATTGGTTGATGCTACTGATTTTCTTTTGCAGGATGCCCATGATGTAGTGGGTACATTACGCAGAACACAACAAGGAACTTATACATTGGATAAATCGCGCTCAGCATTTTATTTACCGCGCACCAAAAACTTTCCTCAAAACACCGAGTTTGAAGTTACACTTACATTCACGGGTCAGCCCACCGGTGCATTTGTTCGCGATGTGGTTCCTACGCCTTCCAGCATAACAGTGCGCGAACATCATTCGTTTGTGCAGCTACCCGATAACAACTACAAACCCCGTAAGGCCGATCCGCGTGCGGGTTACTTTGGTATTTCGTATTACGATTACGCTACGCCCATAAGCGAACCCATTGTAAAACGATTTATCGCGAGGCATCGCTTAGAAAAGAAAGATCCGACTGCCGCAGTAAGCGAAGCCGTTGAACCTATAGTTTATTATATGGATGCTGGTGCCCCCGAACCTATTCGTTCGGCTTTGATGGATGGGGCCCGCTGGTGGAACCAGGCATTTGAAGCAGCAGGTTACAAAAATGCGTTTCAGGTGAAAGTACTGCCCGAAGATGCTGACCCGATGGATGTGCGGTACAATGTTATTAACTGGGTGCATCGTTCTACACGTGGTTGGTCTTATGGCGCATCGGTAACTGATCCACGCACTGGTGAAATTATTAAAGGTCATGTTAATCTTGGTTCCTTACGGGTGCGACAAGATTATCTGATTGCCGAAGGATTGCTTGCTCCATATGAAGATGGCAAACCGGTATCGAAAGAAATGGAACAAATGGCATTGGCGCGCTTACGTCAATTAGCGGCCCACGAAGTTGGCCACACCATTGGCATTGCACATGCGTATTCATCCAGTACAGAAAATCTGGCTTCTGTTATGGATTACCCACACCCGATAGCTGTATTGAAAGATGGTAAGATTGATTTAAGTAACGCGTACGATGATAAGATTGGAGCATTAGATAAAGTGATGGTGGCCTATGGCTATCAACATTTTCCTAACGGAACAGATGAAGACAAAGCTTTGAATGATATAATTCAAAATTCGCTTAAGGCAGGGTTAACATTTTTATCCGATCAGGATGCGCGACCAGTAGGAGGGGCACATCCTTTTGCACACTTGTGGGATAATGGAAAAGATCCGGCCGAAGAACTGGATCGGGTTTTGGAAGTACGCAACGTGGCGTTGAAAAATTTTGGTGAGCGCAACATTAAGCCAGGCGCACCTATGGCTACATTAGAAGAAGCATTGGTGCCAATTTATTTTTTCCATCGCTACCAAACCGAAGCAACAGCAAAGGTTATTGGAGGATTGAATTATCGCTATGCGTTGCGTGGCGATGGTCAACCGGTTGCTGAGTTGCTAACACCGCAAAAAGAATTAAAGGCGTTAGAGTCTTTGCTAAAAACAGTTCAACCTTCGGCATTGGCGTTGCCAGAAAGTTTATTGAAACAAATACCACCGCGACCTTTGGGTTATAGCCGCCACCGCGAATTGCTACGCGGAAAAACTGATTTAACATTCGATCCACTCGCGGCAGCAGAAACAGCCGCTGATCTTACTTTTGGTTTGATCTTACATCCGGCCCGTGCCAATCGGGTATTCGAACATCATTCGCGCGATGCACGGTTGCCAAGTTTGGAAAGTGTGATTGATAAAATGGTGAGTGCTACATTCAAAGCTCCTGCTCGTGGCGGTTATGAAGGGGCTATTCAGATGAGTATTAACTATGCGTTGTTTACCAATCTTACCAAACTGGCTCTGGACAAAGATGCATCGGCACCTGCGCGTGCTATTGTAAGCGCAAAACTAGATCAGCTAAAAGCTTGGTTGCAAACCCGACCTGCTACTGATGAGAGTTGGAAGGCTTACAACACTTACCTCGCACAACTGGTACTCAAGTTTCAGGAAGCACCCGATGAGTTTAAGCAAGATGTGTTGTTAGCACCGCCTCCGGGCCAACCGATTGGAAGCACAGAAGAGTTTTGCGGGAATTAACCTTACGAAGTAATTCAGAAAAGAATAGGATGGCATAAATGCCGGTTTGGTTGTAATTAATTTTAATCACATCTTCCGGCTTGTTTAAAACTCAATGAGCGATACAAAGTTTAAACCCGTACTCGGGCTGTGGGATGGCACCATGTTGGTGGCCGGTTCCATGATTGGTTCCGGAATATTTATAGTAAGCGCAGATATTCTACGCAACGTGGGCAGTCCCGGTTGGTTGATAGCCGTTTGGCTGATTACCGGCTTTATGACCATTACAGCTGCGGTAAGTTATGGCGAGTTGAGTGGCATGTTTCCGAAGGCCGGTGGCCAATATGTATATCTGAAAGAAGCCTACAATCCGTTAATGGGATTTTTATATGGCTGGAGTTTTTTTGCAGTAATCCAAACGGCAACAATAGCTGCTGTAGGGGTGGCCTTTGCAAGATTCTCGGCCTACCTCATACCGTGGATGGGTGAAAGCATTATCGCACTTGACTTAGGTTTCTTTAAAATTTCTGCCGCCCAGCTTACGGCTATCATACTCATTCTGTTTCTTACGTATATAAATACGCGTGGCGTTAAAGAAGGAAAAGTTATTCAGTCGGTGTTTACCGTTTCTAAACTGGTAGCGCTATTTGGGTTAGTAGTTTTTGGTTTTTTATTAACAAAACAAAACTACTGGGCCGAAAATTGGAAGCTTGGGTTTCAATCGTTACAAGATTTAGGCGTTGATGGCAGCGGTAAAATTCCGGTGGGGTGGACAGAAATTGGAGGCGTTGCTTTTCTTGGGGCAATAGCGGCATCTATGACAGGTTCGCTCTTTAGCAGCGATGCCTGGAACAGTGTAACCTTTATTGCAGGCGAAATAAAAAATCCCAAACGCAACATTGGTTTGAGTTTATTTCTGGGTACACTCATCGTTACGTTTCTATATGTAACAGCAAACCTCATGTATATTTATGTGCTACCACTGGATGGCATTGCTTATCCAAAAGCTGACCGACTTGCCATATCAGCAGCCAATGAAATTTTTGGCGACTCGGGTATGGTGGTGATAGCCGTGCTAATCATGGTTTCAACTTTTGGTTGCATTAATGGGTTAGTACTTTCTGGCGCACGTGTGTACTACACGATGGCAAACGATGGATTATTTTTCAGCAAGGCCAAGCAATTAAATAAAAATGCAGTGCCTCAATGGGCCTTATGGGCTCAGGCAGTTGTGGCTTCACTACTTTGTTTAAGTGGTGAATATGGCAACCTGCTCGATATGATTTCTTTCGTGGTGGTTATTTTCTATGCCTTAACTATTGCGGGTATTTTTATACTTAGAAAAAAGCAACCCGATATGGAGCGGCCCTATAAGGCTTTCGGGTATCCGTTTTTACCCGGCCTTTATATTTTGATGGGCCTTACTTTTTGTGTGTTGTTGGTAATTTACAAACCGGGCTATACCTGGCCGGGCTTAATCATAACACTATTAGGAATACCGATTTACTATCTGGCACTGAGGAAAAGAAAAGTTTAATTCTTGATTTGTTTTTCCAATAATGCAAGTCCTTCGGTAAAGGAGTGTGGTTTATAACCAAGTTCGCGTTGTGCTTTCGCGATGATGAAACCGGTTTTAGGTGGACGCTTTGCCGGTTGTGTAAACGTGGAGGAGTCTGCCGGTTTGATCAACGCCTTGTTCAGGTTAAAATATTCAGCAGTTTGAATAGCTATTTCGAATGGAGTTAGCATTTCGCTGCCAGAGATATGATAAATGCCGTTTGCTTTTTTAGAAGCAGCCAGATAACAACCCATTGCTAAATCTTCGGCAAGGGTAGGGGTGCGCCATTGGTCGTTCACTACATTAATAGTCTTGCCCTCTTCCAGGCTTTTCTTCACCCATAGTACAATGTTACTGCGACTCATATCTGGCGTAACGCCATACACTAATACGGTTCGAAGAATAGCCCAGTTGATTTTACTTTGCTGAATAAGTTTTTCACCAGCCAGTTTACTTTCGCCATAATAGTTAACCGGATTGGGAATAGCTGTTTCATCTAACGGGCCGAAAGTACCATCAAAAATAAAATCGGTAGAAACGTGTACGAGATGCGCATCAATTTGAGCACAGGCATCAATTACATGTTGAACAGCATGCACATTTGCGTTCCAACATTTTTCCCGTTCGGTTTCGCATTGATCCACTTGTGTCATCGCGGCAGCGTGAATCACCACATCGGGTTTTTCTTCCGCTACTACCGCTAAGGTTTGAAGTCTATTGGTAATATCCAGTTCAGCAAACTGTATTCCTGTTGGTAAGTCGGCTGGTTTTTTTCGCGAAGTGGCAATGGTTATCACTTCCGGTTTGCCGGATAATAACTGGACAAGCTTATAGCCCAATAAACCATTGGCACCGGTAATCAGAATACGCATTTTTTAGTGGGGGTAAGTGTAGCCGTAAAGTTCGGTAATCTTTTTTCGCGGAAGTTCTTCTACAGTTACAGTCATGCGCAAATCCTCTAACGGACGATGGCGTTCATCTACTTGAATGGCAGCAATTTTATCAATCACCTCCAAACCACTAATCACTCTGCCAAATACTGTGTACTCGCCATCCAAATGCGGTGCGCCACCGATGGTGGTGTATGCTTTTAATTTTTCGGGTGATACCTCTTTATAAATTTTTTCCCCGGTCATTTTTTCGATGCGCGGTACAAGACTATAAACTTTGCGTTGATACGCCTGCATATCACCTGTCAGATAAAGTTGATTCAGCGAGTCGATGAGGGGCTGGTTTTTTGAATCTTGAAAAACTTTTTGGAATGCACTGTTTAGTTTAGCCTGATCAATTCGCAAGGCATCTGCATCTCCTTCTGGGATAACCGTTCCTTGAACAATATAAAACTGGCTTCCGCTAGAGGCTTTGGTAGGATTTTGATTATCGGGTATGCGTGCCGCTGATAAAGCCCCTTTATCATGAATAAATTTTGGATTGAATTCGGCTTCAATTGTATAACCAGGGCTGCCCACTCCTAAATTCTGATCGAATGGGGCATTCTTTGAATCAGGATCACCACCCTGAATCATAAAACCTTGCATAACCCGATGAAACAACAAATCATTATAAAAACCTTCTTTGGCTAGTTTGATAAAATTCTCTTTGTGTTTGGGAGTTTCATCATACAAAATGGCAACCATATCGCCTTGAGCGGTTTTAATGGTAACGACAGTATCATTTTTGTTGCCGGAGCATTGGCTTAGCAACAACAAGCCCATACACGCGATAAGAGTTAATAAACGCTTCATATAAATTAATTCGGGTTAAATACATTCGCAATTTGTAACGACAGATCCAGAAAAATCATTTTGGCACTTCCGTTTCGTTCAAGATGGTAATGAGCGCCACTGATAAGTGAGTTAACGGATGCAATTTTATCTACATTCATTACTTTACTGAAATCTTTTACAAACTTCAATTCACCACTTTTTGTGCGGCTTATCGCTTCGGCACCACTATGGTGTAGTAATGTTTCACGCATCAAGCCAAGTCCGTAGAGAAATAAATTACGTTGATTCAGTTTATCCAGATCATGAAAGTCATCGGCAAAGGCCACCAGTTTACCATAGTCGCGCTTAAAGCATGAGCGCATCCAATCAGCAAACTTATCGGCATAATGATCGTCTTCGCTGCTGGTTAATTTAATGGCGAGATTCAGGTTGCCATCGGCCAATTGCATAATCTCTTGTCTGCGCTCTTCTTTTACCGAAAACTTTTGTTCGAGATAAGCACCAAGTTCATCATCAGTAAGCAACGGTACCTGTACCAATTGCGTGCGCGATAAAACAGTAGGCAACAATCGCTCGGCTGCATTACTAACTAATAGAAAAAACGTATTGACGGGTGGTTCTTCTAAAATTTTAAGAATACCGTTGGCTGCCGATTGATGCATGAGCTCTGGTTGCCAGATCAGCATCACTTTGTATTTGCTTTCAAACGATTTCAGCGAAAGCGTTCGGATAATTTCACGACTGGTTTCTACTGAGATGGAAGCCGGTTTATCTTCTCCTTCGTATTGATTAATCCAACCGGTTAAATCATCGAATGGCTGATTCAATAAAAAGCTTCGCCACAGTTTTAAGGTTTCGGCTTTTACCTGATCCACTTCTTCGCTTTTAGGTATTGATCGAAATGGAAAAACAAAACTGGTATCGGGGTGAATGTACTTGAGGTTTTTACTACACGCTGCACATGTGCCGCAGCAATCATTTTCGCCTTTATTTTCGCAATGCAGATAAGTTGCATACGCCAAAGCCAACGGCAGGTTTAAGGCACCGGGTTTTCCCAAAAACAATTGCGCGTGGGCAATATGATTTTGTTTTACTGAATCAATCAGTCGGGCTTTGAGATCTGCTAATCCTGGAATGTCAGCGAATTTCACGTTCAGTTGGTTATGATTTCTTTTCCCACACGCGGTATTGTGCAGAATCTTCAAATACTTTTTTCAAAATCGATTTGTCAACTTCGCTCAGCACAATGTTTCTTCGCTCCATTGCTTTAGCGGCTGTATCTAATGCTTTGTTAAGTTGGTAGGTGGTAAACCCGGCAGCACCACCCCACGCAAATGATGGAATAAAATTACGTGGATAGCCATCGCCAAAAATACTGGTGCTTACACCTACCACGGTGCCTGAGTTAAACATGGTATTGATGCCGCATTTGCTGTGATCGCCAAACATCAATCCGCAAAACATTAAACCAGTATCTTTAAAACCACCTTTGGCATAACTCCACAGTTTAATGTTTTCGTAATTGTTTTTCAGGTTAGAGGTGTTGGTATCCGCACCAATGTTGCACCACTCGCCCAAAACAGAATTACCCAGAAAGCCATCGTGCGATTTATTACTATAACCAAAAATTACCGAGTTACTTACTTCGCCACCAATTTTAGAGAAGGGGCCCACCGTTGTATCGCCTCTTACTTTTGCGCCCATGTTTACATGCGAGTCCTCGCACAAGGCAAACGGCCCACGTATAAGTGCGCCTTCTTGTACAAAAGAATTTTTGCCGAGGTAGATCGGGCCGTTCTCGGCATTTAAAACAGCCGAGCGTACTTTGGCACCTTCTTCCAGAAAAATTTGCGAAGGGTTATACACGCGCGTATGTTCATCGGTAATAGCTGCAGATTTTCTTCCGGCAGTAAGTAACTCAAAATCGGCACGTATCTGCGCACCGTTGTGTTGATAAATTTTCCAAACCTGATCGATCAGCGTAAGTGCACCAGAATAGGGTTGGCTCTTTTTGGTGTGGAGGTTTGAAATGCTGGTATCGGCTGCACGAACGGCCAGTAACAACTCACCTTGTTGCAGCGCTTCATCAACTTTTAATTTGCTGATGGCTTGCACCAATTCTGGTGTGGGGCAAACCGCACCATTAATCCAAAGGTTATCAGTGCTGGAGGTAAGCGTAAATTTTTCGCTGAGGTAATTCTCTGTAGCAAACGATCCTTTCAGGCTGAGATGTTTTTCCCATTTTTCGCGAATGGTAAGAATGCCAATACGGATTTCGGCAACGGGCCGAGTAAAGGTAAAGGGTAAGAGGTTCTGGCGAATTTCAGGATGGTCGAACAGAATCAGATTCATGCCGCTAAAATATATAATGTTTGATGATTAGGGCCGAAAAATCAGAATTTGCGACATGATAGAATCCGAAAAATGAAAACTTGCTGAAAATCTTACATTTAGGGTAAGATGGTTTGGCGTTTTCGAGAATAATTAATTTCAATTGTTATAGCTTTCACGTAATAATTTAAACCAATCCTATTATGAGAAAGAAAATTGTTTTATTAATGTTTTCATGTTTTCATGTT
>Ga0075163_10007651_pt1 | contig 14268 bp, 12 predicted proteins | sample JI1023141ADNA_FD_71478 | JGI IMG/M metagenome (GOLD analysis project Ga0075163, IMG submission 71478) | Wastewater effluent complex algal communities from Wisconsin, to seasonally profile nutrient transformation and Carbon sequestration -... | ecosystem: Engineered > WWTP > Effluent > Algae...
GCCTTCCAGGATGCGACGGGGCTTCTGCGCGCACCCGCATGGATGCGGCCCTTCGTGACCGCCATGGATGCCGACACCGAGGTGTATGTCCCGTCCCTCGACATTCCAGGCCCGGCGCCGCTTGACCTGCCGGCACACAGTCCTCGCGGCATCTACGGACCCGACCAGCCGTGGCCGGCCAACGGCAGCACGAAACCGGGCAAGACCTGCGCCCAGCCCGTCCTCGAGGCCGGTGCCGCCTACACCCCGCACCAGGTCAACGAGGCGTACGGAACCTCCCTCCTGCGCGCCGGCGGGGCTCGCGGCGCAGACGCCCGCGTGACCGTCATCTCCCAAGGCGGTGGCTTCAGCGACGCCGACCTGAAGGATGCCGCCGTGTGCTTCGGGTACCGCGCGCCAGACGTAGACCTTGTCCTCGGCGACGGGATCCCCTCGCCCATCGTGTCCGACAGTGCCGAGACGCACCTGGACCTCCAGACGGTATCCGGGGTCTTGCGCGACGCCACGCGCATCCGACTGGTGCAGACCGTGAACGACAACGACAGCATGGTCGACGCCTACGCGCGGGCACTGCGGGCGAACACGGCGGGGACGCTGTCGCCGGATGTCATCAGCCTGTCCTACGGCGCGTGCGAGGTCGCCGACACCCGCGGCAACTCACCGTTGCGCAGCGCCCTCGAGGCGCTCTTCCGGATGGCTGCCCTCGTCGGCACGAGCGTGGTTGCCTCCACCGGTGACCAAGGCTCGTCGGTGTGCCAGATCGCGGATCCCCAGGGGCTCGGCCTCGACCCCATGGGGACGATCTCCTACCCAGCATCGTCCCCGTTCATGACTGCGGTCGGCGGCACCCGACTGGTGCTCAATGCCGACAACACCCGAGCCGACGAGGTCGTGTGGAACGACCAGCCCTACGGGGTGCCGGGCGCCGGGACCGGTGGGGCCAGCCGGCTGTTCGCGCAGCCTTGGTACCAGTCGGGAGTCACCGGCTCGCTCGCGCGGACCGTGCCGGACCTCTCGGCCCTGGCAGCCATCCAGCCGGGGTGGCCCGTCGTGTACGGCGGGGGCCTCATCCGCGTAGGCGGTACCAGCGGCGCCACTCCCTTCGTGGGGGCCAACCTCGCCATGATCGCCGGGCAGCAGCGCCGGGCCGGCGAGCCGAGCCTCGGTTTCGTGAACCCCTGGCTCTACCTCGTCCAGGCGCGGCACCCCTCGGCGTTCTTCGACGTGACCAGCGGTGACAACCAGATCGCCGTGCGGGTGCCGGGTGGACTCCTGAACTTCCCGGCATGCTGCGAGGCGGCACCCGGCTATGACATGGCCTCGGGCCTTGGCGCTCCGAACATCGCCCGCCTCGCCGCTCGGGTCGGGCTCCGTCCGTAGCGTTTCTCGGCGACACGGGCGAACAGACAGCCGACGAGGCTAGGGTCGCCGGCATGGTGGACCTGTGGGCTGACGGACTCGTGGCACTGGTTACCGGTGGGTCATCGGGAATCGGGCTGGCCACCGCCGAGGCCCTCGCGCAGGCCGGTGCCCACGTCGTCATCGTGGGCGACGATGCCGCTCACGGAGCGGAGGCCGTCGCGGCCCTTCAGGCCATGGGGTACCCGGCGGAGTTCGTGCAGGCCGACGTCTCCGTCGATGCCGACGCCCGACGCATGGTCGACGTGACCCTGGAGCGGTTCGGGCGGCTCGACCTCGCCTGCAACTCCGCCGGCATCGGCAACATGTCCGGTGTATCGAAGAGCACCCTGGTGACTGATCTGGAGGAGGTCGACTGGGACCGCATCCACGGGGTCAATCTCAAGGGAACCTGGCTGTCGATGAAGTACGAGCTGCGGCCGATGATCGCCGCGGGTGCAGGTGGGGTCGTCAACGTCGCGTCAATCATGGGGCTGGTCGGCTATCCCGGCATCTCCGCCTACTCAGCGAGCAAGCACGGCGTGGTCGGTCTCACCAAGTCGGCCGCGCTGGAGGTCACCGGCCACGGAGTCCGCGTCAACGCTGTCTGCCCGGGCATCGTGGACACCCCGCTCATCGAGCACGCCCTCACCGAGCATCCGGAGCGGCGACAGCCTGCCATGGCATCCGAGCCGATCGGTCGACTGGCCACAGCGCCCGAGATCGCCACCGCCATCGCCTACCTGCTGTCGCCGCAGGCATCGTTCATCACCGGGACAGCCCTCGCCGTCGACGGCGGCTGGACCGCGCGCTAGCACGATCTGCACGGAGTCGGTCAGGGCGCGTCGGTGGGATGCCAGCGCCGGAGGATCGCGAACTGGAGCACGGCGAGGGCTGCGGTCACGATCGTTGCCGCGATGTAGGCGGCGGTGATGCCGCGGGAGAACTCAGCGTCGCTCTCCGCCCCCGAGGCTGATGTGATGCTGCTGGCGAGCACGGTGCCGAGGATCGCCATGCCGACACTGGCTCCGGCCATGCGGGCCAGCATGCTGGTCCCCGAGGCGGAGCCGGTCAGGGCGTCGGGCAGGTCGTTGAGGATGGCCACGGATCCGATGGGGAAGGCCAGCCCGCACCCGGCTGCCGCCAGCATGGTGCCTAACACCACCAGGGCGACCACGTCCATGCGGCTGGTCACGGCCATGAACGCGAACGAGAGCACCATGAGTGCCACGCTGAGGTTGAGGGTCGCGCGCGCGCCGATCGCCTTCGCGAGGCGTGCCGCATACCGTGACACCAGCCACAGCGTCACCGCGAAGGGCACGAGCACCAGCCCGAGGACGATCGGCGAGGCTCCGTTCACCTCCTGCAGCTGCTGGGCGACGAGGAAGATGGTGCCGGGCATCGCCACGAACCCGGCGAACAGGGCGATGGCGGCACCGAGGACGCCGGGCCTGGCCAGCACGCGGATCTCGAACATCGGTTGGGGGGTGCGCAGTTCCCACGCGACGAAGGCGATCAGGCCGATCAGTCCCACGGCCATCGCCGACAGCACGATCGGATCCGTCCAGCCTCGGTTGGGTCCCTCGATGATGGCGCCGAGGAACAGGCCCAGCCCGGCCACCGACAGCACCGCGCCCACGACGTCGAGCCGCTTCGCGTTCGGCGCCCGACTGTTCGGCAGCGAGACCACCCCCAGCACGAGCGACAGCGCCAGGAAGGGAACGTTGATGAGGAACACCCAGCCCCAGCTCGCGAACGAGAGGAGCACGCCCCCGGCGATCGGCGCTACGGCGAGCCCGACAGCTCCCGCGGCCGACCACGACGCGACCGCGCGCGCCCGCTGATCGGGCGGGAAGATGACCGCGATCACCGACAGGGCCGGGGCGACGATGAGCGCAGCCCCGATGCCCATGACCGTGCGGGATGCGACCAGCTGCCCGACACTCGTCGACAGACCCGCCGCCAGTGACCCGACGATGAGCACGCCGAGGCCGCAGAGGTAGGTCCACTTGCGGCTGTAGCGCTCGCCCAGGCCCGCTCCGAGCAGGACGAGTCCCGCCAGCGCGATGTTGTAGGAGTCGATGACCCACTGCAGCGACGCGATCGAGGAGTCGAGCTCGCGCGAGATCGTGGGCAGGGCGACGTTGGTGATCGTGATGTCCCCCGCCATGAAGAATCCGGCGATGGTGACCGAGAGCAGGCCCAGGCGACGCCGCGACGCCGCGCCGTCGCCCGGCTCGGACACGGCCGGCACCATCCCCGCGGGATGATGCGACAGCAGCATTCGTGGACTGTAGTGCGCCGGCATGCCCGGCGGCAGGCCATCGCCGCTCGCGCCGGCCGCTCGGTGCTACGTTCCGGCCATGACGATCCGGGCGACGAGCAGCATCACGACCACCCTCAGCCTGGACGACGCACGCGCACGGGTGGAGGCGAATCTTGCGGCGGCGGGCGTCAAGCTCGATTCCAGCGGCGAGGGCTCGGTCACGGGGTCTGCTGGCAGGCTCCTGAAGTACCGCCTTCTCGGAATGTGGATCACCCACACCGACGAGCTTCCGATCAGCGTCGACGTCGAGTTCGCCAGCTCTGATGCGGGCACCACCGTGACCGCCACGGTGTCGGATCGTCAGGGCCCCGGCATCAAGCTGAATCTGGAGCCCGACAAGTACGAGGCCGCAGGGCACGCCGCCATCGCCGCGGCGTTCGCGGGGCTGGCCGGAGATGTGACGTAGAAGGCCGGCCCAGAAGTCCGGACGGCCCGCGACGAGCGGGTACCTGACGGGCTGAAGTTCGTGCTGTACCCGTCGACGTCGCACACCCCGCTGCCCGACTCCTCAACACTCACGCAGTTCTGAGCGTTCGGCGGCCATCGTCCACCGGCTGGTGCGGGCCCATCGGTCGGCGAAACCCATAAGCAAGTACTCTTGACATAAACTATCGCTTATGCGTACGGTGGGCACATGACCACGCGAGCAACCGCCTCTCCCGCGCTGCGTGCGCGCGAGATCGCCCCCATCCTCAAGGCGTTGTCTGACGAGAACCGACTCACGCTCCTGCTGGCGATCGCCGACAGGGACTGCACCGTCACCGAACTGGCGGACGTGTCGGGCATGTCCCAGCCGCTGGTCAGTCACCACCTGAAGACCTTGCGCGAGACCGGGCTGGTCACCTCCACGGCAGTGGGACGCAGCAACGTGTACTCGCTCTGCTGCGAAGCGATAGCTGAGCCCATCGCGCTGCTGTCCGACCTTGCGACTCCCTCCTGCTCCCCGAAGGGCTGATCATGACCATCCACGACGACGCCGACATCCGCACCGCCGTGCGCGAGCGCTATGCCGCTGCTGCCACGTCCGCTTCCTGCTGCGGGCCCGCGTCCTGTGGACCCGCGTTCATCGATGCGATCGACCCGTTCGGTCAGTCGCAGTATGGAGACGACGAGCGTGCACTGCTGCCCGAGGAGGCGCTCGTCGCCTCCCTCGGCTGCGGCAACCCGACGATGCTCGCCGAGCTCAATCCCGGCGACGTCGTCCTGGACCTGGGATCCGGCGGCGGCATCGACGTGCTGCTGTCAGCACGACGGGTCGCGCCCGGTGGCAAGGCCTACGGCCTGGACATGACCCCCGAGATGCTGGAACTCGCCAACGCCAACAGGGTCAAGTCGGGCATCGAGAACGTCGAGTTCCTGCTCGGCAGCATCGAGGATGTGCCGCTGCCGGACGCGTCGGTCGACGTGATCATCTCCAACTGCGTGGTCAACCTGTCGCCGGACAAGGACCGCGTGTTCCGCGAGTCGTTCCGCGTCCTGGCACCCGGTGGCCGGTTCGCCATCTCGGACATGGTTCTGTCTCGGCCGCTGCCGTCGGACGTCGCGTCGGTCATGGCGCTGTGGACGGGCTGCATCGCGGGCGCCCTCACCGAGGATCAGGTGCTGGCGGGCCTCGAGGGCGCCGGTTTCTCCGACGTCACTCTCGAGCCGACAACTGTCTTCGGGCGCGAGGAACTCGAAGGCCTGGCGGCCGCCCTCGACCCATCCGACATCCCGGCCGGCCTCGACATCGCTGCCGCCATTGACACCCTGGACGGCGTCATCCGCGCCGCCTTCATCCGCGCGACCAAGCCGGGCACCCCCGCCCAGAAGGAGACCCGCATGCCCGTCGTCCGCGTCTATGAGCCGGCCCTGTGCTGCAACACCGGCGTGTGCGGCGAGGACGTCGACCAGGCTCTGGTCACCTTCACCGCCGACCTGACCTCGCTGGCAGATCAGGGCGCCGACGTCGGCCGGCACAACCTGGCCAACGACCCCATGGCGTTCGCCAACGACAAGACGGTCCGGGCGTTCCTGGAGGTTGCCGGCTCCGAGGGGCTGCCTCTGACCACCGTCGACGGCGTCACCGTCATGACCGGCACATACCCGAGCCGCGATCAGCTGGCCCGGTTCGCCGGCGTCGACGCCGGGTCCGCCGTCCCCGCGGGAGCGACGCTGCTGCAGGTCGACGGCGATGCGTCGGACTCGGCCTGTGGCTGTGGTCCGTCCGGCTGCTGCTGACATGTACCAGTTCCTGACGGACCCTCCGCGCTTCCTGTTCTTCACCGGCAAGGGCGGCGTCGGCAAGACGTCCATCGCGTGCGCCACCGCGGTGCATCTTGCTGACCAGGGCCAGCGTGTTCTGCTGGTCAGCACTGATCCGGCCTCGAACGTCGGCCAGGTGTTCGGCTGCACCATCGGCAACACCATCACGGGCATCCCGGGCGTCCCGCGTCTGTCCGCGCTGGAGATCGACCCGGAAGAGGCGGCTGAGGCCTACCGAGAGCGCATCGTCGGGCCTGTCCGCGGGCTGCTGCCCGAGCGGGAGATCGCGTCCATCACCGAGCAACTGTCGGGGTCCTGCACCACTGAGGTCGCGTCGTTCGACGAGTTCACGGCACTGCTCACCGACGATGCGCTCGTCGCCGACTACGACCATGTCGTCTTCGACACTGCCCCTACGGGGCACACCATCCGACTGCTGCAGTTGCCCGGCAACTGGAGCGACTTCCTCGAGGCCGGCAAGGGTGACGCCTCCTGTCTGGGTCCTCTGGCCGGGCTCGACAAGCAGCGCAGCGCCTATGCCGGGGCGGTGGCGGCGCTGCAGGACACCGAGCGGACTCGGCTGGTCCTCGTTGCTCGCGCCCAGGCGGGCGCCATTGACGAGATCGCCCGAACCAAGGCCGAGCTCGACCTGATCGGCATCCGATCCGGCAGCGTTGTGATCAACGCCGTTCTTCCCGAGACCGCCGGAGACGATCCGCTGGCCGCCGCTTTGCGTCGGCGCGAGCAGGCGACGCTGGAATCCCTCCCGCCGGCACTCGACTCCCTGCCCGTCGATGTGATCAGCCTCAAGCCCGTCAATGTCATGGGGCTGCCCGCGCTACGCGCCCTCCTGATCCCCGAGCGGGCGGCCGGAGCGCTCCACCTGACCGCATCCCTCGATGTCGTCGATCGCCCGCTGAAGGACCTCGTTGACGAGATCGAGGCCGGTGAGAGCGGCCTGGTGATGTGCATGGGCAAGGGCGGTGTCGGCAAGACGACGATCGCCTCCTCGATCGCGATAGCACTCGCCGAGCGCGGACACCCGGTGCACCTGACCACCACCGACCCCGCCGCTCACCTGGAGCAGACACTCGACGGAGCTGTGGACAACCTTCGCGTCACGCGCATCGATCCGGTGCAGGCGACGCAGGAGTATCGCGACCACGTCATCGCCACGAAGGGTGAGCACCTCGATGAAGCGGGCCGCGCGAACCTAGCCGAGGACCTCCTGTCGCCGTGCACGGAGGAGGTGGCGGTCTTCCGGCAGTTCTCCGCCGTGATCCGTGAGGGGCGCAAGGGCTTCGTCATCGTCGATACCGCGCCGACCGGCCACACCCTCCTGCTGCTGGACGCGGCGGGGTCCTACCACCGCGACATGGTCCGCCAGATGGGCACGACCGAGGGCTTCAGGACCCCCATGATGATGCTGCAGGATGCCGCAGTCACCAAGGTCATCCTGGTGACGCTGCCCGAGCAGACCCCCGTCCTCGAGGCGAGCATCCTCCAGGCCGACCTCGAGCGTGCCGGCATTCACCCGTGGGCCTGGGTCGTCAACAGCTCGGTCGCCGCCGCGCGCCCCACAAGCGCCTTCCTGCAGATGAGGGCAGCGTCAGAAGCAGGTCCCATCGCCGACGTCCAGCGGATCGCAGAACGACTCGCGCTCGTGCCCATCCAGGTCCTCGAGCCGGTCGGCGCCGCGCGCCTGTCGGCTCTGGCGCAGGGGAGCTCGGCACCGGTGCCGGTCTAGCGTGGTTCGCGACAGGCCCTGACTGACGGAAGACGTCCTTCCACCATGCTGGAGCCGAGCCGAGCCGCGCCCGCCATCTGCTCGTGCGCCCGTCCGCTTCCGCCGCGATACTGGTTGCGTGCGGCGCGCCCTGATCGTCCTCGCTCTCGTCCTTGCCGTGCTCATGGCCGGTACCTCGCCCGCACACGCCCACCAGCCGGTCCGTCTCACGGCCGCGAATCCGACGCCCGACCGCGGCCCTCTGCTCGTCGACGGCACGGTGTCCTTCGCGGTCTATGCGAACGTGCGCGGCCGTGAAACGCGTGGCTTCCGGTTCGGCCTGCGCGACGGCCAGCGGCTGGAGGTGCAGCTCCTCATCGTCGACAAGCTCCCGGGCAACGCGGTTTCTGCGGCGGCCCTGCCGGAGGTGGTCATCACCGATCCGACCGGCAGCCGCACGATCCTGACCCCGGACGAGCGCACACCGTTCTTCGAGCCGTACTCCGGCACGAAGTACCTGTACCTCGCGCGGCTGTCGGACACGGGAGTCGGCGGCACCTACGCGGTGCTGGTGCGCTCCCGGTCGCCGCAACCGGTCGAGGCTGTCGTCGCCGTGGGCTACCGCGAGGTTCCCGGACGCGTCGTTCGCTGAGTCATCAGCCGGCGGCGCACCCGACCCCGTAGAGGGACTCGGGCACCTCGCTGCTCGCAGCGTCGGTGCCGCAGACCTTGGTCTTGTCCTTCGGAACCCAGAACTGGCCCTCTGCCTCGAAGATGAACGAAGTGGGCGCGCCCTGCGGCCCGTCTGCCGGGGCGTCCTTCGGACCCAGGATCCCGGACGCGACGGCCCAGCCGTCCGCGCACTGAAGGTCGTCGATCGTCATGACGTTGTCGGCGCCGAGTGCCGTTGCGGCGCTGTCGACCGCGGGCTGAACGGCCTCCTTGGTGCACTCCGTCATCCCGCCCACCGGGCTGGCGCTGTCCGACGCCTCCGAGGAGGTGCTGCTCGAGCAGGCAGCGAGGGCGAGCGCGGAAGCGGCGAGAAGGGCAGTGGCGGTGGCGATGCGTCGCATGAGGGTTCCCCCGGGAGTCGGTGCTTCCGATTGATTGGCCCGTCCAGCGTACGCGCGAGATCCCGGGGAGGCCTGGCTGAGCGTCGGGTGCGGGGCGCGGTCTGGATCGCGAGCGGGCAGGAACCTCGGGTGCATCGCCGGGCGCCGTTCGTCGCAGCAGCCCTGACCCATCCGCGATAGACATGTCCCCGTGATCGATCAGGACGTCGCCGACGCGGCTGTCATCGCCGTCCGCGCAGGTGACACGGTGGCCCTCGGAGTGCTGCTCGAGGCCCATCCTGATCTGGCCACGATGCGCCTGCCTGGGCATGGACCGCGGACGATGCTCCATGTCGCGACGGACTGGCCCGGCCACTTCCCGAACGTCGCCCGCACCGTAGCCCTCCTCGCCGCCGCGGGCGCCGATCCTGATGCTCCGTTCATCGGCCCGCACACCGAGACGCCCCTCCACTGGGCGGCGAGTTCGGGCGACGTCGAGGCGATGCAGGCGCTCCTCGCGGCAGGAGCCGACGTCAACGCCCCCGGGGCGGTGATCGGAGGCGGCACGCCGATGGCGGACGCCACCGCGTTCGGGCAGTGGGCTGCGGCAGCCTGCCTGCTGGCTCACGGGGCGCGCACGAACCTGTTCGAGGCGGCGTCCCTGGGACTGGTCGACCGCGTTGCGCAGCGACTGGGCCACGATGTGCTGTCGCCGGTTGAGGTGACGAGCGCGTTCTGGGGCGCCTGCCACGGGGGCCAGCGGTCGACAGCCCAGGTACTGCTGGAGCGTGGCGCCGATCTGAACTGGGTCGGATACGACGGACTCACCCCGCTGGACGCTGCCGAGCGGTCCGGGGCCACCGATCTGATCGAGTGGCTGGCGGGCTGCGGAGCGATGACGGGCGGGCAGATCGCATCGGACGGCCTGTGATTGACTGACGCGGTGACGGCATCAGAGGACGCTCCGCCTGCCCCGGCGTCGAGCCGGTGGGTGCGCGACACCACGTTCTTCCTGTCCGGCCAGACGATCTCGCTGCTCGGCTCGTCGCTCGTGCAGTACGCGATCCTGTGGTACCTCACCCTCGAGACCAAGTCCGGAGTGGTGCTCGCCCTCGCCACGGCGTTCGGGTTCCTTCCCCAGGCGGTGATGTCGGTGTTCGGCGGGGTGTGGGCCGACCGGCACAACCGCAAGTACCTGCTCATCGGCGCCGACGCGGCCATCGCGACGACGACGCTGATCCTCGCCATCATGCTGTGGCAGGGCTTCGACGGCCTCTGGCTGGTCTACACGACCCTGGCGATCCGCTCCCTCGGCGCCGGCATCCAGACGCCCGCCGTCGGCGCACTGCTTCCCCAGATCGTCCCCGCCGACAAGCTCATGAGGGTCAACGGCATCAACATGAGCATCCAGTCCGCCATGACACTGCTGGCCCCCGCTGTCGCTGCGGCGCTCTTCGCACTGATGGGGCTGCAGGCCGTCCTCATCGTCGACGTGGTGACGGCGGTCATCGGCATCAGCCTGGTCGCGGTCATCCCGGTGGCGCGCATCGTGCGGTCCGACGCCGCGGCGAGCTACATGACCGACCTACGTGCCGGCCTCAGCTATGTGCGGCATCACGCGATCGTCCTGCGCGTGCTCGGGTTCTTCGCGATCGTCTTCGTCCTGATGGCCCCGCCGGGCTACCTCACCCCGCTCCTGGTCGTGCGCACGTTCGGTGACGATGTGTGGCGCCTCACGGTGAACGAGCTGGCGTTCGGGGTCGGCATGCTCGCCGGCGGGGTGATCATCTCGGCGTGGGGCGGCTTCCACGACCGGATGCGCATGCTGGTGGCGACCTCCTTCGCCTTCGGCATCCTGTCGATCTGCATGGGACTGTCCGGGGACATCCTCGGACTGCCGGGGTCCTTCGCCGTCTTCCTCGGCTTCATGCTGCTCATCGGCGTCGGGGTGGCGTGGTTCTCGACGACGGTGACCACGCTCCTGCAGGAGCAGGTCGAGCCGGAGGTGCAGGGACGCGTGTTCGGCCTGCTGGGAATCGTCATGGCGCTGGCCATGCCGCTGGGAATGCTCCTCTTCGGTCCGCTCGCGGACACCATCTCCGTCGAGTGGATCCTCGTGCTCACAGGAGTCCTGGCCGTGCTGGTCACGTTCGCGATGGCGTACCAGGCCCCGCGGGCTCTCGCGGCCAGCAGCTGAGCGTCCGGCAGATGCCGCCCCGGTGGGCGCGGAGCTCCTAGGCCGTCGTCGTCACCGTGAACGTCCTCGTCTGCTGCGCGTAGCCCGCCTGGCTCGGCGCGAGGATGCGGTACGTCCCCGTCCCGGGACTGTTCTGGCCGGCGTACCTGATCAGGTACGGGGTCTTCCCCGAGCATCCGGTGCCCGACGTGCCGGTGACCGTTCCGATGGTGGCCCAGGCTGACCCCGACTGCTGCTGGACGAGCACGTGGGGGACTGCCCAGCAGTAGTCGTAGGTCCAGGAGACGCCGGGAAGGCAGCTCTGCGCCGTCCCGGGGACAGTGATGCAGGTCGTGGGCGGAGGCGGTGGCGACACATTGGCTGCCGCGAGCGCCTGGGCCACCAGTCCGGGCTCGCCCGAGGCCATCGCGGCCTGCTCGCCGTGGCCCTGATCCTGCGGGTAGCACGGCCCGCCCCAGCCGCCGACGTCCGGACCGATGAGAAGGACCTCGTCGCCGGTCTGCACCATCCACGGGCCGCCCTCGTCGCCGTCGCACGGTGCGGTGACGCCGTTGATGGACAGGTTCACCACGCCCGTGCCGCCCCCGTAGGCGGGGGCGGCCGCGACGGTCGTCATGCCCAGGGGCAGGGGGCTCAGTGGCGCGCTCTGGTCGGAGTCCGGCGCCGTCTGGCCGTAGCCGGCGAACTGGAACTGGGTCGTCGGCGACGCTGAGAGCGCCATCGCCTCGGACTGCGTCGCCAGGCGGGTGATGATCGGAGTCCCCAGCGGGGTCACGAGGATGAGGAAGGCCACGTCGTCGCCGTAGCCCGAGGTGCTGGCGTAGGTGGGCTCGAAGATCGCCTGCTGCACGTCGGAGACGATCGCCGGGCTGTTGAGGTTGTTGCCGGGGCCGGTCACCTGGATGTCGGGGACCGACTCGCCGACGATGCAGTCCGCCGCCGTCACCACGACATTCGGCAGCCACAGCGCGCCCGTGCAGTCGTTGTCGTCGGTGTCGACGTACACGGCGGCGGCAGCGAGCGCCGAGCCCGCGGTTCCCCCGATGACACTCGGTGCCGCGGCGTGGGCACTGGGCGCAGTCAGCGCCGATCCCGCCACGGCGACGACGAGTGCGGCGAGTGCGGTCGTGCGTCCGATCATGGGATCCCCTATCGATGCCGTCGCGCGGATGCTAGTGGACGTCGTGCGATCCTGCGCGGTATCGGACTGTCATCCGCAGGCAAACGGTGCCGTCCTCGGCCTACTGTGGCGATACGCGATGGACGGGCGCGCCGGCGTTGTGCTGGTGCTGAGGGGCTGACCGGTGTCTGAGCCTGCCGATGATGCTGACCCCCTGCGGGTCAGCGAGGAGCGCCATCGCCTGCTCGCGGAGCAGGCGAACGACGTCATCTGGACGATGGGCCTCGACGGATCGATCACCTACGTGAGCCCTGCGGTCGAGAGGATGCGGGGCATCACGCAGGCCGAGGCCATGAGCCAGACCCTCGACCAGATCCACCCGCCGGAGTCGCAGGCCGTGAGCCTCGCCTACTTCACCCGCCTCTACGAGGAGATGGCCGCGGGCCGTGCTCCGGAGGAGTTCCGCGGTGAACTCGAGTACTACCGCAAGGACGGCTCGACCGTCTGGACGGAGGTTCAGGTCATCCCGCATATCGCACCTGATGGTCAGGTGGTCGAGATCCTAGGCGTCACGCGGGACATCAGCGATCGCAAGCGGCACGAGGAGGAGCTGAGGCAGGCGCGGGAGGAGGCGGAGGCCGCCAACCGGGCGCTCACCGAGGTCAACCTCGAGCTCATGCGCCTGGCCACCACGGACGCCCTGACGGGGGCCTGGAACCGGCGGCAGTTCGAGCTCGTCGCAGCAGTCGAGGTCGCAAAGGCGCAGCGGTACGGGCAGTCGATGTCCCTGCTGATGCTCGACGTCGACCGGTTCAAGGCCGTCAACGACGAGCACGGCCACCTCGTGGGCGATCAGGTCCTCGTCGAGCTGGTGGAGCGGATCGGATCACGGCTGCGCGAGTCCGACGTGCTGGCGCGGTGGGGCGGCGAGGAGTTCATCGTCCTCATGCCGCACGCCGCCGTCGACGATGCGATGGCGCTCGCAGAGTCACTGCGCCTACTCGTGTCCTCGACGCCCATGGTCAAGGACGGAACGGTGACGTGCAGCATCGGCGTCGCCCAGTACACCGTCGGCGAGAGCATGGACGCGTGGCTCGGCCGGGCCGACCGGGCGCTGTACGAGGCGAAGGCGAGCGGGCGCAACGCGGTGCGCTCCGCATAAGGTCTGGTTGGCTGGGCGCCTCACCGCAGACGCGGCAGGCGGCTAGGGTCGAGGCCCGACGCAGCATGCAGGAGGCCAGTCATGGAGTACACGCACCTCGGTCGCACGGGCCTGTCGGTGAGCCGGGTCTGCCTCGGCACCATGAACTTCGGACCGGTCACCAGTCAGGCGGACGCCGACGTGATCATGGACCACGCCCATGACCACGGGATCAACTTCTTCGACACGGCCAACGTCTACGGCTGGGAGGACAAGGGCCTCACGGAGCGGATCGTGGGCGACTGGTTCGCCCAGGGCGGCGGCCGGCGCGAGCGCACGGTCATCGCGACCAAGCTCTACGGAGACATGGGCGACTGGCCCAACGACGGCAAGCTCTCCGCACTGAACATCCGTCGTGCCTGCGATGCATCCCTGGCACGGATGAAGACCGACTACATCGACCTCTACCAGATGCACCACGTCGACCGGGCCACTCCGTGGGACGAGATCTGGGAGGCGATGGAGGTGCTGCGCATGCAGGGGAAGATCCTCTACGTCGGGTCGTCCAACTTCGCGGGCTGGCACATCGCGCAGGGCCAGGAGGCGGCACGGCGGCGCGGGCAGCTCGGCCTCGTCGCCGAGCAGTCGATCTACAACCTCGTCGAACGCACGGTGGAGCTCGAGGTCCTTCCCGCGTGCGAGGGATACGGCCTGGGCGTCATCCCATGGTCGCCGCTGCACGGCGGCCTGCTCGGGGGCATCCTGCGCAAGCAGGCCGACGGCACGGCGAGCCGCAGCACCTCGGGCCGGGCTGCCGATGCGCTGGAGAAGCATCGTCCCGCGATCGAGGCGTGGGAGGCCTTCTGCGACGACCGAGCCGAGGCGCCGGGTGACGTCGCCCTCGCGTGGCTGCTGCACCAGCCGGCCGTGACGGCCCCCATCATCGGCCCGCGCACGGTCGACCAGCTCGACGGTGCGCTGCGCGCACTCGACATCACCCTGGACGCGGACGCGTTGGCCCGCATCGATGAGATCTTCCCGGGCCCGGGAGGCACGGCACCCGA
>Ga0075163_10007652_pt1 | contig 14268 bp, 12 predicted proteins | sample JI1023141ADNA_FD_71478 | JGI IMG/M metagenome (GOLD analysis project Ga0075163, IMG submission 71478) | Wastewater effluent complex algal communities from Wisconsin, to seasonally profile nutrient transformation and Carbon sequestration -... | ecosystem: Engineered > WWTP > Effluent > Algae...
AAAAGAACCTGACAGCTTTGGTTTTTGCCCGTGGTGGTTCCAAGGGCGTCAAGAACAAGAACATCCGTCTGGCGGGTGGCGTGCCGCTGATTGGCCGCGCGATTTCGTGCGGTCTTGAAAGCCGCTATGTCAGCCGTGTGGTTGTTTCGACTGATAGCCCTGAAATCGCCGATGTAGCACGCCAGTTCGGTGCCGATATTTTGATGCGCCCGCCGGAACTGGCGGCGGATGATACGCCGGAAATTCAGGCGTGGAAGCATGCAATCGATTCACTGCCAGATGTGTTCGGTCCGGGGAAGCAGGAATTATTTATTTCCTTGCCGCCGACCGTGCCGCTGCGTGTGGCTGCCGATGTCGATGCGGCGGTCGAAAGCTTCCGTAAGACCGATTGCGATATCGTCTGGGGCATTTCGCCCAGCCAGACCAATCCTTACTTCACGATGGTGACGATTGATGAGAACAATCTGACCCACATCTGTATCGAGGGGTCGAAGGCCACCCGCCGTCAGGATATTCCCAAGGTCTATGACATCGTTGGCGGAGTCTACGTCACGACTTCAGATTATGTAAAAAATTGTGCGAATAATAAAACACGTCTGATTGATGGGCGGGTCAGTTATTTTTTGGTGCCGCCTGAACGCGCGATGGATATCGACACCGAATATGACCTGTATCTGGCAGATATCCTGCTGCGCCATCCCTATCAGGGCCCTGCGGCCTGATCGGGATAGACGATTGCCGCCTGAATATGCTACATGCAGGGTCGAAATATCCTTGCAAATGGCATACTTATGAACCCGGAACGCACCTTGGAAGCTTACAGCGCAATCGCCCCTGTTTACGGCGAATATTCCCGCCAGCGTCAGGCTTATCTGGATGCTGTGGACGCCAAGGTGATTTCATCGCTGCGGCCCGGGATGCGCTGGCTGGATATTGGCGCGGGTGACGGGCGGCGTCTGGCAAAAATTCAATCCGCCACCGGCATTCAGGATATTCATGCGATCGAACCCAGTTCCGGCATGGCCAATGTCTGCCGTACTCAATTGCAGGTTCCGGTTCACGAAGTGTGCGCGGAAAATATCGATCAGTTGGATATCGGCCAGTTTGATGCCGTGACGGCCCTGTGGAATGTGTTTGGTCATGTGACATCGCCGGAAAAACGTCTGACGGCCATGACCCATATCGCTGCGAAGATGAAGACAGATGCTGTTTTTATAATCGACGTCAATAATCGTCATAATGCACGGTCTTACGGTACTTTCAATGTTTTCAAACGCATTGTTGTCGATACGCTCGCGTTTGATGTCACGCGCGGTGATGCATCTTATGAATGGAAGATTGGCGATCAGACATTCCAAAGCTCCGGCCATTTGTTTACACCGGGTGAGATCGAGAAGCTGTTTGCAGGTGCGGGTTTGCGTGTGCATGAACGCCTGTCGTTTGATTATGAAACCGGTCAGGCGTCATCATCCCCATATAAGGGGCAACTATTCTATACGCTGAAGAAGCGCTGATATATCGGGTGCGATAAGGAAGATCATGTCATCTGAAAAGAAATACCTGTACTTGCCGCTTGAAATTGTTGTGCGCGAACATGATGGTAAAGTGACTCTGGCAGAGGAAGCGGCGCGTGCCGGATGGACGGTTCTAATCGGTCCAAAGCTTCATCTCTATGCCGTGCAGGAACAGCTGCCGCAGGGCGTTTTCCTTATCAAGAGTGCCACCCCGCATGAACTGGGGCAGATCCGCGACCTGAAATTATCCGGGCACAAAGTTTTCTCTCTTGATGAAGAAGGCGTTGTGACCTTCAAGCAATTCCTCGGCAATAATGTGCGTTACAACCGCGATACGATTGCTGAACTGGAGAAAATCTTCTTCTGGGGTCCGGAGCAGCAGAAGGCTTTTGATGAACAGTTGGGCGATCTATCTGACAAGGGGTGCGTCAGTGGCAGCCCACGCCTTGAATTCTGGCGCGATCATGCAGCATCGGTCTATCAGGATAAGGTGCAGGATATTCGGAACCGTTATGGGCGTTATGTGCTGATCCCGTCCAGCTTTGGGATTGCCAATAACGTTCTGGGTGGCGATCAGGGCGTACAGCTCACCAGAAAGCAAAGCGGCAATCTCTCGCGGGAGACCGTTAAGTTTCTTGTCGGACAGGCGGAGCAAAACCTGATTGCGTTTAAGGAATATCAGGATTTCCTGCCTGAGATTGCAGCTCGTTTCCCCAATACGAATTTCATCATCCGTCCGCATCCTTCCGAAGGGCATGAGGCATGGAAAGATCTGGTATCGGCGCACAAGAATTTTCATCTGGTCTATGAAGGCTCGGTGACGCCGTGGATATTGGCATCGGCGGCGATCTTCCATTTCAAAAGCACAACTAGTCTGGAGGCACATCTGATGGGGGTTCCCGCGATCACCTATGTACCGCCGCTGCCGCCTTATATGGATAAATATGAACTTGAGTTGCCGATGGCGCTCTCGCATGTTGCCCGCTCACGCGCGGCGCTGAAGGATTTGTTGGTGACGACGATTGAAGGATCGGGCTTGTCCGTTGCAGGCTCCCTCGGCGGTGTTGTCGGTAACTGGATATCGGTTGATCCTGCCCGTTCGGCGGCGCAACGTTTGCTGACGGAAATGAACCTTGTAGCGCCTCATCCGTTGCGCGAGTTGAACGAGCCTGAATATACGCCGCGTCAAAAATTCCGCCAGCATCTCGACCAGGTGCTGGCAAAGCTGGGGCAGATGGATATGGCGCGTGCCTATCTCCCGGCGCGCTTGCAGAAACGCCTGTCGGGTCTTGCATACGGATCGCATAAATATTCCGGTATGGATATTGAGCATACGAAGTGTGTGGTGCGATCCATTGAGACGCATAAGAGTATTGCAGAACCGCTGCATGTGACTCGCTTCACGGATACGGTTTTTGTTGTCTCTGCGCATCATGAAGGTTCCCCGGCATGACCGAACCCGTACGGGATGTCTTCTTCTTTATTCGCGCCTATAACGATCTGGATATCCAGTTGTCGTTGATATCCGCTTTTGCCAGTGACAGTCGTTTCCGCGTTGAGGTTTTCTTCTACCCATCTGACGGATTTATCACGCACCCCCATGTCCATGAAGCCACGAACTACATGAAACGTATATATGGCATTCAATTCCGTTCAGTTCTGGAACTGCCGGGTTGTCCATTGTGGCTGCGTGCTCTTTATCTGCTTAAAAAATGGGCCTATGGGATACGTGTTCATTCTTGCTATGGACGCATCCTACCTTTGGCATTGATCGCGCGTGGCATTGATGCAGGCCTTGGAAAGGCTTTGCGTACCGCCCTGTCGCAGGATAATCCCGCTTGGCTACATCGGATCAGTCGTTCATGGAATCCGTATCTGGTCTTTACTGATGAAATCCTGTTCCAGCCGGATCGTTCACCGCTGATCGATCATATTATTCCTGCTTTGGTGGAGCGTGGTTCTCATCTTTATGCGATCCTGACCGGCCACCGGGTATACAAAGCAGTTTATCCGACGGGCGCTGACAAACCGCAGCCGTACCGTCCCTCTAAAGCGCATCGTTATTTTGTGCCCAGTGAGAAGAACAAGGCTATTTACGCTCAGATGTTTCCTAAAGAGACGATCACCGTCAGTGGCAATCTGCGGATGGATACGGGATGGGTGGATACGCTGCACCGTGATGTATTGCCCGCACCCGCGTCCTTGCCACGGCGTAAAGTCAATGTCGTATTGATGCTTTCAAAACTGGACTACGGGGTTAATGTAGATCAACTGAAGGATACGATCCGTCGTCTGGGTGCGATGGATGATGTGGCGCTCGCGATTAAACCTCATACGCGGGCGATGAAATTTAATTTTATGACAAGAGAAGAGATCGGGCATGCCCATGTGGTCGATCACATTCCATCAACAACCTTGATTGGCTGGGGCGATGTGATTCTAATGACCGGCTCCAGTATCGTTTTCCACGCAATGGTGAAGGGTAAGATAGCAGGCTTCCTGCGATATTGTCAGAATCTGGAAACTATTTTTGATGACGGGCAGGGATGCCTTGGTTTTGAAAGTCTGGATTCTCTGCAATCTTACCTGCAGGAATTAGTGATTAATGGCGTGCCGACGGAAATTGTGGCGGAAAGCCAGCTTCAATGGCTGGCGCATGAAGTTCATGGAGATGTTGCAGGCGGCCATACAGCGGCAGCTTGCAAGGCAACGATTCTAACCGATCTAGGGATTTCCCCTTCATGATGGCGGGTTGATGGGGTCTGTGGCTCATGCTACACACATCCGGTATATGGAGATTACACAGTCATGTTTTCAAAGCTTAATGAACTGATCGACAGAAAAATCCAGCACAGTGTGCGTAAGGCGCAACTGGACTGGCCGATGGATTTTGGTCTTGAAACGGCTGTGATGAACGAGGTTCGCGGCGACTACCATGAGTTCGGCGTATTTGAAGGCCGATCCTTTATCAAGAATGCCAAACGTTTTCAGAAGCTGCTGAAGCCTGAATTGGCGGCACAGATGAAATTCTGGGCCTACGATTCCTTCGAAGGTCTGCCGGAAACCCATGATGCTTATGCACCGTCGCATTTCCACAAGGGATCGTTTTCAGCGTCTGAAGATCTGTTTATGCGCAATGTCACAGCTGCCGGGATCAGTGCCTGCAGTGTTCGCACAGTGGCCGGTTTCTATAACAAAAGCCTGACGCCTGAGAAGGCACGTGAAGTTTTCGCTGACCGCAAAATTGCGATGACGTATATCGACTGTGATATTTATGAATCAACAGTACCTATTTTCAAGTTTATCACACCGGGTCTTCAAGTGGGTTCTGTGATCGTGATTGATGATTGGGTTCGTCACCATGCGCATCCCCGCCATGGCATGCAACGTGCGTTCAATGAGTGGATTGAAGAAAATCCGTCGATCCGCACATTGCAGATCGCGCTGAGCAAGCGTGTGGCGTTCGTGGTTTACGAAGTCTGATATCGTTTCTCTAGAATCTGTCGAAGTCTACGATATGCTCGGCGAAGGCTTCTGCCGCTTCGCTGTGGCTGATCATGATCACGCTCATCGTGCGTGACAGGTCTTTCAACGTCTGGAAAATGGCATCGGTGCTTTCCTGATCCAGCGCGCTGGTGGGTTCATCCATAATCAGATAATGCGGCTTGCGAATCACGGACCGAGCAATCGCCAGACGCTGGCGCTGGCCGCCTGAGATATTTGTGCCGCCCTCCTGGATCTGGAAATCCAGTCCTTCAGGTTGTGCTGCCACGAATTTATCGATATGGCACAGACGTAAAGTCTCCTTTAACTGCTCATCAGAAATGTTCTTGTTCCCCAGCAGAATATTGTCGCGGATCGTACCCTTGAATAGAAACGGGAACTGATCGACATAACCGATATTCTGTCGCCACAAATGCGTATCTATATCGGCAAGGTTGGTGTCACCAATCATGATCTGTCCTGAGGTCGGATCGATCAGCTTGCAGATAATATCGATGCAGGTTGTCTTGCCACGGCCTGACTCACCCTTCAGAAGCGACATACGGCATGATGGCAGTGAGAAGGAGATATCGCTGAAAATCACTTTCTCGCCATAAAGCATGGAGACATGGTTAAAAGCGATTGTTTGTGGTGTTTCATGCGGCTTGGCACCATCAGATTTGATGATCTCACGCTCTTTTTCTGCTGCTGTAATGCCGTCCTTGATCGCCCACAGGGCAGCCTCCTGACCCAGGAATTTCTGGTAATCACCCAGTGTCAGGTTCAGGGCCGTCATCAGGCGGTAATACACGGCCAGAATGAATAGAATATATCCGGCTTCCAGCTGCAGCACATCCTTGAATACGAGAAGGCAGACCAGCGCTGATGCAATTGTGACGGGATCCTGAATATTGCGGAGTGTCTGCCCCACGACAAGGTTGGTGACGTGCGCGGCCCGTAGTTTGTCCGAGCCATCGAAAATATAAGATGACAGATAATCTTCGCGGGCGGTTGCCTTGGCTTCCTTGATGCCGCGCAGGGCTTCGCCCATGTTTCTTGAAATATCCTGAATATATCGTGTCGTGTGCGCACCGGCTCGACGGGTGCGGTTCATGGTGCTGCGGATCAGCACCATCAGAATGGCTCCCGTAATCATCGAAATCAGGGTCGCTTCCACAGACAGCCACATGGCATAAGCGAAATAGAGTGTGATCTGAAAGATACCGGAAAGGATGCGTGCTGCCGAGATGTATGCTGCTGCGGCCCTAATTGATCCATCGCTGAGGACAGCCAGATTTTCACCCAGAGATTTTGAAAGCGTGAAGCGGATCTGTGCCAGCAACATCGACCGGACGAATGAAACGCGAAGTTTGTGAGAGAAGAGTGCAACCTGCTTTGCGACCACAGACATTGCAAAATATAGAACGATGGCTTTCAGAACAAAACAACCCATCACGATTAGTGAAAGGGTGTAGGGCCCATAAACGGATATGGCTGTTATGAAATCCGTCAGGCGCGATTCAGGAAGCTGCGCGTGCGTATCCAAAACGACAGATATTAAAGGAAAGATGGCTGATATGCCAACCGCATCGAGAAAACTTGCCAGAAAGAGGCATAGACAGGTGAGCGCCACGGCACGCGGATTTTCACGGGCGATCAGGGCAATCGATTGAATAGACTGGTTCTTATATAACTTCATGATTCTTTGGGACTTGTATAATACCACAGTTCTTTGTCGCCGGCCCCGACGGACAGGCAGTGGTCGGAATAGATTGTTTGGCTGTATGTGTCTGTATTGCTGCCTTTATAGAATTGGCCGCCAGCACGTCGCGCTGTTACCACAAGAGCACGAGGGCGGTAAAGTCCGGTGCAGAAAATGGTAAAATGACCAAGGCTGCCCGCATCCTGAGCGTTCAGGATTTTTTCTATGTAAAGGTGGCGGGCACCGGCGCCAATGAAGAAGGCGCTGTGGCGGTTACTGTGTTGACCGGTTTCTTGCAGAAGGGTCTGGAACTTCTCCATCCGTTTGACGAGAAGGGGGTTTTCACCATAATGGTCTTTCTCCGGGCCGCCATCGAAGCAGATCGTTATGGCACTATCGCCAAATGTGCCCGTGATCGCGCCTGATGATGGGCGCAGACCCGGGATTATAGCTTGTGCTAGCGTACCTGCATGCAGGCATGTGCGGTTTAGAATTTTTGCGCAGAAACCGGGAAGCTTCAGCGACTGCAACTTTCGATCAAGCCTTTGAAGCGGCCCCGCAGCATATAAGCTTTGCCAGCCCCGAAGTCGTGAGATATCGCCCTCATATATGGGGGTGTGGTCTTCAAACCCGATTGATGCGGGGGCATTGATGAATGCTCTCAGGTCGCTGATCGGCCATGGACTGGATTGGGTTCTCAAATTCTTGATACGATCAAGAAACGGTGCAGGCGGTTTATGCTCGCAGAAAGCATGGATGCGTGACACAGACGGCGCTGTCCGGCAGAGGTGTTCAATAAGCGGCGGCAGGTTTTCTGCATAATCCAGAATGATGAAATCTGTGAAATTTTGTTGCCGGAGTACGGCATCCATCATTTCAAGATTGTTCTGGCTGACACTGCGAAGCATAGGGAGAGGGTCTGGCGATTTGCATGAGTATAACTGCCGACAGCATAAGGCTTTCTCGTGCTTTAGACCAGCGATGTGATCCTGAATTTGTGATTATGTAATATAATGGGGCGTTATGTTTGACTTGTCGGCTTTTGTTATTTAGGAACTTTCTGGACCATTGACGAGACAAGGATCGAATTTTATGGCTGTGGCCGTTCCGGAAGACATTCTTTCAGCACAGACTGAAATTTCTGTGGTCTCAACTGGCTATGCCCGGGGCAAGCGTATTCCGTGGTGGCTGAAAATGGCGATCAAGATCGCGCTTTCACGCATGCCGGTGCCGTATGGCCTGTGGGCCAAGCTGGGTGTTTTCCGCCATGGCGATGTCGATAAAAAGCTGCCCAATCTTCAGGGTGGGTTCAGCGATCATTTTCAGGCCTATCAGCAATATAAAGGTAGCGTGCCGGGCGTGTGTCTCGAACTGGGTCCGGGCGACAGTATCGGCCATGCGCTGTCCGGCAAGGCCGCGGGCGTTTCATCCACGTGCCTGATCGATGCCGGTGATTTCGCGCGCAAGGACGATGCGCATTATCGGGCATTCTATGATTATCTGGTGGCGCAAGGGGCCTTGTTCGGGGAGGTGCCGCAGGCATTTGATCGTCAGGCTATTCTCGATTTCACGGGCAGCACGTATCTGACCGAAGGCTTGGCGTCCGTTCGTGCATTGCCTGCGGAGCAGACTGACCTTTCTTATTCAACAGCTGTGTTTGAGCATATTTACCGCGATGAATTCCAGCCGCTGATGCATGAATTACATCGAATTCACAAACCGGGCAGCTTGTCGCGCCATTGGGTCGACTTGCATGATCATCTGGGTGGTAGCCTGAACAGTTTACGCTTTTCACCTTCTCTCTGGGAAAGCGGATGGGTTCGCAAAGCGGGGTTTTATACCAACCGCCTGCGTATGCGTGATATGGTTGATATGGCGCGCGCCGCCGGTTTTACGGTTGAGGTTCCCCGTATCATTCGCTGGCCCTCTTTGCCTATCGATCGTTGCAATATCCATGCGTCACTGCCACAAGGGACCGATGACGATTTGAATGTCTGCACATTCCTGATGGTGATGCAGAAATGACGGGGTTGTCTGCTATGAACGAATCTTATCGTGCGGTTGTCTCCGGGATTGAAAAATTTCATGCAGACAAGCTTATCTTGCGTCTGAAGCCTGAACGGCCATTCCCGTTTCAGGCGGGTCAGTATGTCGAATTGACGCTGGAAACATGCGAACCACGGTATTATTCAATCGCCTGTACACCCGGCAGCGCTGATATCGAGCTTCATATCAAGGATAATGGCAACGGAGGGCTTGGCACTTATGCGATGACAAAATTGCAGATGGGTGATTCAGCGTCTATCCGAGGGCCGTTTGGCAATTGTACATGGCGCGATGATGGTAAGCCGCACCAAATTCTGGTAGCGGGCGGAATTGGCATCATTCCGCTGAAGGCGATCGCCGAGACAGCGATTGCGTCTTCCTATGCCGGACGTTTAAGCCTGTACTGGGGTGTGCAGCAACAGGCGGATTTGTACCTGCAATCGCAATTCGATGCCTTGGAGAAACAGGTTGCGAATTTCAGTTTTCATCCGGTTGTGGCCGACCCTCTGCACGACCTCATCCGTAAAAACGAAGCCGATTTAAGCCGTGCGAGGATATACATATCCGGGCCACCGGCGATGTTTGCATCGCTGGTTCCGGCATTGCTGGCGCAGCATGCCGATCCTGCGGGTTTCCGCAGCGATAATCAGGATCTTGTATCGGCTCTGGTCAAGGAATATATGGCGGGAACATTACGGCCATCCGGCACCTGACCTGTGCTCCTGAAACATCTTTGGAATGCATCTGAAACGCGATAGACTGCGTGGGGTGATAAGCATCCTTGTCGGGATTTTCATTCTTCATGCCTGTATTTTCCTTATTCTGCGCCCATGTGACCGGCATTCTCGTGGCCTTGCTGATGGCGACCGGGCTGGGATTTGCGGTGTTTACTTATGGCACTGACGATCTGAAATATGGTCCGACTATCCTGTGTTCGATTCTGGCGGCGTTCCTCGTTCTGTGGCATGCATGGCGCACCCGCGATACCGCAATGCCGGTGACGGCGACAACCGTTTCCATCGCGGCATTCTTTTTATATCTTCTGGTGTCCGTGCTGTGGTCGACGGTTTTTTACACCAGCATGTATTTTGCCGTCATCTTCTTGCTGATACCGTTCCTGTTTTTTTCCGGAACGCTACGGTCCTCGTCACGAACCATGCTTTTTTTTATGGCGGGGGGCGCGGCGGCCACTGTCATGGCGGTCATGTTCTGGGATATTTATCAGTATATTTTCATGTTCGGTGGGGAACATGGCACGCGCGTCAAGCACCCGTTCCTTGATCCGAACAATCTGGCCGTATTCATGAATATCGCATTGTTTCCGGTTTTGGCCCTGGCGTTCTGGGTGCGGGACAAGCGGCTGAAGACCGTTATGGGATTGCTGGCGGTCTTATTCTTTGCAGCCCTGATGGCAACCAATAGCCGCACAGCTTTTGTTGCTGCGGGTGCTTGTTTTGCTGTTCTGATGCCTGTTCTTATTCGTCAGTCACGGCGGCCTGAAATGTTGGCGGGGGGGCTGGTTATTGCCATCCTGATCATGGTGTTTACAACAAACTTCATCATGAAAGGCGCTTTGTTCGATTATTTGCGCGAGGTGCTGACATTCGATCAGTCGGTCAGCATGCATGACCGTCTGGCCCTGTGGCTGTCGGCCTTGCAGATGTTTAAGGATCATTTGTGGCTGGGGACCGGGCTGGCGACGTTCTTCTTTTATTATCCATCCTATCGACAGCCGACAGATAACAGTGATGGATATTTTGTTCATATGGATCCGTTGCAAATCGGCCTTGAGACCGGAATTGCCGGCTATATCCTGCTCTATGTTTTCCTGATTTGCGTATTATGCCGGACCATCCGCGCCTTGCGGGCTCCCGCAATCAACCCGCGTGATTATCTTCTGGTTATGGGGCCGTTCGCCGGGCTGCTCAGCGTGTGCCTTCATATGCATATGACGTTTTGCCTGTATCTTCCGGCGATTTCCATTCCGGTCGGTATTTTGCTGGCGCTCTGGTATGCGGCGACTGAACATATCCTGAACGATCGCAAGGCAGCACCGCCGACCCGGTGCGGGCGCATGGCGCTTGCGGTTCTGGTGCTGATTATGGTCATCAGTATCATCTGGGCCGGGCGGGCGACAGCCGGTATATACCTGAATGAAAAAACATTCGCCCTGATCCAGTCAAACCGCATGCACGAGGCCGAGCTTTATCTCGAGTGGGAGCAGCGCATCGCCCCGGATAGCTATTATCGTCCTTATGAACAGCGGGCGAATATCGGGTTCACCCAGCTCAAAGGGCCGCGAAAGACGCTGGAACAGCGTCGTTATATTGCTGAAGAAGCCATCAAAAATATCGATGAAGCGATCAAACGTCAGCCACGCCATGGATCGTTACGGAATCTGAAGGCGATGATCCTGTATCTGGCGGGCGAGGATGCCATCCCCGGCAGCCGGCAGCAGATGATTGAGATATTGCGCGGCATTTTGCGCCATGATCCGATGATGATCGACTCACGGATCGGTCTTGCCAAGATTCTGACGGAACAGGGGCAGTTCGGACAGGCGCTACGGTTACTGGAGGAGGGGATGCGCTGGCCGCGCCCGAAAGGCGTTCCCGACCTGAACTATATTACCCAGACGGCGCAGGCCAATCTGATCATGGGTAATCGCGAACGCCATGCCTATCTGATGCAGATGGTGCAGGAACGGGCGCGGGCCTATGGCTTTACGCTTCAGAACGCACCGCAATAGATTTATTGACTGAGGCTGGATGCCAGATCATGCAGTGATTGTTCCAGACTCATGCGGGCCTGCCAGCCGGTTTCGTTCAGTATTTTTTGACAGTCCAGAACATTGTAGGGAACATCGTAAGGAACACTGTCCTGATAATCGACAGCGATGGGCCTGTTTGTGATCTGCCTTGCCATATCGATCACCTGATTAACGGTATGCCCGATACCTGTCCCGACATTGTACAGATCGGATGGTGGCGGATTTTCAATTATCTGCGCGATGCACCCGGCGACCTCACGCACGGATATGTAATCGCGGACGATGTTGCCATCGCCCCGCACGGCCAGTGTTGTGCCATCAATGGCGGCGCGCATCGTGGCATGGACAAGGCTGGATCGTTTTGCCCAAGGCCCCACCGGATTGGCAACACGAAGGGTACTTGTCTTGCAGACGGTTTTGCTACTGAAATTATGGATCAGCCTTTCGATTTCCATCTTTCCCTGGCCATAGGTGCTGATTGGCTGCGGCACGGCTGTTTCAGCAACGGGGTGCGGCGGTGTCCGGCCATATACGGTGCCGCCGGATGATAAGAAAATCACATGGCGGCATGATGTTCCGGCGGATGCGAGCTTGTCCAGAAACCGTTTGTAGGGTGTGACGTTTCGTGCTTTTTCTTCTTCCGGATTATGAGCGTACGTGCCAACGATAGAGGCGCTGACCAGCAGAACCAGCGTATCGCAGCATGATATCTCCTGATCTGCCGGGTCGGCATTTTCAAAATCGGCGGTGATGAACTCCAGATTCGGGCTGGCAGGCACCGGAAAATCATTCCAGTTCCGGGAAAACAGACGGGCCCGTTTTCCCGCATCATGAAGGGTGCTGGCAAGATGGCGCCCGATAAAGCCGTTAGCCCCCCATATGCCGATCATGGATTGAACCCTTTTTCATTAAAAATCATCCTGCCTCCCTATGTATCAGGAAACGGGATGATCTTGAAGGGTTAGATAACCGTTTCGCTTATCTCTTCGGGCCACCCGCGTGCGGTCTTGCAGGGGGAGGGTCGCGCCGGGTCGGCTCCTTGTCGACCAGCACAAAGGGACCTTCGCTTTGTGCGGGCTGCAAAACAAGTTCATGCCGCTGACCGTTTCTGAGCGCGGGGTCCGTGCCGTTTCCACCCAGCGGGAGATAATCGTCGACATGCACGATATCCAGCGTACCGGGAATATCGATTCCGGCTATATCCGGCGCCGCGAACGGGTCGGGCCGTGATCGGGAAGATGCCTGTCCGGCAGGAGCACTGCCGTTGTTACGCGCGTTGGCCTCTGCAATCAGCCGTCTGTGTGTCTGATCCGGTGTTTCTCTCCTGACGATACCATCAAGCTCCAGTTCCGGCGCGTCAAATGACATGGGCACGGTGTCGGCGAAGGGGTCTGCGGCGGGGGCCTTTGTTGAAGGCGCTGCCATTCTTGCGCCTCCGTTATTGCGCAGGTTGGCTTCAGCAATGATACGTTTCTCCGCCTGATCGGGGGTTTCTCTGACCGGCCTTGTCAGCCCTTCCAGCGTGAGTTCCGGGGCGTCTATGACGGCTTCGGGAACCGCAGTCGCGGTGGTTCGCCCTGCAACATAGTCGGCCAGCGCCCAGTCCGGTGCGCCGGCATCTTTGTTATCTTTTGCATTCACGGTGCTTCCTGCCGGTGGCGTGATGTCATCCTGCAGGCCCCAGTCTGGCGTTGAACCGTTGAAGGCGGGTAAAATTGTCGGACCAGAGGGCGCCGGTGGCTGGGTAGCCGTATAGGCGGGGCGCGGGGGTGCGGCTCCTTGGCGGCCAGCACTGAATTCTGCCGAGGTAAATTGCCGGTGTGAATATGTTGTCGATCCAATCCGGACCTGATCCCAGTCGCGGCCGGGCGTGATGTCGTCGCGTCCGATATCCAGACGGCCCGCGTGACCGCTACCCCATTTATCCATGGCTTCGCGAATCAATTCAGCGGGCAGGGGGTCGGTTGGCTTGTGCATCGGTCCATCGATGTTGACTGATGCCATTTCAATACTGTCTTTTAAAAATGTAACTTTAGCCATAACGCCCCTCGCATACTGCGCTCTGTAAAATTTACCCTATTATATGGCAAGAAAGTTAATCTTCTTTTAAGCATCCCATACCAAATAGGTTGCGACGCGGCTTTATAAGCACCGGATTTCGTGATATAAAATTGCCTGAGGCATCGCATTTTCGACAACGATATTTCGTTCGTGAATGCTGAATGCCCTTATAAAAAGACTAAGAACAGGGAACATCTTTGTACAAGGCCGCGCCAGACGGACTGCGAAGATGTCAGGAACATGAAACCGGATAATATCGCCAGAGATGAAGCGGACCCGCTTCAGAAGGATCTGCGCTTATCGGGGCGCCGCAAAGCCACGTCGATGGCGATGGAGCCGCGTCAGGTCGGTGCCAGCTTCTTTTTCGAGGTCCGCAGCGGCTGGGAGGTTCAGGCCCTCAGCGATGATTCCGGTGTGCGCAAGGTTTATACGGCATCGGGCCTTGAGGATGCGTTCCATGATAAGACCGTCCGTACCGTCCTGATCCCCTGCGATGCCACGCTCAACCGCACCGTGGCGATGCGCGTCTGTCGCCGTCATGGCGATGGAAAAACAGTCTTCTATGAAATCAGGGACTGCGATCCCGCGCTCTAGGGGTTGTCGTGATCAACTGACAGGTCAAAACGTGCCAGCGTTTTCTTTTGTCGTGTTTCCAATTTTTTCAGGTCGAAATCGGCAATCAGTTCGTTGAA
>Ga0075163_10007653_pt1 | contig 14268 bp, 12 predicted proteins | sample JI1023141ADNA_FD_71478 | JGI IMG/M metagenome (GOLD analysis project Ga0075163, IMG submission 71478) | Wastewater effluent complex algal communities from Wisconsin, to seasonally profile nutrient transformation and Carbon sequestration -... | ecosystem: Engineered > WWTP > Effluent > Algae...
ACCAATATAGGAGAATATGAACTTTTTCAAAATGCTAATAATATTGCTGAGTTGTTAAGCACAACAGAATTTTCACAGGAAAAGATTGAGAAATATTATAATTCATTAATATTTTTTAATTCTATTGAATACAATAGTATTCAATGTCCTCATTTTAAAGATCAGTCTGCATTACTTTTATATGCATTCAATTATAATTTGACGAATTTAATTGCCAATACCGTCTTGTATATACATTATGATAATGTATCTAATTTAACAAGAGAAGATATAACTAATTATATTGGAGAAGTGCTAAAAACCGAAACCCCATTACAGGTAGTTTTAAGAATAGCTATAAAAGATAATATTTTAGCAAATAACGTTATTAAAAAAGGAGAACTTATATCTATTATTATTGGAAATGCAAACCAAGATATGCCGTCATCAGCTTCTATTTTATCTTTTGGTCACGGCATACATAAATGTATTGGCGAAAAGATATCAATGTTAATTACAAAAAAAATCATTGAGCTACTTTTTATCAAATATAAATTAAAAGTTGAAGTAAAAGATTTTAATTGGGAAAATATATATGGATTTAGGAGTTTAAAGGATTTTAAAGTGAAATTATGCAAAATGAATTAGTATTTACTTCAAAGCAAATTTCAATTAACAATGAAGTAAAAAGTTATTATGAATTTGGAAGCGGTAATAAAAATATCATATGCTTACATGGTTTCCCTGACCATCCTAAAACCTTTTATAACCAAATAAAAATGTTGATTGAATTAGGATATAGAGTCTTTTTGCCTTATATGAGAGGATATACAACAGAAAAAGATAAAGAAGATATAAATATATCAGCCTGTGATATTCAATTAGGGTATGATTTATTAAATTTTATTGATGCATTGCATATTGAAAAAACTGATATCATTGCTCATGATTGGGGATGTATTGGAGCATATGCTGCATTAAATATTAATAGTACTGTCTTTAATAAAGTTATTGTAATTTCAATACCTTATGGTGATGCGTTTTTTCGAAGCTTGCTCATCAATCAAAATCAACAACAAAAAAGTTGGTATAGTTTTATATTAGGCTCCTCTATATCTGAAATACTGTTATTACAGAATAATTTACAATTCATAGAGACTCTTTGGAGTTTATGGACTGAAGAAAAATATACCATAGCTGAGACTGAAATTCAAGAAATTAAAACCCTAATTCGTAGAAATTGCAAAAAGGTTATAGAATATTATAGAAATATTTTTATCAATAATAATACAAATTTTGACACTGCCTTAATAAAAAACTATGGTAAAATAAAAATTTTAACTCCGACATTGTATATTCATGGAGTCAATGATAATTGTATTGTTATTGAAACTGCAAGAATGCTTAATAAAAAATTATTTAACCAATTATTTTATCATGAAATAAATAATACAAATCACTTTCCTCATAGAGAAAATCATGAAATTATAAATCCCTTAATTGTCAATTTTTTAAATGATGTATAAAATATACGATACAATAGGTATTGGTTTTGGGCCTGCTAATATTGCTATTGCCATTGCTATGGAAGAGCTTGAATTTAAAGGCTCAGCCAAATTTTTTGATGCTAAAAAGGATTCAACATGGCAAGAGTGTATGCTTTTAGAAAACTCAGATATTCAAAACCATCCATTAAGAGACTTAGTTACCCCTCGCAATCCAAGGAGTAAATATAGTTTTACTAATTTTTTATTTGAAAATAATAGATTGTATGAATACCTAAATACTGGATTTTACTTTCCTTTAAGATTAGAATATAATCAATATATAACTTGGGTTGCTCAACACTTTTCTCACTTAGTTCAATATAATACTTTAATAAAAAAGGTTGAATTTATAAAAGAGTATCATGGAGAAAATGATCTTTACAAGATAACGGATTCTAATAGCGAATCTTATTATTCTCGTACTTTAATTATAGCACCAGGAAGAACCCCAAATATTCCAATTGAATTTCAAAATGTTAATTCCAATAGAATTATACATTTAACAACATATCTTCAATCTCTTCGAGATTTACATAGTACTACTCTAAATAAAATAGCAGTAATTGGCGGAAGCCAAAGTGCTGTAGAAATTATACTTGACTTATCTGAAAGATTTCCTGACTCTGAGATAACTGGATTTACCAAAGCTTATGGGTTTAAACAAAAAGATGTTAATCCATTTACTGGAGAAGTCTATTTCCCTTACTTTGTTCAATTGTTTTATAATTCAGATGATAGTACTAAAAAAAGATTAATAAGTGATCTACATCTTACTAATTACTCCGCAAGCGATGCGGACGTATTAGATCAATTATATCGTAGAATGTACAAACAAAAACTACTAGATAGACAGAAAATATTTATTGAAAGAAGCTCCAATATTTTTAAGGTTACAACTGAGTTAAATGAAAAAATTACTCTTCATTATAATAAAATAGAAAGCGAAAAGCCTATTAAAAGATCTTTTGATCTTATTATTTTAGCTACGGGTTTTAAAAATTTAGGTACTAATTCGAACGAGGAAAGATATCCTGAGATCCTTTCAGAGGTTTTACCATATATTGATATTCAAGATAATGATCATCTGAGAATAAATTATGATTATTCTATTCCTTTTAAGGATAATAATGTAAATACTTGCTTCTTAAATGGCTTATGTGAATCTTCACATGGCATGGGAGACGCCGGTTCTTTCAGCTTATTATCTTTACGAGCTGGAGATATTATAAATGCTATAATGAATAAATTAAAAACAAATAAATCAATATGTTATGAACAATACAATTGAAAGTTTAACAGGTAGAGATACATTAGAAACAGATATGATTCTGAAATGGGAAAACTTATATCGGCCATATAAAAAAAACACTAATGCATATGTAGAGAATCAAAAAAAATTTGAATCGAATGCTAGAACTTATCCCAGAAACTTTGAAATAGCCATTGCTCGAGCAGAAGGAATTTATATTGAAGATACATTAGGTAATATTTACTTAGATTGTTTATCGGGAGCAGGAGCATTAGCACTAGGCCATAACCATCCAGTGATAATCAAGGCAATTCAAAAGAGTATTGATGATAAATTACCTCTTCTAACTTTAGATTTAACAACACCCACAAAAGATAAATTTATTCATACTCTTCTTTCAATATTACCTAATGGTATTAAAGATACTTGTAAAATACAATTTTGCAGCCCATGTGGTACAGATGCTGTTGAAGCTGCATTAAAGTTAGTTAAGACAGCTACGGGTAGAAAAGGTATTTTCTCATTTACTGGAGCATATCATGGTATGACTCATGGTACTTTAGGGTTAATGGGTAATAATAATCCTAAAAAGGCAATTCCTAACTTAATGAAAGATGTAACATTTTTACCATTCCCTTATCATTATAGATGTCCTTTTGGTATAGGCGGTAGAGAAGCAGAAGACATATCGCTTAATTATATAAAAAGTATACTCGAAGATTCGCATAGTGGAGTAGAAAAACCTGCAGCATTTATTTTAGAAACAATACAAGGGGAAGGCGGTTCAATACCTGCCTCAGATTATTGGATACAGGGAATTAGAGCATTAACCTTTGAGTATGACATACCATTAATAATAGACGAAATCCAAAGTGGTATAGGCCGAACTGGGAATATGTTCTCCTTTGAATCTTCCGGAATAGTGCCGGATGTAATTGTAATTTCTAAGGCCATTGGTGGAAGTTTGCCACTATCAATGATTGTTTACCAAGAAAAATTAGATAATTGGCTTCCAGGTGCACATGCTGGGACTTTTAGAGGTAATCAATTAGCTATGGCAACAGGGCAAGCAGTTTTAGAGTTTATTATTAATAATAATTTACTAGAAAATGTTAGAGAAAAAAATAAATTCTTTTTAGGTGAATTTGAAAAGTTAAAATCAAATTATCCTTTTATTGGAGAAGTTAGAGGAAAAGGATTAATGATTGGATTGGAAATTGTAGATACTTCAGTAAGACCTAATATCTTAGGCTCATATCCGCCTAATCCAAATCTAGCTAAAAAAATTCAGGAAGATTGTTTTATAAATGGTTTAATTATTGAAACTGGGGGAAGGAAAGATTGTGTATTAAGACTATTACCTCCATTAAATATTTCTGATTATGAAGCCGAACAAGTAATTAAAATTATAAAAAAAGTATTCATTAATATATCTCAAAACAATTAAAATGGAACAAGTAAAAAAAATAAATTGGAAAAATTTAAAACATGAATATGGTGTAGATGGACAAAGGCTACTACCTTGGGGAAACAGTACATTCCCATTCCCGTTTGGAGGTGCATATTGTATTACAAAAGCCAATACGGATTCTTTAAAACATATTAATGAGCCTAAAGATGAAGAAGAATTATTTATTGCAATTTCTGGAAGAGCTTTTGTTGATATAGATGGTGTAAAAACGCAAATAGATAGGGGGGATATTGTTCATATAGCGTCAGGCAAAGAGCATTATATTCATAATCCTTTTGATGAGGACTTTCATTTTTATGCCCTTTGGTGGAACAAAGAAATAGTTTCAGGATATAACCAAAATAAATAAATATGGCAAAATATATAGTAACTGTAGCTCCGCCAACACCTAATGGTGATTTACATTTGGGCCATATAGCTGGTCCATTTTTAGCAGGAGATATTTTTGCAAGAATAAGAAGACAATTTAATGATGAAATTGTTTTCCTATCTTATTCTGATGATTATCAAGATTACGTGGAAAGAAAAGCTATTGAGAAAGGTAGTAGTAAAGAAGATATCTTCAAAAGATATTCAAGAAAAATTAATAATACGTTAAAAAATATAGATATCCATTTTGACAATTTCATGTATTCGTATGACAATAAACATTTTAAAGAAGCAGTAAAAATGTTTTATGAAAATGCAAAAAATAAAAAACTGATTAACTCCAAAGAAGATAATGTTCCTTACTTATCCAGTAATAATGTTTATGGTTATGAAGCCTTTGCCAGAGGTGTTTGCAATTATTGTGGTACTCAAAGTGATCCGAGTCAATGTGAACATTGTGCAAATGCCCCAATAGTTGAAAAAATGGGTCAATTAAAATATGTTTTAAATAATCAATTTTTTGATAAAAAGGTTATTGATAGAGAGTTTATTAAACTCAATACGTATAGACAAGAATTGTTGGACTTATATCAAACAAAAAACTTGCGTAAGTATTTATATAAATTTATTGAAAATGTATTTAAAGATGACGAATTACATTGGTTTATAGATAGGCCGAACTCTAATGGAATTGATATTGAGGTTAATAATGAGAAAAAAATACTCTCAACCTGGTTTTCGGGAATAGCAGGTTATTATGCGGCTACTGAGGAGCTTGGTATAGCACTAAATAATAACACTTTAACAAAATACTTTTGGGAAGATAGCAGTACTCAAATAATATGTTTCTTAGGGTTTGATTGCTCTTTTAGCCATACTATAGTTTATCCGACATTGCTGATGGCTTCAGAAAAATTGACCACTAATATTATGGCGATCACAAATAAATTCTTAAAACTGGAAGGTGGGGATTTCTCTACCAGCCGAGGACATGCTATTTGGGTTGATGAAATGTTAAATGACTATCCTTCAGACAGCCTACGATTTTACCTTGCACTACATTCACCTGAAAATAATGAAACAAATTTTGAATTGGAAAACTTTAAATATTGGCACACTACAACATATATCCCTTTTATAAAAAAACTGGCTTCTATAGAGAAAGAGAATTTTCCATCTACACTAGTATATGAAAATAGTATTTTAAATGAGTTAACTTGTAAGTGGGTTTATTATACTAAAGCTGAAAACTTTTCAATTGCTAACATTGCTAAAACTTGTGAAAATTTTATATTTCAAATTAATCAACTAAATGATCAAAAAGATATAACACATTTTATAAGTGTGTTCCTTATTTTAAGCCAATCTATTATTCCAAAAATTGCTCAACAGTATATTGCTAAATTTAATATTAATGAGAAAAATGTTTGGAGTCAAATAAAGGCACTTGATCTAGTAAAAGATGAAATATAAAGATGTCTTTTGATGTAGTAATAATTGGAGGGGGCCTTTATGGAACAGTAAATGCTTACTTGTTAGCTCAAAAAAAATTAAAAGTATTACTGTTAGAAAAACATAAAATAGGTACTTCTGGAGCTACTTCTTATTCGCAAGGAATTGTTAGAGTATATGATCCCGACCCGGATTTGAGAGAAATTTCATTTCTAGGTGCAAATAAATTTATTAATTGGGAGAAAAATAATTACCCCGGTAAAACTCCTTATACAAAAGTTGGTTTCTTATATTTATTAAATAAAAGTAAATCTCGATTAGCTTTAGACTTTATAGATAAATATAATTGCAAAGAATATCCAATAGGATTATTAAAAAGCTTGCAAATTAAAAAGAAATTTCCTTTCATTAAAGAAACGGATAGTAAAATAGGCATTTATGAAAAATATGGTGGCTTTGGCAATCCAACGGATACAGCTTTAAAATTTTCGATGGGGTTTAAAGAGTTAGGAGGTACAATTTATGAAAATTGTGAAATCAACAATGATATGATTAGCCAAACTCAAAAAGGTTGGAATATTAAATTGTTAGATACCTTAATTCAATCTAAAGCTATTTTGTTTACTGTTGGTGCTTTTATTAAAGATTTTTTTGCTGATTTATCTTCTTTTACTAGAACAATTACACTTGCTCAGTACAATAATTTAAATTACAGTAAATATCCTATCAATATATCTGTTGTTGATGAAGAGATTGAAACATATATAAGGCCTTTAAATCATAAATCTTTTTATAGTGGTAGCCAAGTATTTGAAGAAATCTCCACACCTAGATTTATTCAAAATAAACAGTCTTCTGAATATAAAGATGCAAATGCTAGGCTTTTTAATCTACTAAATAATAAATTAAAAATTTATAACTATTTTAAAGGATATGACTCTTATACAAAAGAGAAAAGACCAATAATTGGATTTTTGAAAAATGGCCTATATGTAGCCACTGGTTTTTCAGGTAGAGGATATAAATATTCTATTTCCTTAAGTGAGAAGATTACTACTGAAATTGTAGAATATTTAAAAACTGGATATCAAAAATCAATTATTAAATGAAATCTATTAACTATGTATAAAGTTGGGGTTGTAGCAGATTTGTCTAATAATGGGTCAATCCATCAAAGCACTTTCCTAAAAGCAGTAAACGATGCTAAGGAAACTTTATTCAAAGAAAAAACAGACATTGAATTTGTGCTTGAAAATGACTTTGCAAGTTTTGAAGGTGGGCAAAATGCTGCACAAAAATTAATTGATAAAAATGTAGATTGTGTAATTGGGCATTTTTCTTCTTCAGCGGCGAGTGGGGCACTACCTGTTTATAAAAATAAAAACACGCCTTTGTTTTTACCTGCTTCTACTGTTGTGAATTTAACTCAGGATTATAACAATGCTTTTAGAATTTGTTCAAATGATAAACATTTAACTTCATTTATTGTTGATTATTTTTCAAGGAAAAATAATAAGGAAAATTTATACTTGTATAGGGATAATACTATACATGCTTCTTTTTTGTATGATTTATTAAAAGAAAGATTATCTAATGTTACAGAATTAAAATTAGATGAGGAAAGTGAAATTAAAGAAAATGTATTATATATAGGAACTTATAAGAGTAGCGTTTACTTTATTAATGAATTACATTTAAAGGATAAGTATAATTGTAATATATATTTTACAGATGATGCATTACACCCTAAGCTTGTTATTGATACTTCAAATATTTCTAATAGAATAAAAATCTTTGGATTTGATCATCCTTTAAATTATAAAAATGCTTCGGAAATATGTCATAGATATTTTAAAAGACATCAATCATTTCCAAATACTTATTACTTAGAAACATATGCTGGTTTTGAAATAATCAATAAGCTAATATTGTTAGGAAAACGGCTTACAATTAGCGCTATTAATGAATTGTCCTATAAAACAGTAATTGGTGATTTTAAATTTAAAAAAGGAGAAAGCGAAGTTCAACACATAAATATGTGGTACTTAGAAAATGCTCAATTAAAAACAATTTTACATGATAAAGAAACTAGATTTAATTGAAAATGAATGTTTTAATGATTTAGTTAATTTATTTAATTCCTATCGGGTTTTTTATGGAGAGGAGTCTGATATAGAAAAAGCTAATACATTTATTCGTGAAAGAATTATAAAAAAAGAATCGATAATTTATATAGCTGTTGAAAATAAAATTACAGTAGGATTTACCCAACTGTATCCTATTTTTACTTCAACCAAGATGAAAAGATTATGGCTTTTGAATGACTTATATGTAATAGAAGATTATAGAAATAAAGGAATTGCGACACAATTAATTGATAAAGTGAAAAGTTTATGTGTCGAAACTGATGCATGGGGGATTTTATTAGAAACTTCAATTCAAAATGTAGAAGCTAATAATTTATATGTTAAGCAAGATTTTAAAGTTGATAAACATGCGAATTATTATTTTTGGAAAAATTTAAAATAACTTCTAAAATTCATGTTATGTTAAATGACAAAATAAAAAAATACATTAATGACAGTGTGCTATGTTGGTTAGCAACTACAAATGAGTTTAATATCCCTAATGTATCGCCTAAAGAAATGTTTACATACTTTGATGATAATACATTGCTAATTGCAAATATTGCATCTCCTCAAAGTTCAAAAAATATAAAGGCTAATTCCAATGTCTGCGTTAGTTTTATTAATATTTTTATTCAAAAGGGATATAAGATTGTAGGCAAAGCATCAATTATAAATGAAAGTAATGACAAGTTTTTTGTATATAAGAATCGTATAACTGGCCTGTATGGAAATGAGTTTAAGATACTTGAAATATTTGAAGTGAGTATTTTACGGATAAGTGATATCCTTGCTCCTAGCTATATCACCAAAAAAGATATAACTGAAGAAGAACAAATAAAATCGGCTTATAAAACTTATGGTATAAAAGAGTAGCTAATGCAAATGATTAATCAGCCAAGGATTATTGATGATATTATAAGAACTTTAAAAGAGTTTATCCCAGATGCAGAAAAGCTAAATGTTATAGATAATGAAGATATTGAAAACATATCTAGTTTGATTTTTAATGATTTGATAGCTAGAGTTAGCCAAGATCCTGTTGCTTTAAATGATGAATATATTTATAAAATATCTAGATCTTTTAAGATTATATTTTATTATAGAATAGCACACTATTTATTTAATATCGAAGCTGACGATTTGTATTATAAATATTGTGCTTTTCAAATTTCAGAATATGCTACTTCTATTACTGCTATTGAAATACACCCTCAAGCTAAAATTGGAAAATCATTTGTAATTGATCATGGGGTTAATACTTTAATAGGAGCAACTTCAGAGATTGGAGATAATTGTACAATATTGCAGAATGTTGTTTTGGGTGCTAGAAAGATTACCTATAATGAGAATGTTAAAAGACATCCTACAGTTGGGAATAATGTGCATATTTCTGGGGGAGTAAGGATATTGGGGCCAATTAAAGTTGGAAATAATGTAAGTATTGGGCCAGATTGTTTAATTGCAGAAGATATTGCTGATAATACTATTATTAGATTGAAAAAAGTTCAATTAATTACTAAAACAGTGTGATACGAATAACCATAAAATAAGGCTTATGAAAGTTATTATTATTCAAGAGTTTTTCACTTATTTTATTTTTCATAGCATTATTAAACCGATGTCCAAATTTATTGTTGATCATATTGTATTAGATGATAAAAATTAAATTTAAATATACTTTACTGCTTGTATTATATGCGATAATAAATACATTTTTTAATCTAGGTATTGTATATATTATAAATATTGCAATAACAAATGAAAAGTTTTTCTCACAAGGATTTCTTATAATATCTTTCTTTTCTTTTATTATTTATTCTTACCTGCTAAACCTTTTTTTTCAAAAAAGAGTTATAGATCTTACTTATAATTTTGTATATGATAATGAGTTATTATTAGCTAAGAAACTTCTTCAAATACCTTTAAAACAATTAGAAAAATTAGGAACAGAGCGGATATATGGAATTATAGAAGATATGAGAGTATTCGTATTTCTGCCGGGCATTATAAGTACTACTCTTAATTCGATATTAATGATACTGTTATGTATAAGTTACCTATTTACAGTATCATTTAGCGGAGCTTTGGTAACTGTCTCTTTGATTGTTTTTATTGCTTATATTTATTTTATAGTTAGTAAAAGTTTATCAAAGAAATTAAGCATGCTAAGAAACTATAATGATGGTTTTAATAAATTTATACATGATATTTTACAAGGATTTAAAGAACTGAAAATAAGTGAAATCAGAAGAAATAATTTAATAGAAAATTTTATATCTTCTAATCGAAAAGAAGCTAAAACGCTAGATAAATTTTTAGTAAATAGGTTTAATGCAGTTAATATATTGAGTCAGTATGGGCTATATGTAGTTTTCGGTTTTATTATTTTTCTACTTCCCTTATTTGGATTTATTCAACATAAAGAAATAGCATCTTTTATAGTGGTATTATTATTTATGTCAGGCCCAATAAATAGATTAATCGCAATGCAAAATATGTATACTAGAATTCATGTTGCATTAAAGCGTGTTAAATCTTTTTTTAAGGAGATTAGCATTAATAGAATTAAAGAAAAAGAAAAATCTTCTCAAGCTATTCAATTTAAGAGGATACAATTTAAGGACTGTCAATTTGAACATAACAACTCTTTTGTGTTAGGGCCATTAAATCTTTCTATATATAAAGGAGAAACTATTTTTATCATTGGCGGTAATGGTAGTGGTAAAAGCACCTTTATTAATCTGTTAACGGGTTTATATAAACCTTCCTCAGGCGGAATTCTTTTAAACGAGGATATTGTTCAGAACGATAATTACCAATATCAAAATTTACTATCAGCTATATTTACAGATAACTATATCTTTTCACATAACTATGATGATTATTCTTTAAAGAACAATCAATACTATGCTGAATTATTAAAGCTAATGAAATTAGACTTTATAATTAATAATGATGAAGAATCATCAGCTCGAAGAAAACTCTCTAAAGGGCAAAGTAAAAGAATGGCTATGATTTTTTCTCTGCTTGAGAATAATCCAATTTTAGTGCTAGATGAATGGGCGGCTGATCAAGACCCATATTTTAGAAAATACTTTTATGAAAGCTTACTCCCCATGCTAAAAAAAGAGAAGAAGACTATTATTGCTGTTACTCATGATGATGCTTACTTTCATTATGCAGATAGAATATTAAAATTTGAGTATGGTAGAATAGTAAAAGATATAAATACCAAAAGTGAAGCATTTAATCCTTCTTTAATATGGAGCAATTAGAAGAGCTTTTCCCTCTTACTCTTCCACAAGAGGATATTTACTATGATCAGATTTTATATCCTGATATACCCTTTTACAATATTGGTGCTAAAATTGAAATTCATGGCTTTATCGATGTGAATTTACTTAAGAAAGCTTATTCTATATTAATTGATCAGCATGATGCTTATAGACTTATAATAGATCAACAAAATAATGCTCCTCACTTCTATATACTTCCAAAACACCATTCAGAATTAGAATATATTGATTATTCCAATGATGCTAACTCTCAGAAATTAGCACTAGATTATTTAAATAATAACTTCAAAATTCCTTTTCAACTAGAGGAGAGAACATTGCTACATAGATTTACCCTCATTAAAGTCCGGAGTGATTTTTATTATTTATATTCTGTTTATCACCATATTATAACAGATGGATGGGGAACCTCGCTAATGTTCCAAAGACTAGTGAACAATTACAATGAACTATTGAGAGAAGGCAAAGTTACTTCTACGTATCCTTTTTTCTATAAAGAATTTTCATTAGATGATCTAGAATATAAAAACTCGCAACATTTTGAAAATGATAAAAAATATTGGCTGGGGCAATTTTCTGTATTGCCAGAATCATTTATTCCTTTAATTGACAATAAAAAAGAAATTTATAGCCATCGAAAAGAACTTTTAATAAAAAGAGAAACGTATAATAGCTTAAATGGCGTCGCAAAGCAATTAAATATATCTACATTTCAAGTTATTCTAGGCATTCTCTATACTTACTTCGGAAGGTATTATAACGTAAATGATTTTGCTATAGGAATACCTGTATTAAATAGAGGTAAAAGCAATTTTAGGAAAACTGTTGGGTTATTTATGGGGGTAACACCTTTGAGAATTCAGTTTGATCTAGAAGAATCTTTTGAACAGTTAACAATTAGAATAAAAAATCAACTCAAGCAAGATTATCGTCACCAAAGATTTCCATTAGGTAAACTAATACAAGAATTAAGACTTTATGAGGAAAGGAACAGAATTTTTAATATTACGCTGTCTTATGAAAAACAAAACTATGCAGATCATTTTTTGAATACTATAACTAATGTTGTTCCATTAACTCATGAATCCGAAAGAGTAGCCTTAGCCATTTATATCCGAGAGTTTGATGAACAAAAAGACGTAAAGATTGATTTTGATTACAATAAAAGCTACTTTAATGAAAGTTCCATAAATCAACTTGTAAGTAGTTTTGGAAATATACTACATCAAATAATAATTGATCCACATAAAGAGCTAAAAAATATAGATTATATTCCTAAATCTGAAAAGGATAAGATACTATATGAATTCAATAACACAGTTGTAACTTATTCAAAGCATAAAACAATTATCGATCTTTTTAATGAACAGACAAAGTTATTCTCGGGTAAAGTAGCAGTAAGGGATGAAAACAAAAAGTTAACTTATACAGAGCTGAATCAATACGTTGATCGTATTGCATCTTTGATCCAGTCAACAGTTGTAGCTAAAAAAAGCCCCATAGCTATTTTATTAGATCGATCAGTTTATTTATTAAGTGTGATATTAGGTGTAATCAAATCTGGACACCCTTACATTCCACTTGATCCTAGTTTCCCTACACAAAGATTAGACTATATTATTCAACATAGTAAATGTGAAACTATAATCATTGAAAAAGAGAACTCCGATAAGTTCTACTTTGGTAATTGTAGTCATTTGTATTTAGGAGATTTATTAGCATCCAGCTCAAATGATTCTGCAGACAATTTTCTTCCAGCGCCTCAGGATACTGCTTACATCATATATACATCCGGGTCAACAGGCGATCCCAAAGGAATAGAGATAAGTCATCAATCTCTAGTAAATTTTTTATGTAGTATGAGGAACAAACCAGGAATTAACTCAGATGATATACTGTATGCAGTAACAACCTATTCTTTTGATATTTCTATACTAGAATTGCTTTTGCCAACCATATCAGGTGCAACAGTATATATTGCCACCAACAATATTCTATCTAGTACAAGTAGAACAATAAATGATATCAATAAGATATCTCCCACAGTAATTCAAGCAACTCCAAGCTTTTATCAAATGCTATTCAACGCAGGGTGGAAAGGAAATAGATCATTAAAATTACTTTGTGGAGGAGACTTATTAAGTGAGCTCTTAGCAAAAAGGCTTATTGAATCTTGTAAAGAAGTTTGGAATATGTATGGACCAACCGAAACCACAATTTGGTCTAGCACAAAAAAAATTGTTTCTCCTAAAGATGCTAATAATATAGGAAAGCCTATAAATAATACTTCTCTTTTTATTTTAGATAAGTGGCTTAATCCTTTACCTATTGGAGCTTCAGGTTGTATACATATTGGAGGACACGGACTTGCAAAAGGCTATTATCTAAACGATCCGTTAACCAATGATAGGTTTATCTACACTTCAGCTTACATAAAGCAAAGATTATATAATACAGGTGATATAGGAAAATGGAATAATAATGGGGAAATTGAAATTCTAGGCAGAAGCGATTTCCAAGTGAAAATTAGAGGATATAGAATTGAGCTTGGAGAAATTGAAAGAAACCTTTTAGATATCCCCTCAGTTACAGAGGCGGTTGTTGTTGCTCAAGAATTAAATGGAGAAAAAGCATTAGTTGCATTTATAAAGATGCAAGAAGAATTTAATGAGAATTTGATTACTGAGTATCTGCAAAGGGTCTTACCAGAATACATGATCCCTAAAATTATTGTTGAAATTCAAGAATTTCCATTAACACCTAATAAAAAAATAGA
>Ga0075163_10007654_pt1 | contig 14267 bp, 13 predicted proteins | sample JI1023141ADNA_FD_71478 | JGI IMG/M metagenome (GOLD analysis project Ga0075163, IMG submission 71478) | Wastewater effluent complex algal communities from Wisconsin, to seasonally profile nutrient transformation and Carbon sequestration -... | ecosystem: Engineered > WWTP > Effluent > Algae...
CCATAATATAGAAATCATGAAAATTACGAGCCGGACCACCGTTTGGGTCTACCCTCTGTACCCATATGCCATCTCCTGGAGACGGTAGTCCAGTAGGGGTAGTAATAGTCCCTGGATATACTGTATACGCCGGGATAGCCGGGTCAAGCCTAATTGAAAATGCAGCATTTCCCGATGGCGGGGTGCAGGATTGGACAACAGGTTCGGTAGCAGACTCGGTGACACTGCCGTCAAGACTTATCTTGCGCCACATATCTGCAGGACTACCTGCAACGACTCCAGTCGTACTAATAGCCCTTATGTATTCATCGCGAAAATAGTTGAGTAATTCACCCTGGCCATTTACCATCAATCTCACTTGAGACCGCTCAAGGGAATCATAAGTGCTCGCCGTCCCCCTCTGCATGATAGCAAACGAACTCGTCGTCACGAGCGCAAGCATCGTACTTGCGAGGATTACTTCGATAATCGTGTCACCACGCTGGTTATTCATCAGTTGCACTCCGCCGCAGATAAAACATTACGTGAAGGTTCATACTTGGTATCTATTGAAACCGAGCCCTGTCCAACGCCAAGCCTGATTGCAGCGACCGGGCTAGATGCAACCGACCAATCTTCAATATTTCGTATGCATATGTTCGCCTGTGTCCCTGTAGTGAATGTCGTGTTGGCACTACTGACCGCCTGACGTAAATTTAGTTCAACATCAGCCGGATCTGTCGGGTCGTCTGCATAGAAATAATAGGTGATAATCTGCGAGGAATTAGGACTTCTAAGAAATGCGATATTGTTGACAAGGGCATAGCTCGATCCTTGTTTTACCAGCGCCCCCGAATCCGATGGACTTACCCCAGTAAGGCGTGATGCTGTCTGAAAGCTTGCCCCCCATGAAAGCTGGTGGGTCTGAGCATTTGAAGAACTTAATTTCGGATTAGCAGCGTTTATTTGCTCAAGGATCGTACCAGTAGCGGTATAAGGAGGCTGGTCAGTAACATACCGTACTACCGCATCGGTACCCCCGTCATGGTTAAATGAGATTACTTTACCGAGCAAAATACAGTCATCAGTACCCGTCTGCCGTGCAGAGCCCCCGCAGCCTACTTCAGAAGATTGCCTGATGTTGACTCCGTTCACGACCTCTTCATACTCACGCTGTAGTGTGCTTTGAAATGTGTTCACCGAGTCGGAAAACCGGGCTTGTCTCGCAAGACTACCCGAACCAACCATAGCCACGGTTAACATAAGACCTGAAATAGCCAAAAAAATTATGACCTCTATGATAGTAAACCCATCCCTCTTCATCTTGATCTGATTATAGCACAAGCGATTTAGATACCCACAATACTCTGAAGGTACCATTCAACGACTTGCTGACCCCATAAAAACGTGATAAAACAAGCTGCGATCAGGAACGGTCCAAATGGTATTTTAGAGCTCGGCTGTACCTTATTAAGTAATAGGAGTGGTAATACATACAATAGGCCGATGAGATTGGCAAGAAAGAGGGTTAGTAGCGCACCTTGCCAGCCTAGTATTATCCCGATAAACACACCTAACTTTACATCCCCGAAACCTACCCATTTACCAGATGAATACTCGTACAGTGCGAAATACAGCCCAGAGATAACACCTACGCCAAGTATCATATTCAGTAACGCCTCTCCGATAACCATGGTCTCAACAAATACAAATCGGGTAATCCCTATCACCACACCAACCACAATTAGAGGGAAGACCATAGAGTCTGGGAGTAAATACCAACGCGAATCGTAGACAGCGAGCGCAACGAGTAGCACGAGCGCAACCAGCCACAGACCAAACAACACCATCCCAGATATTTCAAACCCATATGGCCATGCAAGATACGATACGACGAAAGCGACGGCTGTAAGGAGCTCTACAATAGGGCTATCGTCGATCTTTTTGTGACAATATCGGCATTTACCTCTGAGCATTACCCAGCTCACAACCGGTATGAGGTCATTCCAGGCCAGTACATGGTGGCAGTGCGTACACTCAGACCGTTCACTGACAAAGTTACGTTTTTTATGAATCCGCCACACGAGAGCGTTGATAAAACTCCCAAAGCAAAGACCGAGTAGCACTATTACAATAATTTCCATTCCTTTTATGCTAGCAGGTTATGACCAAAAAAAATATCCCTGGTGATTCCAGGGATATTTTAAGTCACACTATTATAGATCTAGTTCTTGCTATCGACACATGCTATTCCAGAGCCCTCAAGCTTCATCTGGATAACGTAGTCTCGAGTACTCGCAGCGGTCAAGGTGCCTTCTGTTGCACCACAGACGTTACCTGTAACGTATCGCCACTCACCGGTATTCGCAGGTACTGTCGCAACCAACTGACAACGTGTTTTGTACGCTGTACCGTCGGGGTCATTGAAAGTCGCTCCACCGGTAGTCATATAGTTGTCGATGAACGCACCTATGTTGCCAGCAACTGTCGTACAACCAACTGCAGCAGTGTTTGTTGGGATTACACCCTTGTTATTAGCTTGATACTGCGAGATCTGCGCTTTCATACGCGCAACATCGTCGCGACGTTGTGTATCACGCTGGTTACGCTGTAGCGTTGGAAGCGCGATAAAGACCATCAAAAAGATAAGCCCGGCGATTGCAAGCACCAATACTACCTCGATGATCGTAAATCCTTGTTGTTTTCGAATGTTCATTTCCCACCCTTTCGGTTACTGAAGAACAATTAGTTGTTAATATAACCTGATTATACTGTGATTAGCATATAAAACACAAGCACTTTCTTTTAGCGAGATTTTAGCGAACCGCTCCAGAGCCAACCAGGTTGTAAATCGGAAATAGGACTGCACCGATCATAATGCCGGCCACACCTGCCAACAGTACCATTAAGATAGGCTCTATCATGGTTGAAATCGACCTAATCGTCTGGTCAAGCTCATTTTCATAGAAGGTTGCAGCTTTGTTGAGCATCTTGTCGATACCTCCCGACTGCTCACCAATACTAATCATCTGGGGTACGAGAGGCAGAATATACTCTTCACCCTTAAGTGCAACCGATAGCGCCTTGCCACCCTTCACCTTGTCCGCGGCCCGACCTACAGCTTCCGACACATACCAATTATTGACTGCGCGCCGGGTAATGCTTAGTGTTTCAAGCATTGGAACTCCAGTGCTCATGAGTGTCTCTGTGGTACGTGCAAATCGTGCCATGTATAGTTTGCGGAACAACGGCCCGAAAAGAGGCATATTGAGCTTAAGAGCATCAACCGCCTTTTTACCCCCATCTGTTTTTGCCCACTGAATGAGAAAATACCCACCCACGCCGACAGCAATGATTACAAAATACCAAAATTGCTGAATAAATGCCGCTACATTTACCATAATCTGAGTAAGGAGCGGTAAATCTTGTTTAAGATCTTTATATAATTTTCCAACCTGAGGCACGACCGTCACAAGCATAAACACAATAACACCGACCATGACAAGACTGACGATGAATGGGTACACCATAGCCCCCTTCACCTTGCTCATAATCTCTGCGTCTTTCTCTTGTTGGTCAGCGATACGCTCCAATGCCTGGTCAAGCGTTCCTGAAGCCTCACCGGCAGTCACGAGCGCAACAAACACATCATCAAAGACACCCGGGTGCTTGCCAAATGCGATAGAGAGAGACGAACCACCTTCAATACTGGTTATAATGTCCTGAGCAACCGACTGAAGCTTTTTGTTGGCTGTTTGGTCACGTACGGTATGCAAACTTTGAGCAAGCGGTAACCCTGCGTTGATAAGCGTGGCAAGTTGCCGAGTAAAAACTACTCTATCTTTTGCCGATACACGGTTTCTTAGTGCCGCAAGCGGGCCCTTTGACTCTGATTTTTCAGTGATCTTTAGCGGAGTATACCCTTGCTCCATCAGCACCTTTGCCGCAGACTTTTCCGACTCAGCCTTGACCGTCGAGTGAACCTGCTTGTTACTCGAACGATCTTTTGCTACGTAATCAAACTCGAGCATTAGCCTCGCATCATCCTTTCGAATTCACTGAGATCAACTGCGTAATTTCGCGCTTCATCGATAGTAATTGTACCCGCCTGGACAAGTCCAACAAGTGTCTTGTCCATTGACTGCATCCCGTTATCAGCCCCTGTCTGGATCACAGCATCGAGCTGATGGCTCTTACCTTCACGGATGATATTACGCACCGCAGGGGTTGCTACAAGGATTTCAGCCGCTACGACTCGCCCACCGCCAATTGCTGGAACAAGGCGCTGTGAACAAATAGCCATGAGGATGTTTGATAACTGCGCACGGATCTGCGGTTGTTGGTGTGGCGGGAAAACATCAACCATACGGTCGATAGACTGTGCAGCCGAGTTGGTGTGCAGCGTAGCAAATACCAGGTGTCCGGTTTCTGCGATTGTGATGGCCGCAGAGATAGTCTCAAGGTCACGCATCTCACCGATCAACACAACATCTGGGTCCTGGCGAAGGCTGCTTCGGAGTGCGGCCGAGAATGAATAGGTGTCATAGTGAACCTCTCGCTGAACCACCACTGACCGTTTACTCTTGTGGGTAAACTCGATAGGATCTTCGATAGTGATGATATGATGTGCTTTTTCAGTATTAATCTTATCGAGTAATGCGGCCAGTGTGGTTGACTTCCCTGACCCTGTCGGACCTGTTACTAGTACAAGACCACGTGGATATGCGGCAAAATTGTTCACAATATTTGGCATGCCAAGTTCTGTGATGGTCTTGATCTCGTTCGGGATCAAACGGAGTGCTGCAGCCAGGTTACCGCGTTCGTGAAAAGCGTTAACACGGAAGCGACCAAGATCGCCGAAGGCGAAGCTAAAGTCGAATTCTTTGTCTTTGACCAAAATTTGTTGTTGATCTTCATCTAAAATTGCAAATACAAGCTTCTCAACCTCTTCAGCATTCAGCGGGTTAAAGCCTGGCATCGGGACGAGTGATCCGTCGATACGGAGCATTGGCGCCAGGCCGATCTGGATATGTAAATCCGAAGCACGCTTTCTAATAACGTCTTCGAGCAAGAGTTCTATCCGTAGTTCTGGTTGTGGCTGCATTGTGGTATCCCCCCTTTTTTTGTTATGCCATATTGGCGGCGACTCTATTGACTTCTTCCAGTGTGGTCATGCCCTGTAAGGCCTTCATGTATCCGTCTTGTCGCATCGTGACCATTCCCTCTGTAACTGCTTGGCGTTGGATCTCTGCACTTGTGGAATGTTTGATGATCAAACTCTGAATTGTTTCAGAGACATCCATAACCTCGTACAGGCCCATGCGTCCTTTAAAACCGCCTGGCGTCTTCGGGCTATCGACTCCCTTCACTAAAGTATAAGCGTTTTGGTTCGCAAGTGGTAGCGTTTTGTATCCTAAGTCTTCAGCGACGGTCGGCATGCTGGCCGCGTCTTTTGGTAATATCATGCCGACAGTATCTAAAATGCTCTTTGTTTCAAGCTCATTTGACTGGTATGGGTTGTTTTTTTCGGAGATTCTGCGGACAAGCCTCTGGCCAATAACCGTGTTGACCGTACTTGCGATTAGAAATGGCTCAATTCCCATATCTAGCAGGCGTGGTAGCACTCCAGCGGCAGAGTTGGTGTGTAGCGTGCTAAAGACAAGGTGCCCCGTCAGCGCAGCCTGCACAGCCAGGTTCGCTGTTTCGGCGTCACGAATCTCCCCCACCATCACTACGTTAGGGTCCTGACGCAGGATTGAGCGAAGCCCACTTGCAAAAGTCAATCCTACCTCATTATTCACCTGAATCTGGTTCACACCTGACATTTTGTACTCTACCGGGTCCTCGAGTGTCACGATGTTTATGGAGTCGTCAAAAATTTCTTGCACAAGTGCATACAAACTAGTTGATTTACCAGAACCTGTCGGGCCAGATGTCAAAATCATACCATTTGGTTTCTTGATGCCCTTACGAATCGCACGAAGCGCCCTACCGGCATAGCCCATATCTTCGAGACGGAAGCTGCTACCTGATTTGTCGAGCAGACGAATAACAACCTGTTCACCCCAGACAACTGGGCTGATAGCAATACGAAGGTCAACGTCTTTTTCGGCTACGTGTACTGCAAACTGGCCATCCTGTGGGATACGATGTTCATCAATCTTCAGGTTACTCAAAATCTTGATACGAGAAATAAGTGCGGGCTCGATGCTTTTTGGTAGCTTCATCACCTCTCGAAGCACACCATCTATCCGACAGCGTATCTTTAGTGCCGTCTCCATAGGTTCTATGTGAATGTCCGAAGCGCGTGATCGCACCGCATATTCCAAAATCGTACTCAACGCACGGCTTATCGGCGAGTCCTGCACGAGCGTCTTGATATCTTTGCCATCACCGAGGGATGCATTCTTATCTGCAGCTTCCTCTGCTGCAACATTCTTAACAGCTGCACTCACACCGCCTTCAAGGTCAGTATGGTACTGGCTCAAAACATTTCGTATACCTGCGTCTGACGCCATGTAGACTTTTAAAGGCCGCTGAATCTTATTCGACAAGAAATCAACTGCTTGAACATTGTTGGCGTCAAGCATAGCTACTGCGAGGCGTTTACTCATTTCGCCAAGTGGAACCGCCATATAACGCTCAGCTATATCTACTGGTAGTAAGTCAAGTACATTCGAATCTATCTGTGCAGATGAGAGATTCACATATGGTACGCCTGACACTGATGCAATATGCTTAGTAAGCGCTTCATCAGTGATTACCTTTTCTTCAATCAATAGTTCAAGCAGTGGATGGTTTTCAGATTGAGCTTTTTTACGATATTCCTCAAGTTTTGTGGCATCAACAAGACTCTCAGAGACAAGCTCTTCCTCTATTTTCTTCTGTAGATCCTCTGTCAGTACAGACATCTGTCCACCCTACTGAGTCGTCGAGTTAAATGGCTGTTTGTTAGCTTGGTCACCGATAGTCACCTTGACAGTTGGGTTGTAAGAACCTTCAACAAATAAACGTTTCTTTAGTGAGTCCATATCAACTAATGTCGCTGAGATAGGAGTTGCCACTTCAACCGCAACTGGCTTTGCCGCCATACCAGAGAGGAACGAGTTCAGAGCGAAATACGTTACAATTCCAACGCCACCCACGATGAGTATTAGTAGTGCAATTTCATTACGCTTCATGGTTTTAGTGTCTCCTTTTTCATGTCTGTAGTAGCTGGTTCAGAATAATATGTCTTGGCCTGAATCTCAGCTGTCATATTACTGTTCTCGCCACTCAGTTTAACGGCTGTTACGCTTATTGGCCTGATGGAGAGTTGCATATCATTAAATAATTTTTTTATCTGTTCATATGTACCACTAACTTCAAACGTAAAGGGTACTTCTACTACCCCTTCCGTCTGGGACACTGCTACAGCAGGATCACCAGCGAGCGAGTCTCCACTTGAAACACTCAGTTGCTCTATACGTACACCCGATCGGCTAAATATCCTTTGCTGTAGTGATGCCGCAAGAGATAAGCGGTCATCTTCAGTTGGCATAGCATCTATTACAACTTGAAGTGCGTTATCACCATTTTCGTTCTTATCGAGCCGAAGCTCGGTAAGTTCTTTGTTCGAAATAAGTTTCGACACTTCCGTACGAAGCGGGGCGTAGACCTCGGCATTCTCTATGAGTACTGCATTTGTCTTCGTCTCAGTATTAATGACCTTTATGTTAAACAGTAATTGCTTCACCATGAACTGAGACAAGACGATTGCGATGGCGATGACTACACCAGCCAATGCAACCCATATGAAGACAGCTTTGTTAGCTTGCTGGATTTGTTGTCTCTTCTTCACACCAGTGATTGCTGGTTTGTTACTGTCCATTTTGGTCGCCTCCTGACGTCTGCGGGTCTACACCGAAAAGCTCTTTTGGCGCATTTCGGTCACCGTCAGAGGTAACGAGCTTTGGCACAATAATCGTAATGTCTTTGTGTGCCTGGTCAAATGCTTCGGGAGTAAATGTAATAGTAAAGTCGAATATGGCCTTTACTTGCCCGCCGTTGGTCGTAGACAGTGTTGGCGCGCTACTCGTGACATTCGTAAACAATTCTGTTTCGTTTGTGGTCCCGTCCTCTAATTTGTACTTCAGCTTCGCTTGTTCAAGAGTATATTTGAAATTATTCACTGCTTCAAAGCTATCCGCTGAACCACTCATAGTGATTGTTGACGTATCCTTTACCAAATCAAAGTCGTAGATAGTAACGTTAAATGGTGGTGCTGGATTAAGCTGAGGTAAGAAATCAAACAAACGTTCGTAGACGCTTCGTTCTTGTGCCTTTATATCGAGAGCGTTCAGCTGACTCTGGATAGCGAGATACTTGTTAATCTCTTGCTTGTTCGCAACTATTTGATGATTTTCGGCAATTTCTTTCTTAAGATTAGCTATCCATACGTTCTGTGCACCATATACTGTGGTGGCGAGCAATGCCACGGCACCCGCTGCTACAATACATACAAAGATTGCACCAGAAATAACCATGTTGCGAGTACGCTGCGCACGTATAAACTCTTTTTTGACATCAGGAAGAAGGTTCAACTCAATCATATACTGTCCCTTTGCGCGAGCCCAACAGCAACCGCGAATTGTGACGAGATCGGCGCAAGTGCACTCTGATCACCCGAAGATACGCTAACACGCTGCCACGGAGTCGCTAGTTGTCCTTGAAGGCCGGTTTTCGTTGCTAAGTATTCGGCAAATCCAGGAATGGATGTCGCGTAACCTGATAGCAACAGCCCCTTAACGTCTGATGTTGGGTATTTTGTCTGAAAGAATTTTATTGATTTTACAAGTTCTGCTGCAAACTGGTCAACGGTCGTATCAAGCGCTCGTGAGATCTGTCCCTCAAGCTTGTTCGGATCTAGTCCAAACTTGAGGATAAACTGCGATGCTTGTGGTTCCTGAATATTGAGGTTCTGAGCTGCAGCCTTTGTGAGCGATCGGAACCCTGTTGGGATGGAACGAATTAGTCGTGGGGAGTCGCCAAAGGTCATCACCACGTCGCTTGAGAAGTCACCGACATCAAGAATCATGTTACTACTTTGGACACCTACCGGCAGGAGTGATCGACAGATAGCAAGCGGGTCTGGCTCTATTGCAAGAACGTTCAGCCCAAGCCCCTCTACCAGATCAAGACGCTGCTCAGAAAATGTGTTTGCCACACTCGCGATCAGTACTTCATTTTGAGTGGCATCCTTAGGTGACTTACCAAGTACGGCCCAATCAACCTTAGCTTCGTCAATGCTCATAGGGATATATTGCTCTGCCTGATACTTGATTGTGCTTGCTAATTCGTCTGAACTCATATCTGGCAGATCAACTACAGTAGCAAACATACGACTTGAGGGGATTCCAATCACAACATTACGTGTGCGAACGCCGCTCTGTCCGATTGCTGTGGTGATAATCTCAGCAAGCTTTTTTTGATCACCAGGTGCATCAGAAGTAGAGATCTTAATGTCTACCGGCACAGAGGCATACTTTTGAAGAGTCCAGGTGCTCCCAGATTTAGCCAATTGCACAATACGCACCGCTGTGGTGCCTATGTCTAATGCAAAGTAGTCGCCCACCGAACTGAAACTCTTCATACTTACTGATTAGTATAACATAAGCATTATCACATTAGCCCAGCTTTTTAACTCAAAAACTGTATTCCTATACACTACCATCTAGTTACGCGCAGGGAGCTCTGTTTCATTAATCGTTGTCAGAGGGGTATTAGAGTTAAATATCAGTTGTGGGGTCAGAAATGCTTCAGGGCGCAAACGGAAAATCTCTGCGGGGCCTTCTGCTGCGTTGTTACCCCCTGCAGTTCGAGGTAACAGCACCCTTCGTGCAATAACAGCACCGTTCACAATGAATGTTTCAATATCGCAAGAAGCTCCTGCTGCTAAAGCTGCATTGCCGGTTGCTGGGCTGACCAGTGGGTCGGTTGGGTGCAAGCCTGCTTGAAGACACGTAGTGAAGGCGTCTGTTGCAGCAAAGACACCATCTAGCCTTGTGACTGATTCATCGACAAGTATATTCCTGGCTATGACCACAAGCATTGGAGCATCGGCGAAGCTACCTAGCCCAGTTGTCGTGTAAGTTATGTTGTCGTCTATCGTGACGGTTCGCCCCGGTGCATAAATCAAAACACGACGTCCTGCAGGGAGATTTGATAATGTGATATTAATATCGGAAGTTACTAAATAGTCGCCCGTTGATGGAATCCCTCCACCGGTATATGTATTTGCCCCCGCAAGCCCACGTGTTTGATACTTAGTTATAAGATCAGTCATCGTATGAGCTGCCATATAATACCCTGTCGCCGAAGTCGATCCGGGTACGATTGTAGTGTTAATATTGTTTGCAAATGCTAGAGGCATGGTGCCAGCAAGCGGCGTCGTTGTGTATATTTTGCCTGCACTCGTAAAATCTGATATTGCCCCGGTCGCAAACAACCCATATTCACCATTTGAGCCAAAGTTTGACTGTTGTGAATAGCCTGAGAACCCAGCTGTTGCACCTGTGTTCCCTGCTGATGCATCACCTCCCACGATAGAAACTTTTGGTGCACGGGTAATCATGGTGCACGCAGGTATACTGTCCCTTGTTCGGGGCCCTACTGATTCATCTCGAGAGTCAACCACCAGTACTCGACATACACTTGTCCCCGCCGCTAAACCAGCTGTGCTGACAGCAGACGAAGGCGCATCGGCAACCCCTGTGTTGTTCAGAGGAAATACCGTCCCTACAGAGACTGTGCGTTCAGTACAACTTGGGCCATAAGCAGCGCAATTTAGATCGTTTCTGTTTGCAAATGAGGGAATTGGTACACCCGAAGCGACTATAAATTCTCTCACTTCGACTGTGGTTGAATTGCTCTGAGTCGGACCCGCATTGTCGACTTGATAATTGAACGAAATAGTTTGGCCAGCTTGAATCGTGCCATACGTCGCATTCGCAATCGGCTCTAATTCATAATTTGCGCCGACTGTGAAGCAGGTGTATGGACTAGACGCAACAGTATTGTTAAGAGAACCATTTGCCCGCGAAATTGGTGTCCAGTTCAACCGTTCACAAAATGTACTCCCAACTGCATTCGAAGGAGCAACATATGGTACGCCGGCAGTATTTATGCCATTTATGGCTCTGGTTAGTGCCGGAGTTGGCGAAATCAGTGTTGTACCGGCGGCGCCGAAGGTCCAGGCAGTATCTGCAGTCGTTGTCGCAAAGGCGCCGGGACCAGTACGTGACCTGTTGTGATCGATTGTAAAGCTTTGGTTTTTTACAGTACCGTTTACGTTCAATGTATGGCCCCAGTATACTGTGGAGCCTCCCGCAATAGTTGGGGTTGTATTGCCATTGGTTGCCCTCAGAGTAAAACCAGCCCCTGTGTCTGCATACATATTGGTTGTCCCGGCAGTAGTAAACGCTGAACGAACACGGATAAGGATCGGGAAAGATGCATTTCCGAGTGTACACTCATTGTAATTGGCATAGCCTGCAACAATATCACCAGCATTTGGGTCACCGCCTCCCATATCAACACAGGTATACGAACCATCTGTATTTCGGTTTACCGCTTTTTGGGTGGTGGTGAGGTTATACACAGTATCATCCGTAATTGCTGGATTAAGCGGTAGTGTGAAAGGGACCGGAGGTATTATCTTATACTGATCATCATTTGGCGGATACGTGACAGTAATCTGCGTGTTATCAAGTGAATTTACGTTGGAGTCAATGAGAAATCGCCTAAACTCATACCTGGGACTCGTATCTCGTTTGCGATATGCTACAAGATTTATCTGCATAGGTACACTGGCGGTGTCTGCATCTACAGTAAGTGAGGTTGCGGTGGGGTTACCCGCAGGACTAATCCACGCTGCATACATGACGCCGTGGTCGTCAATAAAATACGCTTCGTGCAAATCAGTTCTCACAAAGGTTGGCGCAATATTGTCACAGTTGTCATAAAAGCTTTGCATGCCTCTTGAGTAGCTCGTATCCGCCGTTGTCCCTGCACAAGCCGCAGACGCTGTACTACCATCAAACATAGTCAGGCCAAGGCTTATACTAAAAGCGAATATGCCCTTTATTACATAGCTAACAAAGATTGATCGTTTCATCTAATTAGACCCCTCGGCCGATGATTTCCGTTGTTTGTCGAAATCCTTCAACTCTACTAATAACTTTATATCACGGTCTAACGACTGGAGTGTCTCATCTCGTGATGGCCATTTGTCGCCTACCTTGTATCTGAAACTGCCCATGTCTTGTAGTATTAACCTGTACTTCTGAGCACTTGCCAGATCACTTTGCTTAATCGCAAACATGGTTAAGAGCGACACGTACTCGGGAGAGGTTTCATAGTTTCTAACTGCTGTGATCAAATCAGATACTTTTCTCATCTTCTCATCGTCACCACTTTCTAAGGCAACAAACGCTTGATCAACTATAGCCCTATCCGCTGTGACAGGGCGCGTCAGGTACCAAACGGCACCCACCACAGCACCAATAACAACGAGCGCAACCACAATAATAGCGATGAGCCTCATATTAGCTCTATCAGGACTCTTCTGAAATGTTTCAGTTGAAATTATCTTTGCCATAACCCTCTTCTACGATAATTGTACCATAATGCTTGTGATTACTGTCCTAGGATTTTTGGAGATTGTGGTATTACACTGTCACCTCTGTTATAATGTTCGTATATGAGTTTATCGATAGGCATAGTTGGTCTGCCAAACGTCGGGAAATCGACGCTTTTTAACGCGCTCACTGACGCAGGGGCCCTGGCTGCTAATTATCCGTTCGCAACTATCGAGCCGAACACGGGTATTGTGCCCGTCCCCGACGAGCGACTTGGTGTGCTCTGTGACATCTATAAAAGTGAAAAGATCATCCCTGCCACAATCACCTTTGTAGATATCGCTGGCCTTGTCGCTGGTGCAAGCAAGGGCGAAGGTCTCGGCAACCAGTTTCTCGCGAACATCCGTGAGTGTGACGCTATTGTTCACGTCGTACGCGCTTTTGAAAACAGCGATATCCTCCGTCATGAAGATGCGGCTATTGATCCCAAGAAAGACATCGAGGTGATCAACACCGAACTTATACTCGCTGACCTACAGACCATCGACAAACACCTGCCAAAGCTGCAAAAAGAAGCCAAAAGTGACCCTATAAAGCGTGAGGAATACGAGCAGTTACAGGCTATCAACCAAGAACTTGATAACGGTAATCTACCCTCCGTATCTACTTCACTGCCGCTTCTTTCCAGCAAACCAGTAATATATGCATTTAACGTTGACGAAGAGACCTTGGCAAACACCGAAAAGCGTGATGCGCTCAGCAAGCTCGTTACTCCTCATGACTGTGTATTTATTTGTGCGAAATTAGAAGAAGAACTCAGCGGTCTCGATGACAGTGATGCAAACGAACTACTCGAAAGCTACGGCGTTAACGAATCAGGACTGCGGCAGTTAGTCCGCGCCGCCTACCATACGCTTGGCTTACAAAGCTACCTTACCGCCGGTCCGAAGGAAGTCCGTGCTTGGACAATTCATAAAGGTAACACCGCCCCACAAGCCGCCGGAGTAATCCACACAGATTTCGAAAAAGGCTTTATAGCGGCATCTATCGTCGATTTTGATGATCTTGTGCTTGCAGGTTCTGAGCAAGCAGCCAAGGCTGCTGGGAAAGTCCGCACAGAGGGTCGTGACTATGTCATGCAACCGGGCGATATTGTCGAATTCCGATTTAACGTCAAAAAATAACCCCAAAAAACGAAGATGCCCCCCTTGGCCGAAGCCAAGGGGGGCTGAGAATCAACCCTTACGGGGATTCGAATCCGATTCTCTCTTCGTCCGTCAGTGGTGGTTGTGGTGCTTGTGGTGCTTGGGCTTCGAGCACTCCTTGGGCTGGATGAACCCATCCTTGGGCTGACGGTTCGCACCGTCCGTCCAGACCGTGAAGGGCTTGTAGCACTTCTTGATGGAGCCCTTGGGCGGCTTGGGCTTCGAGCACTCCTTGGGCTGGATGAACCCATCCTTGGGCTGACGGTTCGCACCGTCCGTCCAGACCGGCTTGCCCTTGGAGCATGCCGCGATGGTGCCCTTGGGGGGCTCGGGTGCCGGCGGCGGGTTGTAGACATCGCCAGTGGGTGCCGGGTAGGTGTAGGAGGTCTCCCGGTTCGCGAACGTGGTGTTCACGGGGACGATGGTGGCCGTGGCCGACCCGTTGGTGTTGACGACCCAGGTGAAG
>Ga0075163_10007655_pt1 | contig 14266 bp, 11 predicted proteins | sample JI1023141ADNA_FD_71478 | JGI IMG/M metagenome (GOLD analysis project Ga0075163, IMG submission 71478) | Wastewater effluent complex algal communities from Wisconsin, to seasonally profile nutrient transformation and Carbon sequestration -... | ecosystem: Engineered > WWTP > Effluent > Algae...
GTGCATTAATACCTTTTAAATTATCATGCTGGTAAAGGTTTTGATGAATCAATGCCATGCTTTGTACCCGGTTCTTTCCTTCTTTCATTGCTTCTGCTGCCTGGGTATCTTTAATGGAAATACTTTGCAGGTCGAGCAGGCTGCTTACTATTTGCATATTGTTTTTTACCCGGTGATGGATCTCTTTCAGCAGCACTTCTTTATCTGCCAGCGCTTTTTCAATCATACTGTTTTGCTCATTGAGCCGGGCAGTTTTCCGGCGGCTGTTCCGGTAGCTGATAAATATTACCACCAGCAGGGTCAGCAGCAATAATGAAGAAAGCAACAGGTAATTTCTTTCTTTTATACTTTGCTGGTTGGCAATATTGCCCTTGGTAACATCCTGGCTCAGCTGAGAGATCTGTTTTTGTTTTTGTTCAGTTTCATATAGCACATTCATTTCGTTGATATGCCTGCTGTTTTCTTCGTTCAGCAAGGTGTCCTGTATGCTTTTGTAATTTCTCGAACAGGCATACGCCTCCTCAAACTGTTTTAACGCCGCATAACAGTTGGCCATATTTTCGTAGAATACAGCCTGTTGTTCTTTCCATCTTCCGCCTTGCGCAGCCAGATTTGCGCCTTGCTTGTATCTTTCAAGTGCTTTGCCAAATTGCTGTTGTTCAAAATAAATATCACCAAGCCCTTGCAGGCTGGTGAGTATAATGCTGCTGTTGTTGTTTTCTGTTGCTTCTTTTAAAGACCGGATCAACAGCAGTTCTGCAGCAGCAAATTGTTTCAGACCCTTTAATGCGCTGCCTTTGTTGCCAATTGCTCCTGTAATATCATTGGGCTTTTGGTGCTGGATGGCCAGCGCTTCGGTGGCATTGGCATAATAATAAGCGCTGTCGTAGTTTTTGCTGTATTGAAAACAACTGCCAATATTCAAACTGGTATTGATCATACCCTGCACATCGTTTATGTCTTTCTTTAGTTGCAAAGAATGGTGAAGAAAACGGATGGCATTGCTATAATCTTTTTTAGCCCTGTACAAGAGCCCGATATTATTATAACTCTGTGCCAGTAGCTTTTTATCGTTTCCCTGCTGCCTTAACGCCAGCGCCTCATAATAAGTACGGAGCGCCACTTCATAAATGCCACGGTAATGATAGGCAATGGCAATATCATTTACAATAAATGATTCTTTTAAAGGCAGCCCCATTCTTTTATAAATATTTCTTGACGCATGCAGGAAGAAAAGACAACTGTCCAGGTTATTCTTGATGTCGTAAGCAATACCCAGGTTTTGATAGATACGGGCATGGTGAGAAGAGTCTTTTTCAGCTGCCGCAAACTGGAGCGCCTGGTTACAAAGCAGCACAACCGTATCAGGATTATTTTCCACCACCTCAAAGCAATAGTTTACGATCACATTGATTTTATCCGTGTCATGTTTGGCTTTTTGTAAGTCTTCTTTAAAAGAACCTGTTGCAACAGTTTGTGCAGGTAAGTATTGAAAGCCTGTGGCCAGTAAACAAATAATAACAGCCCAGACTTCTTTTTGAAGAAAGGAAAAAAATCGGGAAGGCAGTAGCTGGTGAAGGAAAAGCATATCATAAATGTACAACAGTCTCCCTATGCCTGTTCACCCTGGCAGGTGATTTTGGCCAGCGCTGTGCAGTTGGTCACTTTTGTTACAAATAAGCATCGCTATTGTGTTAACTTTGCAACCGATGAGCAGTAATAAACCAACACCCAATTATCTATGGAGCATTCTCACCATGAAATGCCCAAGGTGCCGCCGTGGTCCTATGTTCAAGCATAGCAACCCGTATAAAAGTCTGTCACTTTCACACATTTTTGACATGCCTGAAAGGTGCCCCGAGTGCAACCAGCGTTATGACCTTGAACAGGGTTTTTGGTATGGCACAGGCTATGTAAGTTATGCATTGGCAGTTGCATTGTCTGTTTCAACTTTTGTAGCCTGGTGGGTATTAATTGGAATTTCTACAGATGATAACCGTATTTTTTGGTGGCTTGGGCTGAATGCTTTTTTACTGATCGTACTGCAGCCCTGGCTAATGCGGTTGAGCCGGGTGATCTATCTCTATATTTTTGTTAGTTACGACAAAGATTATACGGTACATGACCCAATGGAATTTGATCACAAGCAATGATCACCGGATCTGTTTTTTCACCTGCAGGTAACTCCATCCGCAAAACGGAATAGCGAATAATACAACGGCCCACCAATAGCCTCCCAGCAAAAAATAAGTGATGAGGCAAATCAAAAAAATATACAACGGGTATAGGGCAAACAGCATTCCCACCATAATGGAATCGTAGTGTACGGAATGAAATGCTTTGGAAGCCACTATTTTTTCAACAGGAAAGAACAGGGGGTAATGCAATACAAAACCTGCCATTGCCGGTATAGCCAATACTATTTTTTTTAAAGTGGAAACAGGGGTGCTGAATAGGTCTGCCTGTTTGCTTTTATCTTCTTTATCAATTTCGTACACCATATTGCGCAATTGGGCTTCCAGCTGGCTGGTAACGCTGTTGAGCAATTTAGCTTTTTCGGGTACAGCTCCGGGTTGTATTACCGGCTCTCCAAAATGAAGGTGGATGTTTTTACCAAAATAATGAAAGCAGTTGTAGTTAATGGCTACCGGCAAAACCTGGAGTGGAATATTTTCTTCCCATGCCGACACGGCTATTCTTGCGGTGCCTTTTTTTATGGTTCGCAGGTGCCATTCATTTTCACACAGCGCTTCGCTAAAAATAAGGACAATGCCATTTTGTTTGAATATCTCCCGGCAGGCATCAAAGGTTTCATAATTTTTATGCAGGTGTTCGGCCCCTTCTCTTTTACGGTACACGGGCAGTATGTTGAACTGCTTTAGTAAAAAGGCGGCCCATTTTTTATTAAAGGCATCTCCTCTTGCCAAAGAATAGATAGGTTGATGAAAAAGTGTGGCCAGTATCACCGCATCTAAAAAAGAATTGGGATGGTTGCAGGCCAGCAGCAGCGGCCCTTTTGCAGTTAAACATTTTTTATTGCTGATGCTCAGTTTCCTGCAGTAAAATGGCAGTGCGATCCTGGCAGGTATTTTAAATAAGCGGTAAAGCAAAGTAGTATAGGTGTGGTAATTTAGTTGAGGCTGGGGTCAATAGGAAAGTTGATCATCATTTCGTATTCACCGCCGAGGTGTTTCAGGCTGTCTTTCCAGATATCGTCGGGCTGTTCATGAAAAAGCAGTTTTCGGGTAGCCGATACAGTCAGCCAGCTTTTTTCTACGAGCTCCCCGTCCAGCTGGCCGTTGCCCCAGCCGCTGTAGCCAAGAAAAAACCGTATCTTATTAAGATCGGCTTCACCCTTTTTTACCATCTGGCTCAACAGTTCAAAATCACCACCCCAGTATACGCCCTTCATTACTTCCTGGCCACCGGGTATTTTTTCGGGGTACTGGTGTAAAAAATGTATGGTGTCCATTTGTACGGGCCCTCCATAATACACCGGGATCTTAAACTCTTCAAAACCATCCATCAGTTCATCTAATGTTTGTTCTATTTGTTTATTGATAACAAATCCCATACTGCCTTCTTCCTGGTGGTCACAAAGAAAAACCACCGTTCGCATGAAGTTGGGGTCCTTCAAAAAAGGGTCTGCAATCAATAATATGCCCGGTGCCGGTTGATCCATGTTGTAAAGTAAATGAATATTTGGTTTTTTATACCACTGCCTGCTTTATTTTTGAAAACGGCGATAGTTCTAAAACCTTCGTTAATTTTACCCCGTCATGTGATAAACCTTCTTTATAGCACAAGGCTGTTTTAAATTTGCTGAATGAAAAGAATTTTTCCCGTTATCACCATACTGATTCTGCTGTCGCTCCTGGGATTAATTTTTTTCCAGGTGCTTTGGCTTAAAAGTTCCCTCGAATCGCAGGAACAAAAATTTAATGAGCAGCTCATTAATGCCACATCACTGATATCGCAAAGCCTGGTGGAAGAAAAGGGAAACCTGATGCCCTTTACAAGGAAAAATAACTCCATTATTCCCAGCGAAAAATTACAGCTTGAATTATTCGCACCTACCATATCGCAGAAATTTACAAGGGATGAGATCAAGCAGATCATCCGGAAGGTATTTGAAAAACATAACCTGAAAAACGTATCATTTGAATTTTCTATTAGCTCGAGTTCGCTTGTGAGTGAAGAACTGGCTTCAGAAAATTTTTATAAAATGCAGACTGATACTTTGAACAATATTCAGTACGTGATACCGCTTGAATCACCCAGCGGAAGCAATAGCGAAGGTATTTCACAGGAAGAACTTCTTACTATCCTTATTCCCCATGCAAAAAGTTTTATCTGGCAGGGTATGACCTGGTTTATCGCCGGGGCAGTTTTATTTACATTAATAATCATGTGTGCCTTTTTTATAACCGTAAGGGCATTGCTCAAGCAAAAAAAGCTGAGTGAGATAAAGTCTGATTTTATCAATAATATGACGCATGAGTTTAAAACGCCACTGGCCACTATCTCACTGGCAGTGGATGCGCTAAAGAATGAAAAAGTAATGGGTGACAGGGAAAAGATGAATTATTTCACTGGCATCATAAAGGAAGAGAATAAGCGGATGAACAAACAGGTGGAAACGATTTTGCAGGCCGCTTTGCTGGACAAGCAGGAGGTACAGCTCAACTTAAAAAAACTGCATGCCCACGAATTGATCAATAGTGCCCTCAACAATATTCATCTGCAGGTAGAAGAAAAGCAGGGAAAACTGGAAACCAACCTGGCAACCGGCAACGATTTGGTAATGGCGGATGAAGTGCATTTTACCAACCTCATTAATAATTTGCTTGACAATGCCGTAAAATATTCGAAAGACAACCTTAAGATCCTCCTTACTTCACAGATCACCGGAAAGGAGTTTAAGCTAAAAATTGAAGACAACGGTATCGGGATGAATAAAGAAACCCTAAGCCGCATATTTGAAAAATTTTACCGTGCCCATACCGGCAATATTCATAATGTGAAAGGTTTTGGGCTTGGTTTGAGCTATGTAAAAACCATGGTTGAAGCTCACCAGGGTACCATAAGGGCTGAAAGTACACCGGGCAAGGGCACTACTTTTTTTCTTTCTTTTCCATTAAGTAAGTAATAAGGCCCACCACATTTTCCCACCAGGGCAGGATTCCTCCCACTTTTCTACACCAAACAGGATAAAAGATATTAACAAATAGAAGCTTGTAACTCAAAAGGACCAGTTTCCACAGAAATCCACAGCTATCCACAGTCTTAGCACAGTTTATACACATCCCAAATCACTCATTTGCCCTTCAAAACCAACGCTATCCACATTTTTTTAGCTGTGGATAAAAAACTTTGCCTACTTTTAGTGGGAAAAAGTAGGAAATAGTGTTTATTTGTGTTTGTTAAGCGCCTCTAAATCATCAAAAAACAGTGAATGCCCCGTTTTGTAGGAGAATTTGAATCGACACTGGACGCCAAACAAAGGTTCCTGTTCCCGGCTGGGTTTAAAAAACTGTTGCCGCAGGACAGCCCTGTAAAATTTATGATAAACCGTGGCAAGGAAAAATGCCTTACCCTGTTTACCATGGACGTATGGGATTCATTGCTCACTAAAAATTTTGAAACACTGGATTATGATGAGGATGCAAATGTACGGGAATATCAGAGGGCTTTTTTGAACGGGGCAACCGAAGTGGAGTTTGATTCAGCCGGCAGGTTGCTGTTGCCTAAAAAGCTGGCGGCTTATGCCAATATCACAAAAGATATCGTGCTGGCCGGGGCGCTTGACAGGATCGAGATCTGGGATGCGGTGCAACATGATCAGTTGTTGTCTGGCATTACCCAGGACCGGTATAATGAGCTGGGTAAACTGGTAAAGCCATTAAGACAGCCACCAACAAATTAACATGTGTATGCACCCTGGAGAGAACGAAACAATAACAAAGCAGGGCGGGGAGTATCACATACCAGTTCTTTTACATGAAACAATAGATGGGTTAGTTACCAACCCGGGTGGTGTGTATGTGGACTGCACATTTGGTGGTGGGGGACACAGCAGGGCCATACTGGAACGGCTAAATGAAAATGGCATGCTGCTGGCTTTTGACCAGGATGATGATGCAAGAAAGAATTTGCCGGATGATAAACGGATCGTCTTTATACCGCAGAATTTTCGCCACCTGCAGCGTTTTTTAAGGTTGCACAAGATCACAGCGGCAGACGGCATCATGGCAGATCTTGGTGTATCCAGCCACCAGTTTGATGAAGCGGAAAGAGGGTTTTCAATAAGATTTGACGCAGCGTTGGATATGCGGATGGACAGAAGGCAGGCGGTAACGGCAGCCGATATACTAAAAAATTTTTCAGAAACACAGCTACATAAATTATTCGAACAGTACGGAGAAGTTACAAATGCTAAAACGCTCGCCAAAACGATTGTTCAGCAAAGGGCGGCAGTAACGGTTAAAACAATAAATGAATTAAAACAGGCTTTGCAGCCGGTGGTGAAAGGTAATCCTCAAAAATATTTTGCCCAGGTGTTCCAGGCATTGAGGATAGAAGTAAATGACGAGCTGGGTGCATTAAAAGATCTGTTGCAACAATCCATCAACCTTTTGAAACCTTCAGGACGGGTGGCCATCATTACATTCCATTCATTAGAAGACCGGATAGTGAAGAATTTCTTTCGGGCGGGCACATTTGCCGAAACGGAAACCGGGGACTTGTATGGTAATAAGAATGAAAATCCGCTGAAGCTGGTCAACAAAAAACCAATTACCGCTTCTGCAGCAGAATTGAAACAGAACCCAAGAAGCAGGAGTGCAAAATTGAGGGTGGCCGAAAAGAAAACTGATTATTAAACCAAATAAAAGAAACCAACTTAACAAACCTTTCATATCCTGATGGCTGAATTAAAATCTACACAACAGGAAGAGACGGCGGTCGCCAGGGCATTCGACTGGAAGCGGCTGTTTAATTACAAATGGGTGGTAAAAAATATTCCGTTCTTTTTATTCCTGGCGTTTTTAGCAGTACTATATATATATAATGGTCATTTGGCGGATAAGCTTACCCGTAAGATTGGTGTAACAGAAAAGCATATTAAAGAATTGCAGTACGAATACAAAACAGTGAAGAGTGAAGTGATATTCCGGAGCAAGGCAAGTGAACTGGTTAGGGCCGTGGAGCCGCTGGGATTAAGAGAGCTAACGGAGGCACCGGTGGTATTGAGCCCCCAGGCCCCCTAAAGGGGGTATAGAGCAAGGGTTCAAAAATTTGAAAATCTTGCTGAGTCGCAGAGAGTAATTGTTCAGGTTGATTAAAGAACAAGAGAGGATGTGGAAGATGAAATGTTTATTAACGATATAATGTACCGCTTCTTAATTTGACTTCATCCATTTCCCTTCTCTTTTAGGAGAAGGTGCCCGAAGGGCGGATGAGGCAGGAGAGGGAGATGGAGGGTAAGGTGATATGGATATAAGAAAAGACATACAGTGGAGAGTGAGCCTCAGTTTTTTACTGATGGTGCTGGTAGGAATTATTGTGATTGTAAAAGCATTTTGTATCCAGCAGTTTGAAGGTACATACTGGCAAAGTATGGGTGACAGTCTTCACCAGAAATTTAAACCCGTGATTGCCGAGAGAGGTAGTATTTACAGCGAAGATGGAAACATATTGAGTACATCGGTTCCCATTTTTGACATCTACGTGGACTTTGCTGCTGAAGGCCTTACAGAAAAAGATGGTAAGCGGTTTAAAGACAACGTGGATTCATTAAGCATCAGTATGGCGGAATTATTTGCTGATAAATCTGCTGCAGCTTATAAAAAGGAAATGCAACTGGCCTATAAAAATAAAGACCGTTATTATCCATTGAAAAAGAAGATCTCTTTTTCAGAGTATATCGCCATCAGGAATTTTCCCTTGGTGCGACAGGGAAAAAACAAGAGCGGTTTTATTGTGGATGTAAAAGATAAACGCATCAACCCTTATGTGCTGCTGGCTAACAGAACCGTGGGTATATCGAGGGCAAACGCTGCAAAAGTAGGTATTGAACAGAGTTATGATAGTTTTTTAAGAGGCAAGAATGGTGAAAGATTGATGCGTTATGTGGCGGGTACTTACCTGCCGGTAGAAGGTTGGGAAGTAGAACCTGAAAACGGGAAAGATGTAATCACAACACTTGATACTTATATACAGGATGTGGCTGAAAGTGCTTTGATGAAAATGATGGTGGGCAATAATTCACTACATGGTACTGCCATTGTGATGGAAACTGCCACCGGTAAAATAAAAGCCATTGCTAACCTGGGGCAGGTAAAAAATCCAGATGGTACTGTGAAGAAGGATATCAATGGCAACAGTATTTATACAGAAGACCTGAACTACGGTGTAGGTAAGGCAACAGAACCAGGATCTGTTTTTAAACTGGCTACGCTGATTGCTTTGATGGAAGACAAATACGTTGACAAAAATACCATCGTGGATTGTGAAGGCGGCGCCAAGTATTTTTATGGATTGAGAATTAAAGACTCTCACCTCGGTGCACATGAATTAACGGTGAAGGAAGCTTTTTTACGAAGCAGCAATGTGGCTTTTGCAAAATTGGCGGATCAGTATTATCATACACAGCCGTCAAAATTTACAGCGCACCTAAAAAGGTTCAGGCTTGATACCATGACAGGTATTGACCTCGTTGCCACATCGGGCCGGCCATTGATAAAAAAGCCAACTAATAAACGCAGCTGGTACAATACCACCATTCCATACATGGCACATGGGTACGAAGAACTGGTAACACCATTACACATGCTCACCTTTTATAATGCGGTGGCTAATAACGGCAAACTGATGAAGCCGTATTTGGTAAACGCTGTAAGGGAATTTGGCCTGGATGTAAAAACATTTAGTCCAACAGTGCTGGTTGATAAAATCTGCAGTGATGAAGTGCTGGTACAGGTGAAAGAATGTTTAGGCGCTGTAGTAGACAGTGTACATGGTACCGGCCACAGGGTGATGTTTGACAGTGCTTACAAAATTGCTGGTAAAACAGGCACAGCAGTAACGGCGTTGGATAACCGTGGTTATAACAAGGGCAACAAAATTTACCAGGCATCCTTCATCGGTTATTTTCCGGCTGACAATCCAAAATATACCATGGCCGTAGTGATACAAAACAGCAGTGAATCAAAAAAGATATATGGTGCTGATGTTTCGGGCACGGTGTTCAAAGAAATAAGTGATAAAGTGTATGCCAAGTTTTTGAGTAATAAAAAATATACGGCGCCGGTAGTAACAGATACGATGCCTTATACATACTATGGATTAAAAAATGAGATCAATACCGTACTGGGAACCATGAAAATACCCTTTGCAGATTCTGCAATGGGTGGTTACTGGCGGAATATGTATGTAAAAAATAATACTGCTACGTTGCAACAGCCGGTTGATTCGAGTAAAGGAAGAAATATTATTCCGGCCGTGGTGGGTATGGGTTTGAAAGATGCAGTGTATATGGCAGAAAATAAAGGATTGAAGGTAACGGTTACGGGCAGGGGAAGAGTGATAAGCCAGTCGCTGCCTGCAGGAGCCACATTTAAAAAAGGCCAGGCCATAACACTTTTTTTGAATTGATTTTACAGGACATACTATATAAGGTAAGCATCAGGGCTGTAAAGGGTAATACCAATATAACCATTAATGACCTGCAAATAGATTCCCGTAAAGTAAAGGCTGGAAGTTGTTTTATCGCAGTAAAAGGAAGCGCAGCTGATGGGCATGTTTATATAGATACAGCGATTGCTAATGGAGCGGCAGCCATTATTTGTGAAATAATGCCGCAGCATGCCAACGAAAATGTTGTGTATATACAAACAGGGAACAGTGCAGAGGCAGCCGGATTTATGGGTCATAATTTTTATGGCGAACCTTCTTTGAAAGTAAAGTTAGTGGGTGTTACGGGCACCAATGGTAAAACAACCATTGCAACGCTGCTGTGGAAACTGTTTAGCGCAATGGGGTATACCTGCGGCCTGATCAGCACGGTGCAGAATCAAATTGGTGAGGAAGTTATTTCTGCTACACATACCACACCGGATGCCATTAGTGTAAACAAACTGATGAGGCAAATGGCGGATGCCGGTTGTGCTTATGTATTTATGGAATGTAGTAGTCATGCCATTCACCAGTACCGCATAGCGGGACTGCATTTTGCAGGTGCCTTGTTCAGCAACATCACCCACGACCACCTGGATTATCACAAAACATTTGATGAATATATACGTGTAAAGAAATCATGGTTTGATGGTTTGCCTTCTTCTGCCTTTGCTATCAGCAATATGGATGACAAGCGGGGACTGGTGATGCTGCAAAACACCGCAGCAAAAAAATATTACTACAGCCTGAAAACAATGGTTGAGTTTAAAGGAAAGATACTGGATAATAGTTTGACAGGCTTGCACATGATGGTGAATGAACAGGAAGTTTTTTTCAGGATGATCGGTGAGTTCAATGCGTATAACCTGCTGGCGGTGTATGGTGCTGCTGTTTGTTTGGGAAAAGATAAGCAGGAAGTGCTGCAGGTTTTAAGCAGTTTAACGGGAGCAGAAGGAAGATTTGACTATACCGTAAGCAGCAAGGAGAAGCTGGTTGGTATTGTGGATTATGCTCATACACCGGATGCTTTACTGAATGTGCTGGCAACTATAAAAAATTTAAAGCAAGGCCATGAGCAGGTGATCACCGTGGTGGGTTGTGGCGGCGACAGGGATAAAACAAAACGGCCTGTAATGGCGGAAGTGGCTTGTGAATACAGTGACAGGGTGATTTTTACTTCTGACAATCCGAGAAGTGAAGAAGCACTGGATATATTAAAAGATATGGAAGCAGGCGTACCGGTGGTAGCGAGAAAAAAATACATCTCTATCGCCGACAGGAGGGAAGCCATTAAAACAGCCATCAGCCTGGCACAAAAGGAAGACATCATTTTGATTGCAGGAAAGGGGCATGAAAAATACCAGGAGATAAAAGGAGTGAAGTATGATTTTGATGACAAGAGCGTGCTGGGGGAGATGTTTGAGTTGCTGGAAAAATGAGCTAATGTGCTGATTGGGAGCATGAGAAATTGAAGTTAATAATTTATATAAGGAACTAACAATACAAAATAATTAGCACATCAGCAGATTAGCTAATTAGCAAATTAATATGTTGTATCACATTTTTGAATGGGTAACGCAAAACTGGAAAGAGTCAATTTTTCCAGGAAGCATCCTCTTTAAGTTCATCACTTTCAGGGTACTGCTGGCTGTTATACTCAGTTTGGTGATCACAACGGTGTTTGGTAAAAAACTGATCTCTTATTTACAGAAAAAGCAATTGGGGGAAAGCGTAAGGGATCTTGGTTTGGCAGGAGAGCAGCAAAAGAAAGGCACACCAACCATGGGCGGTATCATCATCATCCTGGCGATCATTATACCCACCTTATTACTGGCAAACCTGAATAAAACATATATCAGGCTGATGCTTTTGTGTACTGTGTGGCTGGGGCTGATCGGATTTATTGATGACTATCTTAAGATCAGGGCCAAAAGAATTGCACAGAAAAAAGGGATTGCCTATAAGAAGAGTGACAGCGATGGGTTGGCTGGCAGGTTTAAAATTTTTGGACAGGTAATGCTGGGAATAATAGTTGGGGTAACGCTTTATTTCAGCCCGAATGTAACCGTAAAAAGAGAGGTGATGCCGGGGCAGGCAGCCATTGGCCCCGCTGAAAGAAAGTTAAATGAGGATACGGTAATGATCGACGGACAGGCGCATCGTTTTGTAACGGTTAAAACACCCATCACTACTATCCCGTTTGTGAAGAACCATGAGTTCAACTATGCAAAACTGTTGCCGGCAAGCTGGGAGAAGTACACTTATATTCTTTACATCATTGTAGTAATATTTATTGTAACTGCAGTAAGCAACGGTGCAAATATCACCGATGGACTGGATGGGTTAGCAACGGGTGTGAGCGCCATCATTGGTATTTGTCTTGGGATATTCGCTTATGTGAGTGGCAATATCAATTTTGCCGAGTACCTCAATATCATGTACATACCCAACCTGGCTGAGCTGTCCATTTTCATAGCTGCTTTTGTGGGGGCCTGTATTGGGTTTCTTTGGTACAATGCCTACCCGGCACAGGTGTTTATGGGAGATACAGGGAGCCTGGCATTGGGTGGCATCATTGCAGCATTGGCCATCATTGTACGTAAAGAATTATTGATACCATTTTTCTGCTTTGTGTTTTTAGTAGAGAATTTAAGTGTGATGATACAGGTGAGTTATTTTAAATACACCAAGAAAAAATATGGGGAGGGGCGAAGGGTGTTTTTGATGAGTCCCCTGCACCACCACTATCAAAAGCTGGGTTATCATGAAAGTAAGATTGCAGTGCGGTTCTGGATAGTGACGATACTGAGTGTGGTGATGGCAATAGTGACATTGAAATTAAGATGATATGCTTTTTTCGTCTTGGTTGAAGAAAAAAGTTTTACCATATATACCTATACCGATGAAAAACTAAGTCCGTCTTTAGACGGCACCAAATGAAAATTACCCGTTAAATTCTATGCTTTTGAAGAACCATTTTTTTACGTTCTACTGAAAACAACTTTAAGCCAGCGGAAGATAAACGTATAGACCTGTTAAATTCTATACTATAGAAGAACCAATTTTTTATTAAAAAATTACTGATTGAAAAATGAGTAATGCTGATGAATTGCAGCGTGCCGTAAAGTCTCCTGGTGCATCGGGAGAAGCAGGGAGGCTCGTTATACTCGGTGCAGGTGAAAGCGGTGTTGGCGCTGCGATACTCGCCAAACAGCAGGGGTATGATGTATTTGTAAGTGACGGCGGGGCGATCAAAGAAAACTTTAAACAGGAGATGCTGCAGCATGACATCCTTTTTGAAGAAAGCAATCACACCGAACAGAGCATTTTAAATGCAGATGAAGTGATGAAAAGTCCCGGTATCCCGGAAAAGAATGAACTGGTTAAAAAAATAAGGGCGAAAGGGATAAGGGTTATCAGTGAGATTGAACTGGCTTACCGCCACAAGGGCAACAGTAAGGTCATCGCAATCACGGGTACTAATGGTAAAACAACCACAACGTCGCTTATTTATCACATCTGCAGTACAGGAGGCGCTGATTGTGCGATGGTGGGAAACATTGGGTTCTCTTTTGCCAAACAGGTGGCGCTTGCACCAAAAGCATTGTACGTGGTGGAAGTAAGTTCTTTCCAGTTAGATGACATACAGGATTTCCGGCCTGATGTAGCTGTGTTAACCAACATTACGGAAGACCATTTAGACAGGTATGAATACAGGATGCAGAACTATATCGACAGTAAGTTCCGCATTACAATGAACCAGGCAGCCGATGATGTTTTCATTTACTGCATGGATGACGAAATAACAAATAATAACATTCACAGGTATCCCATTAAATCACAGCTATACCCAATCACTATGAGTAAACAATTGCCAAACGGAGCATACATCAGCAATGCAGAAATGCACCTGAAATGGAAAGGAGAAGAAATGCAGATGAGTATCAATGATTTTGCACTAAAGGGAAAACACAATCAATACAACAGTATGGCTGCAGGCGCTGCATCCGTTGCAGTTGACATTAAAAAGGAACATGTGAGGGAATCATTACAAACATTCCAAAGCCTGGAGCACAGGATGGAACCTGTTGCCACCATTCGTGGAATTGAATTTATAAACGACAGCAAGGCGACGAATGTAAACAGTACCTGGTTTGCTTTGGAGAGTATGACAAAACCCACCATATTGATATTGGGTGGTGTTGATAAAGGAAATGATTATTCGATATTGATGGAGCTGGTGAAAGAAAAAGTAAAGGCGATCGTATGTATGGGTACAGATAACCGTAAGATACATGAAGCTTTTGGCTCGGTGGTTTCACTAATGGTGAATACCGCAACGGCGGCTGAAGCCGTACAGGCGGCCTTTCATTTTGGAGCAAAGGATGATGTGGTATTGCTGAGCCCGGCTTGCGCCAGTTTCGACCTGTTTAAAAATTATGAAGACAGGGGAAACCAGTTTAAGAAAGCGGTAAAGGATTTATAAAATAGTTGTATGGTTCGTGAGGACAGGACCCACGGCGGAAATTATAGAAAACAGTAATGTCCAACAAACTCGACATAATAAAACAAATACTCGGTTTCTCTGAAA
>Ga0075163_10007656_pt1 | contig 14265 bp, 11 predicted proteins | sample JI1023141ADNA_FD_71478 | JGI IMG/M metagenome (GOLD analysis project Ga0075163, IMG submission 71478) | Wastewater effluent complex algal communities from Wisconsin, to seasonally profile nutrient transformation and Carbon sequestration -... | ecosystem: Engineered > WWTP > Effluent > Algae...
TGAAGATCGACATGTCCTTCGTGCGCGCGATGGAGAAGGTGCCCAAGGACGCGATGATCGTGCGCTCCATCATCGAGGTGGCGCACAACCTGGCGTTGAGCGTGGTGGCCGAAGGCGTCGAGAACGAGGCCATCTGGCAGCAACTGGCACTGCTGGGCTGCGACGAGGCCCAGGGCTGGCACATCGGCAAGCCAATGCCAGCCGATCAGTTCGAGGCCTGGGCGCGGGCACGCCAGGCGGCCACCGCCCGCGAAGTCTTGACGGCCTGATCGGCCCTACGCCGGCACGATCGGCGCCACCGGCTCCGGCGCCAGCAGCGTACCGTCGCGCAAGCCGCGCAGCGTGCCCATCGCCAGGGCAAGAATCACGATCGACGCCAGGGCCAGCAGCACCGGCCCCAGCACCGCCATCGGCGTGCCTGGCTCGGCCAGCCGCAGCGTCAGCGCCGCGAAGGCGGCCAGCGGAAAGCTCAAGCCCCAGTGTGGCAGCGCGAATGGCAGCACGCGCAGGCGCTTCGCCGTGCTGCCGACCCAGGCCAGCGTGAACGCCGCCATGCCCCAGGCCAGCCATCCCAACGACACCGGCGCACCGAGTTGAAGGGCCGACAGGCCCACCACGGCCGGCGGGGCGATCAGGATGAAAAGGGTCGGCAGCAGCCGCTCGGGCAGCATGCCCTGGGTGGCGATGCGCACGGCCAGCAGCACCAGCACAACGGGCCAGAACATCAGGCCGACGCCGAACTGGGCGGTGGCCCACTGCGGGTGGCCCAGCGGTACCCCGGCCAGCGGCACCAGCACGTTGCCGACGATGGGAATCAGCAGGGCCGGGGTCACGCTGGCCCAGGGCAGGCCGCCGGTGCCCGGCCGCCACCAGCGTGACAGCACCCACACAGTGACGGCCAGCTGGCCCAGCGCGCCGACCCACCACAACAAGCCGGCAGCCGGCGACGGCCCGAGCAATGCCACCGCCACGGTGGCCAGCAGGATCACCGCAATCGGCAAGGCGGCCACGAAGGTGTGGCGCACCGGGTGGCGCCGGTCTTCTGCCCAGGCCTCCGGGTGGCGGTGCCCGCGCAGCAAGGTGGCCACCGCCAGCACCGCAAAGACACATGAGGCCAGCGCCCCCAGAACCAGCGCCACACCGCTGGCCATCTCGCCCATCAGCGGAGTGGCGCGGTGCCAGGCCAACGCCAGGCCGCACAGGCCCATGACGATGGCGTACCAGCCGGGGTAGAAGAAGGTGAGTTTGGGTCGCGTTTCGTTCATCGTCGGTTCAGCGCAGGATCGCGCCGCTGCTGTCGTGCACCCGCAGGGTGACGGGGATGGATCCGGCCACGCTCTGCGTCACGGTGCAGTAGGTGTCGAAGGTGGCGAGCACGCGCTCCAGATGTTCCAGCGACGCCGCCGGCACGCCCAGCGTGAGCGTGACATTCAGGCCCAGCACGCGCAGCCGGCCTTCGGCGTTGCGGCCGATCTCCGCCTGCACCTCGGTGTGGATGGGCTCGGGCTTCTGCTTGAACTTTCGCAAGGCGAACAACAGTGAGTCGCCGAGGCAGTTGCCCACCGAGGCGGCCAGCAGTTGCACCGGTGTCGGGCCCTGTCCCTGGCCGAGCGGCGCGGGTTCGTCGGCTTGCAGCGGCGGCAAACCGGCGCCGAAGTCGATGTCGAACTGGTAGTCCTGGCGCTGGGCCAGGCGGACGGTCTGGAAGGTGCTGTCGCTCATGGATCTCAGGCCGGCAGGGGGATGGGGTTCTCGTTGGCGGGCCAGCCCAGCGCGGTGTAGGCGCGCACAAATGGGCCCTTGATCGCGCCTGCGGCCTTCAGCAGGGCGGCGGGTGGCCCTGATCGCAGGGCTTCGTGGAGCTGTTGCAGCGCAGCGCCCTCCTCGGCCAGCGCGGCCTGGAACTGGGCCCAGCGCGCCGGTGAGAGGGCCAGCGCCTGCGCGTCCCAGGCGGTGGTCTCGACATGGCGCCAGGTGGCGCGTGCAGCGGCGTAATGCCGCTCGACCTGGGCCCGCTCGGCGGCGCCGACGGCCTCAGGCGCCCAGCGTTTGGCGTCCTCTGCCACATGTTCCATGGCGGCATGGAAGGCGGTCAGGCTGTCGGGTGCGTAGGCCATGGCGCGGTTCGCACGGGCGGCGTAGAGAATGGCGCGCACCTGCTCCAGCGTCTCGTGGGAGTCGGGCCATTCGGCCTTGGTGACCTGATCACCCGCGCGCCGCAGGGCAGCGTCAAGCCGGTTCAGGTCACCCTGCCAGGCGGCGTCGCGCGGCCATACCGCGGCCAGCGCGCGGCGGCGGCCCGGCCACTGCCCGGCCAGGCGGGCCATCGATGCGCGCGCCCGTGCGGCGGCCTCGGTCGACTGGCCAGCCGAGCCGGTCTGGAACAAGGCGGGGATGTAGACGCCGTCGAAGGCGACCATTGCCGTGGTGGACGGTGCCTGCGCGTGACCGCTGCCTAGGCTGAACATCAGGCAGGCGGCCGCACCCATGGCGAGGGCCAGGCGGCGCGAAAGTGGGGGGGTGGATCGGGTCATCGGAAGTCCTGTCGTGTGGAACAAGGTGGACGACCCGCCACCGCCGCCGCTAACGCACCTTGCCGAGCAGGGTCTGGACTTCGTCGAGCACCTCGGCGAGTTGGGCGCGGCCCTTGTCGCCACCGCCCAGGCGGGCGCCCAGCTCCTGCTGCATGAAGCACACGGTCATGCGCACATAGGTGCTGTCGAGCGCCTTGCGCACGGCGGCCATTTGGCTGGCGATGTCGAGGCAGGGCTGGCCTTCCTCGATCATCCGCTGCACGCCGCGGAGCTGGCCTTCGGCGCGCTTCAGGCGGTTCAGCAGATCGGTGCGGGTCTTGTCATCGGTGAGCATGGCCATGGCACAAAACTCCGTCTCGGGGGAGGTTGTTGGTCGTGAGGCGGCCATTGTCGTTGCTCGTGCGAAAAACGGTTGGGCGCTCAGCGGGCGCAGGTCTTGGGCACGCCCAGCTTGCCGAGCATCCAGCCCAGGGGGCAGACCTCGGTGAAGCCGAACTGCAGCAGGTTGGCCCCGACAAACGCGGTGAAGGCCAGCCACCAGGTGTTCAGGAACAGCGGGCTGCCCGGCACGCCCAGGGCCAGCGACAGCAGGATGAAGCAGCCGGCGAAGATGTGAATGAGGCGGTCAATGGTCATGGTGATCTCCAGGAGGGTGAATCAGTGATCCACAAGGCGCACGATGCCGAGTGCCTTGAGGACGTATTTTTCGTAGACGGGTTCGGAGTTGCCGGTCTTCATCTTGCGCATGAAGTACTTCTCGAAGGCGATCTTGGCCAAGTGGACCCACTTGCCCTTCTTGAACCAGTTCACGTTGCGCGGCGGGATCTGCGGCAGCGCCACGAAGGCGGCACCGGTGTCGCCCATGTCGGCCAGGCAGATGGCGTTCCAGGTGGCCTTGGCCGTGGCAGGCTCGTTGTCCAGGTCGGCGGCGATGTTGTGCACGATCGCCGTCACCATGGTCTCGATCATGTAGCCGGTCTTCGGTGCGCCGGTCGGCACGGGGGTGGCCTCGACCGGCGGGATGGCCACGCAGACGCCGGCAGAAAAGATGTTGCGGTACTTCTTGCTGCGCTGGTGTTCGTCGATGATGACAAAGCCGCGCGGGTTGCACAGCTCGGGCACCGAGGCCACCGCGTCCACACCCTTGAAGGCGGGCAGCATCATGGCCAGCTTGAAGGGCACCTCGTGCTCCTTGAGCACCTGGCCCTGGTCGTCGAGCTGGGTGGTGAAGAGCTTGCCGGCTTCGACCTTGGTCGTCCTGGCGTTGGTGATCCACTTGATGTCGTGGCCACGCATCTCGGACTCCAGCATGGATTTGGAGTCGCCCACGCCGCCCAGCCCCAGGTGGCCGATGTAGGGCTCGCTCGTGACAAAGGTCATCGGCACCTTGTTGCGCAGCTTGCGCTTGCGCAGATCGGCGTCGACGATGAATGCGAACTCGTAGGCCGGCCCGAAGCAGCTGGCCATGGGCATGGCGCCGACGACGATGGGGCCGGGGTTCTTCAGGAACTCCTGGTAGTCGGCCCAGAAGGCCTGCGCATGGTCCACCGAGCAGACCGAGTGGGTATGGCCACCGTGCGGCCCGGCACCGGGAACCTCGTCGAAACTGAGCTTCGGCCCGGTGGTGATCACCAGGTAGTCGTAGGCCAGCGCCTCGCCGTTGGCCAGCGTGAGCTGGTTGCCCGGTGCGTCGATGGCCGTCACCGCCTGGGCGATGAACTCGATGCCTTTCTTGGCCAGCAGCGGGCCCACCTGCAGCACGATGTCTTCGCGCTGGCGCCAGCCGACGGCGATCCACGGGTTCGAGGGCACGAACTGGAAGTAGTCGACCGCGCTCACCACGGTCACGCGGTGCTCCTTGGGCAGTCGCTCGCGCATCTCGTAGGCGGCGGGCATGCCGCCGATTCCGGCGCCGATGATGACGATGTGGGCCATGGGTTTGTCTCCTGGGGGCGCTCTTCAGGCGCTGGTTGCAGATTCGTGGCGGCCGCGGTAGACGGCGTAATACAGGACCGGGATGACGATCAGCGTCAGCAGGGTGGACACGCCGATTCCGAAGATCAGCGAGACGGCCAGGCCGTTGAAGATCGGGTCGTCGAGGATGAAGAAGCCGCCCGTCATGGCTGCCAGGGCAGTCAGCGCGATCGGTTGGGCGCGGACCGCGGCGGCGCTGGACACGGCCTCGGCAAAGCCCATGCCGCGCGCGACTTGCAGCTCGATGAAGTCGACCAGCAGGATGGAGTTGCGCACGATGATCCCGGCCAGCGCGATCATGCCGATCATCGACGTGGCGGTGAACTGGGCACCGAGCAGGGCGTGGCCCGGCATCACGCCGATCATCGTCAGGGGAATCGGCGCCATGATGATCAGCGGCGTCACGTAGCTGCGGAACTGGGCCACCACCAACAGGTAGATCAGGATCAGGCCCACCCCATAGGCAGCACCCATGTCGCGGAAGGTTTCGTAGGTGATCTGCCACTCGCCGTCCCACTTGATGGCGTACTGGCGGTAGGGGTCGCTCGGCTGGTGGATCCAGTACTCGCCCAGTTCGCCGGTGTTGGGCAGAGCGGCGGCGGCCAGGTGGGGGCGGATGGCGAACAGGCCGTAGAGCGGTGAGTCCAGACCACCGGCCATGTCGCCGAAGACATAGCTGAGGCCCTGCAGGTCCTTGGTATAGAGCGGCTTGTCGATCACGCCGGTCTCCACGCGGACGAGTTCGGACAGCGGCACGAGCTGGCCGTTTGCCGCTCGGATGGGCAGTGCCAGCAGCGCATCCAGCCCCACCTGGGCGCCGGGCGGCAGTTGCAGGCGCACGGGCACCGCGTACTTGCTGTGGCCGTCGTGCAGGTAGGCGGCATCCATGCCGGAGAGGGCCCCCTGCACCGTCTGGGCGATGCTGGCCACCGGGATGCCCAGGGTCTCGGCGCGCTGGCGGTTGATGCGCAGGAAGGCGCGCGGCGCGTCGGCGTTCAGCGAGGTGTCGATGGCGCTGATGCCGGGTGTGGCGGCGAAGGCCTGGCGCAGGCGCTCAGCCAACTGTTGGCGCCCGGCTTCGTCCGGGCCGTAAACCTCGGCCACCAGCGGGCTCATCACCGGCGGGCCGGGCGGCACCTCGACCAGCTTCAGCCGCGCGCCGTGCGCGGCAGCGATCTTTTCCAGCGCCGGCAGCAGGCGCAGCGCGATGGCATGGCTCTTTTCGCTGCGATGGTGCTTGTCCACCAGGTTGACCTGCAGGTCGCCCTGCTGGCTTTCAGCGCGCAGGTTGTACTGGCGCACCAGCCCGTTGAAGGTGATCGGGCTGGCGGTGCCGGCGTAGCCCTGCAGGTTCAGTACCTCAGGCTGCTGCGCCAGGTGGGCGCCGAGCGCCTGCAGCGTGGCCGCGGTGTCTTCCAGTGGCGTGCCGGCCGGCATGTCGACCACCACCTGGAACTCCGACTTGTTGTCGAAGGGCAGCATCTTCAGTACCACCCACTGCACCATCGTCAGGCCCACGGAGAGCGCCAATGCCGCCAGGATGCCGGCCAGCAGCATCCAGCGCTTGCGCGAACTGGCCAGCAACGGCGACAGGATGCGGGTGAAGAGTGCAGGCAGGCGGGCCGACAGGCCGCTGGGCGTGGCGGGGCTGGCGTGCTCGGCATCACTGTGCGGCTTCATCAGCTTGAGCGCCAGCCACGGCGTGACGGTGAAGGCGATCGCCAGCGACAAGGCCATGCCCAGGCTGGAGTTGATCGGGATCGGGCTCATGTATGGGCCCATCAACCCAGACACGAAGGCCATCGGCAGCAGGGCCGCGATGACGGTCAGCGTGGCCAGGATGGTCGGGCCGCCGACCTCGTCCACCGCCGCCGGAATGATCTCGCGCAGGCTCCTGTGCGGGTCGAGTTGCTGGTGCCGGTGGATGTTCTCCACCACCACGATGGCATCGTCGACCAGGATGCCGATCGAGAAGATCAGCGCGAACAGCGAGACGCGGTTCAGCGTGAAGCCCCAGGCCCAGCTGGCGAACAGCGTGGCGGTGAGGGTCAGGATCACCGCGGCGCCGACGATCACCGCCTCGCGCCGGCCCAGGGCCAGCCCGACCAGGCCGATCACCGAGGCGGTGGCGAAGGCCAGTTTCTGGATCAGCTTGTTGGCCTTCTCGGCCGCTGTTTCGCCATAGTCGCGGGTGACCTGGGCCTCGATGCCATCAGGGATCACGGTGTTGCGCAGTTCGGCCAGGCGGGCACGTGCCGCGGCAGCAACGTCGACCGCGTTCTCGCCGGGCTTCTTGGTCAGCGAGACGGTGAGTGCCGGGTAGACCGCGCCGGCCGGCGCACTGGCGCCGGATTCGGCGGCGCCAGGGGTGAACCAGACATGGCGCTCGGCCTGGGCCGCGCCATCGCTGACGTCGGCCACCTCGCGCAGGTAGACCGGCTTGCCGGCCTGCACGCCAACCACCAGGTCGCCCACGTCCTGCGCCGAGCGCAGGAACTCGCCTGTCTCCACCGCCAGCATCTGGCCACCCTGCGGCTGCAGTACCGAGCCTGCGGGTTGCGCGAAACTCGCGGCAGACAAGGTCTGCTTCAGGCGCAACAGATCCACACCGCGCTCGCGCAGGCGGGACGGGTCCAGTGCCACGCGGACCACACGACCCGGGCCGCCGATGGTCTTGACCTCGCGGCTTCCAGGCACACGCTTCAGCTCAACCTCCAGCGCCGAGGAGACGCGTTCGAGGTCGGCTGCCGCGCGCGCGTCTCGGGCATACAGCGTGATGGCCAGCACCGGCACGTCGTCGATGCCCTTGGGCTTGACGATGGGGTCGAGCGTGCCCAGGTCACGCGGCAGCCAATCTTGGTTGGCGTTCAGGACGTCGTACAGGCGCACCAGGGCCTCGGTGCGCGGCACGCCCACCTTGAACTGCACCGTCAGCACCGCCAGGCCGGGGCGGGCCACCGAGTAGGTGTGTTCGATGCCGGCGATCTGGCCCAGCACCTGCTCGGCCGGCCGGGCCACCAGGTTCTGCACGTCGGCGCTGCTGGCACCCGGGAACGGGATCAGCACGTTGGCCATCGTCACGTTGATCTGTGGCTCCTCCTCGCGCGGCGTGACAAGCACGGCGAACAGCCCGAGCAACAACGCCACCAGGGCCAGCAACGGGGTCAGCGCGTTGTCCTGGAAGGCGCGGGCCAGGCGGCCGGAGATGCCCAAGGGAGCGGCGGGGGAACTCATCGGGTCGCCCTTCACTTGCCCGCCGGTGCGGGCTTGGCGTCAGCGAGGCCGGCGCGCACCGCGTCCACCGCGATGCGCTCGCCGGCTTGCAGCCCGGCCAGCACGCGGTCACCGCCTGCCCCCAGGCGCACGGCCCGGAGCACGAAGCGGTCGCCCTGGGCCACGAAAACGGCGGTCAACTCGCCACGGGTCAGCACCGCCGACGGCGGGATGGCCAAGGCGTTCGACGGCGCAGCGGCTGGGGCCGCGACGGCGCCATCGAACCGAACCCGCAGGCTCTGGCCGGGTGCGAGGCCTGTGACGTCGGGCGGCAGATCCATCCGCCATTCGATGGTCTGTGACACTGGATCGGTGGTGGGCAACTCAACTTGGCGGACCGGGTTGATCCAGCGTGCCGGGCTGCCTGGCAGCGCGACCTGGGTGTTCCGCGAGGCGCGGGCCTGGGCAACGCGCGATGACGGCACCTGGGCCACGGCGCGCAGCGCGCCGGGCGCGTACAGCGTCAAGACCGGCCGGCCCGGCGTGGCCAGGTCTCCGGCCTCCAGGTGGGTGGCCAGCACGATGCCGTCGAAGGGCGCCGTGAGGGTGGCGTTGCCCCGCATCACCACCGCCTGGCCGCGGGCACCTTGTGCCTGCTGCAGGCCCGCCTGTGATGCACGCCATTGGGTTTCGGCGGTGTCCAGCGCGGCCTGGCTGACAAAGCCCTGGGCACGCAACTCGCGGGTGCGCTCCAACGACACCTTGGCGTTACGCATTTGGGCCTCGGCCTGGGCGACACCGCCTTCGGCGGACGACAGGCCGGCCGCAGCCTCGCGGTCGTCGATGCGGGCCAGCACCTGGCCGGCTTTGACGCGGTCCCCCGCCTTGACATTCAATGCCAGCAGGTTGCCGCCAGTTTGCGCCGCCACGGTGGCCTGGCGCAGGGCCTGGACGCTGGCCTCCAGCTCGAACGTGCCGCGTTCTGCGGCGGGCAGGGCCGCCACGGTCGGCACGACCGGTCCGGCGGCCAGGGCCACGAGGGAGGTCGTGGCCATCAGGCCCGCCACGGCTGCGGAGAGAAACGATTGTCTGATACCCATGTGGGTATCGTATCACATACCTTATGGGGTATACAAGCCGTGCGGGCTGGTCAGACCTGAAGTACGCCACCCTACACCTGAGCCCTGATCAACGCAACGGCCGGCTACCATCGCGCCCGATGCCGCCGATTCCACACGTGACCGACCCCGTCTCCACCCAACCTGCCGAGGTGCTGCACGAGGTCTTTGGCTACACCGCCTTTCGCGGCCACCAGCAGGCCATCGTGGAGCACGTGGTGGCCGGTGGAGACGCCTTGGTGCTGATGCCCACCGGCGGCGGAAAGAGCCTGTGCTACCAGGTGCCAGCGATTGCCCGTCATCGGGCCGGGCTCGGCGTGACGGTGGTGGTCAGCCCGCTGATCGCGCTGATGCACGACCAGGTGGGCGCGCTGGAGGAAGCCGGGGTCCACGCGGCATTTCTCAATTCCACGCTGGATTCCGCAGGGGCCCAGTCAGTGGAGCGAGAACTGCTGTCTGGCCGGCTGGTGATGCTCTACGCCGCACCCGAGCGCATCACGCACCCGCGCTTTCTCGCGATGCTCGATTCGCTGCACGAGCGCGGGCAGCTGAGCCTGTTCGCGATCGACGAGGCGCATTGCGTCAGCCAGTGGGGGCACGATTTCCGCGAGGAGTACCTGCAACTCGGCGTGCTCGCCGAGCGCTACGCCGGCGTGCCACGTCTGGCGCTCACCGCGACTGCAGACGAGCACACCCGGGCCGACATCCTCGACCGCCTGGAGCTCACCCAGGCGCGCGCCTTCGTCAGCAGCTTCGACCGGCCCAACATCCGCTACACCATTGTCGAGAAAGACAACGCACGCACCCAGTTGCTGCGGTTCCTGCGCGACGAGCATGAGGGCGACGCCGGTATCGTCTACTGCCAGAGCCGGCGCAAAGTGGACGAGACCGCCGAGTGGCTGAGCGCCGAGGGGTGGACTGCGCTGCCCTACCACGCCGGGCTGGACGCGGACATGCGCCGCCGCCACCAGGACCGCTTCCTGCGCGAGGACGGCATCGTGATGGTCGCCACCGTGGCCTTCGGCATGGGCATCGACAAGCCCGACGTGCGGTTCGTCGCTCACCTGGATCTGCCCAAGAACATCGAGGGCTACTACCAGGAGACCGGCCGCGCCGGCCGCGACGGCGAGCCGGCCGACGCCTGGATGACCTACGGGCTGGCCGACGTGGTGAATCAGCGGCGGATGATCGACGAGAGCACCGCGGGAGAGGACTTCAAGCGCCTGCAGGTCGGCAAGCTCGATGCGTTGCTGGCCATGTGCGAGAGCCTCGAGTGCCGTCGCCAGCGCCTCCTGGGCTATTTCGGCGAGCCAAGCCCGCCGTGTGGCAACTGCGACAACTGCCTGCATCCCCCGGTCCGCTGGGACGCCACCGAGTCGGCACGCAAGGCCCTCAGCTGCGTCTACCGCTTCCGCCAGCACTCTGGCATCGGTTACGGCGCCGGCCACCTGATCGACGTCCTGCGTGGCAAATCCACCGACAAGACGAAAGAGCGAGGCCACGAGCAGCTCAGCACCTTCGGCATCGGCGCCGACCTCAGTGAGGCACAGTGGCGCGGGGTGATTCGCCAGCTGATCGCTCAAGGCCACCTGGCCAGCGAAGGCGAGTACAACACCCTGGCATTGACGGACAGCGCGCGGGCCGTGTTGCGCGGTGAGGTGGCGATCGAGTTGCGCGAGCCGCGCGAGCCGTCGCCCCGGGTGCGCGGGACACGGTCCAAGCCCGGCTCAGCGTCAATGAAGGTTCCCCGGGCAGCCGCGACGCTGGACGCCTCCGGGCAGGCCCGCTTCAGCGCGCTGAAGGCCTGGCGCAGCGAGGTGGCACGCGAGCACAACCTACCGGCCTACATCGTCTTCAACGACGCCACACTCTCCCAGATGGCTGCCGAGGCGCCTGACAGCCTCAGTGCGCTGGGGGGCATCAGCGGTGTCGGCGCCAAGAAACTGGAAGCCTACGGCCGCGCCATACTGAGGGTGATCGAGGAGTGCGCCGAGTGAAGAATTTGGATACGCGCCGCCGGGGCCGCTGGGCGCTGTGGGGTGTCTTGGGGTTGGCCAGCCTGCTGGCGGCCAAGGCGCAGGCGGATGGCACGCCCTCCAGCCGGCTGCGGTCCGACTGGGCTCAGCGGCTGACCGAGGCCGGCTGCCCACCGCGGCCCGGCCACCCGGATGAGCGCGATTGCCAGACCCGGGAAAGCTATGCGGTCTGCAAGGAGGCCGTGCAGGCCAACCACCTGAAACGTTGCCGGCTGGCTGGCACGAAAGAGGTGTACCCGCCGCCTCGCTGAGCCGCCCTCCGGGCCACTTAGCGCTTCTGGTCCGACTTCTGCTGGCGTGCCAGGCTGTGCCGGTCACTGCCAAAGGCGGCCGTCCAGAACGGCTCGTACTTCTGGCCCTTTTCTGGCGGCGGCAACACCCGCTTGGCCTCATTGGCGTGGGGCTGGCGGTTTGTGAGTGCTGACTTCTGCATGATCATTCTGGTGGGAGCCGGCGCTCTCCAACAGGCGGCGGCATGGGCACAACGCGGCGCTTTGCATGCCGGATGACAGCGAAATGTCGAGTTCGTAAAAATTCTTGCCTGGCGCGGGCAGAGAGGCCCCGGCACCCCACTGGGCTCTCCGAGACGCTCCGCCTCGCTATCATGGCCGGTTGCCCTCGCCCCAAGCCATGCCCAACGATCCCTCTTTGCAGCCAGCCGCCCGGAACGACCTTGCGGCGGCCATACGCGTCCGCGGTGCCCGAACCCACAACCTGAAGAACATCGACCTGGACATCCCCAAGCACGCCCTGGTGGTCATCACCGGGCTGTCGGGATCGGGTAAGTCCAGCCTGGCCTTCGACACCTTGTATGCCGAAGGCCAGCGGCGCTACGTCGAGAGCCTCTCAGCCTATGCGCGGCAGTTCCTGCAGCTGATGGACAAGCCGGACGTGGACGTGATCGAGGGCCTGTCGCCGGCGATCAGCATCGAGCAAAAGGCCACATCGCACAACCCGCGTTCGACCGTGGGCACAGTGACCGAGATCCACGACTACCTGCGCCTGCTCTACGCGCGCGCCGGCACACCCTACTGCCCGGACCACGGCCAGCCGCTGCAGGCCCAGAGCGTGGCCCAGATGGTCGACGCCGCATTGGCCCTGCCGGAGGACACCAAGCTGATGGTGCTGGCCCCGGTGGTGCGCGACCGCAAGGGCGAGTTCGCCGAGCTCTTCGCCGACATGCAGGCCCAGGGCTATGTGCGGTTCCGTGTCGACGGCCATGTGGTGGACGCTGCCGACGTGCCCAAACTCAAGAAGACCGAGAAGCACGACATCGACGTGGTGATCGACAGGCTGAAGACACGTGCCGACATGAAGCAGCGCCTGGCCGAGAGCTTCGAAGCGGCGCTGCGCAGCGCCGACGGCCGCGCCATTGCGCTCGAAATGGACAACGGTGCCGAGCACCTGTTCTCGGCCAAGTTTGCCTGCCCGGTGTGCAGCTACTCGCTGCCGGAACTGGAGCCGCGCCTGTTCTCGTTCAACTCCCCGGTCGGTGCTTGCCCGCATTGCGACGGCCTGGGCGTGCAGACGGTGTTCGACCCCGAGCGGGTGGTGGCGTTCCCGTCGCTGTCGATGGCGGCAGGGGCTGTCAAAGGCTGGGACCGCCGCAACGCCTACACCTTCTCGATGCTTGAGAGCGTGGCGCGCCACTATGGTTTCGACATCGACCGTGCCTTCGAGGACCTGCCGCCCGACGCCCGCCACGTGCTGCTGCATGGCTCTGGCGAGGTCGACATCGAGTTTCTCTACGAAGCCGAGGGCAAGGGCGGCAAGACGCGGGTGGTCAAGCGCTCGCATCCCTTCGAGGGCATCCTGCCCAACTTCGAACGGCGCTTCCGTGAGACCGATTCGGTGGCGGTGCGCGAGGACCTGGTGCGCTACCAGAGCGCCAAACCCTGCCTGCATTGCGGCGGCACCCGGCTGAAGCGCGAGGCGCGCCATGTCTACCTGCCTGGCACCCCGGCGGAGCGCGGCAAGCCCATCTACGAGGCCGAGCACCTGACGCTGGCGGACGCGCTCGCGTGGTTCGGCAGCCTGGCGCTGGTCGGGGCCAAGGCCGAGATTGCCGACAAGGTGGTGCGCGAGATCCGCTCTCGACTGAAGTTCCTGAACGACGTGGGTCTGAACTACCTGAGCCTGGACCGCAGCGCCGATTCGCTGTCAGGCGGCGAAGCCCAGCGCATCCGCCTGGCCAGCCAGATCGGCTCGGGCCTGACGGGGGTGATGTATGTGTTGGACGAACCCAGCATCGGCCTGCACCAGCGCGACAACGAGCGCCTGATCGGCACCTTGAAGCACCTTCGCGACCTGGGCAACAGCGTGCTGGTGGTCGAGCACGACGAAGACATGATCCGCTGCGCCGACTATTGTGTGGACATGGGCCCCGGAGCAGGCGTGCATGGCGGCCGAGTCATCGCTGCGGGCACGCCCGACGAGGTGGCCGCCTGTGCCGAGTCGCTGACCGGGCAGTACCTGGGCCGTGTGTTGCGAATTGCCGTGCCGCCGCGCCGACCGCCACCGGCCACCAGCGAGGCTGCGCCGGCACTGAAGATCGTCAACGCGCGCGGCAACAACCTGCGCGGCGTGACCGTGGAGATCCCGATTGGCCTGTTCACCTGCGTGACCGGCGTCTCGGGCTCGGGCAAGAGCACACTCGTCAACGACACGTTGTATGCCGCGGTGGCACGGAAGCTCTACAACAGCCACGCCGAAGCCGCGCCGCACGATGAGATCGAGGGACTGGACGCCTTCGACAAGGTGATCAACGTCGACCAGAGCCCGATCGGCCGCACCCCGCGCTCCAACCCGGCCACCTACACCGGGCTGTTCACGCCGATACGCGAACTCTTTGCTGAGGTTCCGGCGGCGCGCGAGCGTGGTTACGGCGCCGGCCGCTTCAGCTTCAATGTCTCCGGCGGCCGATGCGAGGCTTGCCAGGGCGACGGCGTGCTGAAGGTCGAAATGCACTTCCTGCCTGATGTCTACGTGCCCTGCGACATCTGCCACGGCAAACGCTACAACCGCGAGACCCTGGAGGTGCTCTACAAGGGCCGCAACATTGCCCAGGTGCTGGAGATGACCGTCGAGGATGCGCACCCCTTCTTCAGTGCCGTGCCGACCATCGCTCGAAAGCTGCAAACCTTGCTGGACGTGGGCCTGGGCTACATCACGCTGGGGCAGAGTGCGACCACGCTGTCCGGGGGCGAGGCGCAGCGCGTGAAGCTGGCGCTCGAACTGAGCAAGCGCGACACCGGCCGCACCCTGTACATCCTGGACGAGCCGACCACCGGCCTGCACTTCCACGACATCGGCCTCCTGCTCAAGGTCTTGCACCAGCTGCGGGACGCGGGCAACACCATCGTCGTCATCGAACACAACCTGGATGTCATC
>Ga0075163_10007657_pt1 | contig 14265 bp, 13 predicted proteins | sample JI1023141ADNA_FD_71478 | JGI IMG/M metagenome (GOLD analysis project Ga0075163, IMG submission 71478) | Wastewater effluent complex algal communities from Wisconsin, to seasonally profile nutrient transformation and Carbon sequestration -... | ecosystem: Engineered > WWTP > Effluent > Algae...
TGTTCAATCTTATTTAATCTTTGTTCAATCTTATTTAATCTTTGTTCAATCTTATTTAATCTTTGTTCAATCTTATTTAATCTTTGTTCAATCTTATTTAATCTTTGTTCAATCTTATTTTGTTCAAACTTATTTAATCTTTGTTCAAACTTATTTTGTTCAATCTTATTTAATTCTTATTTATCTATTAATTAATATCTAAAGTTAGTCAAATATTTGTGATAGCTTTAGATCTTATTTAATTTAAAAATGATTTGTGTTGTTTGTAAAAAAACAAAACTGTTGGGATCTGTGTGTAAGTGTGGGGAATATGTTTGTGTAAAGGATTATTCTAAACACTTTGATCAATGTTAGTTCGATTACATCAACAATAATTGACTTAAATTAGAACAAAATCTTGTGCAATGTAAAAAGAGTCAATTATAAACGTTTTATTTTTTGATAACTTTAAACTTTCGAACATTATTTTATTTAAGTAATCTGTTTGTTCAAAGTAACTAAAAAAAAATAAATATGTTTTACATAAATGACAATATATCTGGAGCTAATTTTATAAGTGCGTACAACAACACACAACCTCCTAAAATAATAAATATGATGATCATAGTTGGATTAAGTCCTGCTGCGGTGTTAGTTGATGATAAACTTCCCTTTTGATCAGTAGTTAATTTAGTACCAGCCACTGTCATCGTGTTGAGAATAGACTAAGTTAGTATAGTGATGTTAATGTCTTGTGAAACACTTGACCCAACCATAACTTCAGAATTAACAGTTTGTTGCGCTGTTATCGCATTATTCACTGCAGTGATAAATGACTAACTAAATACTTGATTCGAAGTAGAATTAACAAACATATTTGTTGAAACAACTGTACTAGATGCTGCAAGTCCCAATCCAGCCTTTGCACCATTTGTAAGAGCTTGATCAATATTTTGTGCTGTGGCGGAATCAACTGTAAATGCGGAACTATTTTTTGCTATTGCGGTGATAGTTGCGTTTACAGTAAGTACTTGAGTAACAGCACTTCCAATCATCCATTTACTGTTCACGGTTTGTGTAACTGCGATTGTGTCACTAAACTACAAATTTTTTGAAATAGTACTCAATTGATTCATTGTGTGATTTACTGCTGCATCAAACTTTGACACGGTACTTGACGCACTGCCTCCCATTTTTAACTTTTTAAAAAGACAATGACATTGTTAATATCTACAGGCTACTTAAATAGCATTGCTGCAATAATGGGAACTGAAATAAATCAAATATTAAATGCTAATCTTACTTCAATTTCGTCGGACGTGACATCATCAACTTACACATCAGTTTCCTACGGATTAATTGTGCAATATCAACCAATATAGTTCAATTCAATGTTAAGTAGTGCATTTAATTCGTCATTCACCACATCAGTTGACACACAAGTTCGTGCGATTCCTGTGACGATTAGTAACACTAGCATTATATTTGACTTAGTTGATTATTTAACTAGTTTGATCTTTACACCTGATTGCACTAATTTTACAACCGTGTTTTATACAACTTTACAATCAGTTAATGCGTCACAACCTGTGTCGAGTGGAACTTAGAACAATTCATTTGAACAAGCACTTCAACAAACAATTGTAACAATATTTGTAGCACAATTCAATGCGGTGTCTTCATTTAAAATCAATGATCAAACATATAACTATTCATTTGTTAGTGACGCATCTAATAAATTTTAGTTCGAACAAACTCCAGCAAGTACTGGATTAAGTGTTGCAGTTCTCGCAATTATAATGTTAATCGCTGGGGGTGTATCATTGCTTATGTTTTATTTTAAAGCAGAAATTGTTGGATCTGTTTACAAAAAAGATTTTGCTCCTCCTGATAATCGTGTGGTGATTATTCAAAAAAATTAATTTGTTTGCTTAAATATTTTTTTTAAATATGTAAAAATATAATGCCATCGAAACCACAAACGAACTTGTATGTTTCACAAGGTTTAATTACAGCAATTGCAGGCGTCGCGTTTCCGTCAAGCGGATCTCCATTAACTGGTGCATCATTTACAACCGCAATGACTGGATCGAGTTCTATTTTAGCAAACCTTGATGTTTTTACTTCCGGAGCGAAATCAAACCAAACTTTGAATACATTTGGATTAGCTTTTGTCGCATATGTGTCTGGAGTTCTTTATGCGGTGGGAGGTCCTACAACATCTTCCACAGCAACATCAACTTTAACCGCTTCAACAGCACTTGGAAGCACTACAGCAATTACATTTACTTCTGGATCAACCAGTTACAATGTGATCTGTAAAATTGGTTCATCAGATACTAAAGTTGATGCATATGTTGTGTCAGGTTATCGTGTGTGGGTAATTGTAATATTAATTATTATATTAGGTGCATTATTTATATGGTTCGTATATAGAATGCTTGCTGATCACAAAGAAGCTGAAAAGACCGCATCAATTCAGTTACCACTAACATAGTCTGTTACAACCGTTGATAAAGTTGAATAATTAAATTATGATCATTTTTTTTTGTGATGTATTTAATTATTTCGTTGACGTTTATCAACTATTTGTTTAATTTTATTCAATTAGTCTTATTTATTAACATTTGTTCAACTATTTGTTTAATTTTATTTGTTCAAACTTATTTGTTCAACTTTATTTATTTGTTTAACTTTATTTATTTGTTCAAACTTATTTGTTCAACTTTATTTATTTGTTTAACTTTATTTATTTGTTCAAACTTATTTGTTTAACTTTATTTATTTGTTTAACTTTATTTATTTGTTCAAACTTATTTGTTTAACTTTATTTATTTGTTTAACTTTATTTATTTGTTCAAACTTATTTGTTTAATCTTATTCAACCTTATTGTAATTTTTATTTGTTTAACTTATTTGTTTAATCTTATTCAAACTTATTTGTTTAATTCTTATTTGTTCAAACTTATTTATTTGTTCAAACTTATTTATTTGTTCAAACTTATTTGTTCAAACTTATTTGTTTGTTCAACTATTAATAAACTTATTTGTTCAAACTTATTTGTTCAAACTTATTTATTTAATTCTTATTTATTTAATTCTTATTTGTTCAAACTTATTTATTTGTTCAAACTTATTTGTTTGTTCAACTATTAATAAACTTATTTATTTAACTTTATTTGTTCAAACTTATTTATTTAATTCTTATTTATTTAATTCTTATTTATTTAATTCTTATTTGTTCAAACTTATTTGTTTGTTCAACTATTAATAAACTTATTTATTTAACTTTATTTATTCAAACTTATTTGTTTGTTCGACTATTAATGATCTTTGTTCAAATTTATTTTGTTCAACTATTAATAATCTTATTTACTCAACCTTATTTGTTTAAATTAATAACTTTATTTGTTCGACTATTTAGTCAATTATTATAAAACTTTATTCAACTATTTATTCAATCTCATTTTATTTATTTAATCTTTGTTCAATGTTTATTAATTTGTTCAATGTTTATTAATTTTTGTTTACTTATTTAATGTTGTTTACTTATTCAATGTTTATTATTTGCTTAACAACTTAATTCTTATTCAAATATTTATTTAACTTAATTTGTTCAAACTTTATTTACTTATTTAACTTAATTTATTCGAATCTTTGTTTAATTTGAGTATTTTATCCATTCATTAAATGTTTAACAAAAAAATAATTAAATTAAATTAAATCTAAGTTATCGTGGTCAATTAATTAATAGAATTAACATACACGAGATAAAGTTTAAATATAATACTCTTCGAATGAACAAAAGTTATACTGCACAACTAGTTAATCTTATTCCTAACTTAATTTATTTTCAAATACTTTGTAGTGATATTTTACATTCATTGTTGGAATTGGAATAACACGACTTAATTAAAACTTATCAACTAATTATTAACTTAAATTTTAAAATACATTTTAGAACTCATCAAGAAGTTAATTAAATCAAACACTAAAACAATTTGAACTATAATACTACTCAGGGTTTGAATTAATCATCATTGGTTAATCAGACAATGGAATAATCTCGAAGTAAATATCTAATAATTATACTTGATCTAACTTTTATATTTCATCATACACCAAAATTATTTTATTTGAATTAATTGTATAACTAACTTGTTTCAATAAACATAAAAACTTTGTTCAAACTTGTTTAATCTTTCAAATAATAAATACAACATATTGTATATCATTTTATTCCATTTAATAAACAATGAATCATTCTTAATCAGCAATAATTGTTTAATTTTAATTTAATTCGATTAAATCAATTCATTCTAATTAATGTTCAATTATAACTAATTCACAAACAGCAATTAACTCAACACTTGTAAAACCATGTTCAAAGTTTATCACCGGGTCATCAGGAATTCCATTAACAATGTGATTGATCTTATATATAAACATTTGATTATAATTCTTTTTCTCAAATATCTAACGAAATTTGTTTAATAATAACTCGGGACTCGCAGAACAAATTGAATAATCAAATAAAGTTAGCACAGTTTCCAATGTGTAATTAATTGTTTTCATTGAATTGATTATAATTATTAGTCTTATTTGTTTGGATTCAGTTATATTAAATGGATAACAATCATAATTAATTTATTGATTCACCGCAGTTATTAAACAATTAAAACCATAATAAATTTGAACAAATATTTAAATACGAATCTACTTAAATAAGTACTTAAACGAATAATTAAACAACTACTTAAATAAGTACTTAAACGAATAATTAAACAACTACTTAAATAAGTACTTAAACAACTACTTAAATAAGTACTTAAACAACTACTTAAATAAATGAATAAATAAGTACTTAAACAAATGAATAAATAAATGAATAAATAAATACTTAAACAAATACTTAAATAAATGAATAAACAAATACTTAAACAACTACTTAAATAAATACTTAAACAAATATTTAAATAAACTTCAATTAAATACAACAAGATTATTATAAACATCCTATATTTAACTAATCATTAAATAACTTTGAACTTGATCAACCATTAAATAACTTTGAACTTGATCAACCATTAAATAACTTTGAACTTGATCAACCATTAAATAACTTTGAACTTAATCAACCATTAAATAACTTTGAACTTAATCAACCATTAAATAACTTTGAACTTGATCAACCATCATACATAAATCAATGATTACTTGTTTTATTCAAGGTTTACTTTTATAATTTATTTCGTAAAGCACACTGCGAAAGAAAATACGATTAATTAACTTATTGGAAATTAGTGAACTAAATGAATATAAAATGACTTAATTTTATTAAAGTTCTTAATCAATCATATGAATCAATTTAAACTATTTAACAAGTTTGATCAATTATATTTAGTGATACAAGTTACTAGGAGTTTTTAATTAACATTATTAACAAATATGATCCAATTATAACACATTAATCATATTTTAATTATTATTCACATATTTATCATCACAATTAATGCACAGTTTGAACATAGTTAATTTATTGATTAAAGGATTAAGTTTATCTGCGGGTGTTACAAAATTAAAATACATCTAATGAAGTTCATATTAAGATAATTATTGACTTAATTAAATTAATATTTCGAATTCCATTTAATTATTAAGACTACATTAATTTATTTTGAACTCAATTGAAATCATAATCTAATTATTTATTTTTTGATCAAGTTTAATGTTCGCAGTTGAATTAATCAGTACAATAGTGTGTTAAGATCAAGTATTTCCTTTATTAACTTACTGAATCAAAAATAGTTCTGTTGAAACTTTATTAAAACTTAGTCATTACTTGAGTGCATAATCACATAAAGTGTTAAATGTAATTAATTTTGACTCTAACAATAGTTATATTAATTTACTTGAAAAGGCAATAATATTAAACATCGGATATATTCCAATCAGTTAATAATTATCATTAAAATCTTGATTTACATTCAAATTTGAGCATAAAGGTTCTGTAGAACAACAAGCGCGCCTGTTACCTGTTTGTTTATTCGATATGATTTCTGATTCTAGTCAAAAATAATTATTTGAGAATGTTTATGTTTGTGATTTATTTGTCAATGATTTTATTTTAATTGAATGTGAAGTAATTGAACAAAATTAAGGAATATACACTAAATGTTTCATAAATGAAAATGATGAATTAATTGTTAAAATTAATGGAAATATTGATCTAGAATATTACATAAAATTATTTGAATAAGAGTTAATTATTTTTTTTTTTGATTTATCAAGTATTTAGTTAATCGTTCAGTTATTTGTTCAACTATTTGATCCGTTTCAATTGTTTGTTTAACTATTTAATTATTTGTTTAACTATTCAATCCATTCAAACTATTTAATTTGTTCAATCTATTCAAACTATTTAATTTGTTTATTTATTTGTTCGACTATTTAATTATTTGTTCAAACTATTTAATCTGTTCAAACTATTTAATCCATTCAAACTATTTAATCCATTCAAACTATTTAATCCATTCAAACTATTTAATCTGTTTATTTATTTGTTCAACTATTTAATCTGTTTATTTATTTGTTCAACTATTTAATTATTTGTTCAAACTATTCAATCTGTTCAAACTATTCAATCTGTTCAAACTATTTAATCTGTTCAAACTATTTAATCTGTTCAAACTATTTAATCTGTTCAAACTATTTAATCTGTTTATTTATTTGTTCAACTATTTAATTATTTGTTCAAACTATTCAATCTGTTCAAACTATTCAATCTGTTCAAACTATTTAATCTGTTCAAACTATTCAATCTGTTCAAACTATTTAATCTGTTCAAACTATTTAATTTGTTTAAACTATTTAATCTGTTTATTTATTTGTTCAACTATTTAATTATTTGTTTAACTTTATTATTCAAACTTTATTTATTTGTTCAACGGTTAAATTATTTGTTTAACTATTAATAAACTTTATTTGTTTAATTTTATTTATTCAAACTTTATTTGTTCAACGGTTAAATTATTTGTTCAGACTTTATTTGTTTGTTCAACTATTTAATTGTTTGTTCAACGGTTAAATTATTTGTTCAACGGTTAAATTATTTGTTTAACTATTAATAAACTTTATTTGTTTAATTTTATTTATTCAAACTTTATTTGTTCAACTATTAATTGTCTTATTTATTTAATTCTTATTTGTTCAAATTTTATTTGTTCAACTATTAATTGTTTTATTTGTTTATTTATTTAATCTTATTTGTTCAACTATTAATTTGTTCAACTATTAATTTGTTCAACTATTAATAAACTTTATTCGTTCAATTTTATTTATTCAACCTTATTTGTTAAACTATTTTAATTATTTGTTCAACTATTAATAAACTTTATTTGTTTAATTCTTATTTGTTCAAACTATTTAATTATTTGTTCAAACTATTTGATTATTTGTTTAATTCTTATTTTGTTCAAACTATTTGGTCAACTATTAATAAACTTTATTTGTTTAATTCTTATTTTGTTCAACTATTAATAAACTTTATTTATTTGATTATTTGTTCAAATGTTTATTCAATTAAGCAGTCTTTGTTTAATGTTGTTAGTTTGTTTAATATTTGACTGGTTATTAAATAATTATATATGATCAAATGTTTACGAATCTACAAAAAAATAAATATTATTAGTTTTATTCAACTGGAATTCATTTTAACTTTTTAGGTATTGTCATAATGTATTCATAGTAAGGGTTCAAAGTGCTTAACAACATATAACCTCCAAAGGAAAACAGAACATAAACCCATTCAAACATTGCACCAATATCATCAAATTGTGTATATAATGTTAAACCCATTCCAAATAACAACACAATTAATACAACACTGTACATACAAATCACATATGTTTATTCAGACATCAAACGATCAACTATTGTTCAACTAGATGTTTTTTGTCAATATAATGATATCATCGCGTTAATTGTTTCACAAGAACTAAGTAATAATGATGCAACCAAACTTAAATAAACACAATTTAAAGTAAAGAACATTGTTACCAGTGCAATATGTGTTAATCAGTACTAAACATTGTCAAATATTCCAATCAAAATAATTAATGGAGACAAACCTAAACCTAAGATGTTAATCAAACAGTTTAATTTTCAATGAACATTTATCTCATTCATAAATATATTCAATGACAATGAATTAACAATTATCGCAACAGAAAACAAAGTTGCAACTGTCATATATACACGATCATAGTTTGGTAATCAAATAATATCACTAACCATTGGAAATTGTTTGAATTAATCATATCCTAAGTATAACATTGTTACAACACACCCCTAAAATAAGAATCCAAATGAAATTGTAATCAATCTAACTGGGAATTTGTGCATTAATATTCACTTATGTCAAATATATTTTATTCAATGAATTCAATTTGAACAAATGATCGAACAAATTAATTCTATTTAAATAAAGTTAAATTAATGAAATAGTTAAGTAATATTTATTATTTCTTTATTTATTTGAACAGTGTTATTAATTTATTTGAATAATGTTATTAATTTATTTGAATAGTGTTTATTCGTTCAATGTTATTAATTTATTTGAATAGTGTTTATTCGTTCAATGTTGTTAATTTATTTGAATAGTGTTGTTAATTTATTTAACTGTTTAATTATTCAACTGTTCAATTATTGATTATCTTATTTATTCAACTTGTTTATTTAATTATTAATTCAATTATTGATTATCCTATTTATTCAACCTTATTTATCCAACTTATTTGTTTACTTATTTGTTCAACCTTATTTGTTTACTTATTTGTTCAACCTTATTTGTTTACTTATTTGTTCAACCTTATTTGTTCAACCTTATTTATTTGTTCAACTATTAACTGTTTTAATTATTTGTTCATCTGTTTATTTATTCATCTGTTTATTTAACCTTATTATTTATTTGTTCAAACGTTTTATTCAACCTTATTTATTTGTTTACTTATTTGTTTTATTCAATTTGTTTATTTATTCAATTTGTTTATTTGTTTACTTATTTATTCAATTTATTCAATTTGTTTATTTATTCAATTATTTGTTTACTTATTTGTTCAATTTATTAATATAATTATTTATTCAACCTTATTTATTCGACCTTTATTTATTTGTTCAATTATTTGATTTGTTCGACCTATTAATATAATTATTTGTTCAACTATTAATTTGTTCAACTATTTAATTTATTTACTTAATCTTATTTGTTCAACTATTAATTTGTTCGATTATTTGTTCAACTATTTATTTAATCTTATTCGTTTGTTCAACTATTAATTTGTTCGATTATTTGTTCAACTATTTAATTTATTTATTTATTTAATCTTATTTGTTTAACTATTTATTTAATCTTATTTATTCAAACTACCAATAACTTCGTTCAACTATTAATAACTTTGTTCAACTATTTATTTAATCTTATTTGTTCAACTATTAATAACTTTGTTCAACTATTTATTTAACTATTTATTTAATCTTATTTGTTCAAACTATTAATAACTTTGTTCAATTATTAAATTTGTTCAACTATTAATTTGTTCAACTATTAATAAACTTTGTTCAACTATTAATTTATTTAATCTTATTTGTTTAACTATTTATTTATTTAATCTTATTTGTTTAACTATTTATTTATTTAATCTTATTTGTTCAACTATTTGTTTATTTAATCTTATTTGTTCAACTATTAATAACTTTGTTCAACTGTTTGTTCAACTATTAATAAATTTGTTCAACTGTTTGTTCAACTATTAATAAATTTGTTCAATGGTTAATTTATTCAATCTTATTTGTTCAATTATTAATAACTTTGTTCAACGGTTAATTTATTCGATCTTGTTTGTTCAACTATTAATTTATTCAACTATTTATTTGTTTAACTATTTATTTGTTTATTCAATTTATTTATTTAATTTGTTTATTTAATTTGTTTATTTATTTGAGTAGTTTATTTATTCAACTATTAATTGTTTATTCATTAATTTAATCAATTGTTAAAATGATAATTAATTATTCTATTAATTTGATCACCACTTAAAACATTGAACATTCAAAAAAATATTTAAATTAATTAATATAAATTATCAATGTCTGACAATAAATTTTCATCATAAATAGACTTGTGATAAAATATTGAATAAATACATCTACAATTATCAAAATAATCTATTCAAGTATCGGGATAAATCATTTAATTCAACAGTCAAATAATATAATTGTATAACTACCCGATCGATTGATGAATAATATCATTTAATTTACAACAACATACTTCAAGGTGCAACGAACACATTCCATTCTCGTACAAAGTATACAACACTGCATCTGCCTCAAACTAAACTTAATGGTTTTACACTGAAAGTTTATTGTTGTAAATTCGATTCATCAGTTCGTACAAAAATAAGAAGTAGAATCAATCATTTTGACTAACATTTTAAAAGTTCAATCAGACCAAGTTCAATGTTGTTGAAATATAATCTATTCGTGCAATACTTGCCATTTAGTTTGACTAAATTTTAAGTCCATCCTTAGGAAGCTTTCCGGATTATAATACAATTAATCAATATGTGTATTAATATTTTTACATTTTTTAATGGTTGCTTAAATTGAATAAAATTAAATGAAGTCATTGAAATAAATATTTATTAATTATTTTGATTATTAAATGGAAATGTTTGATTGGAAAAGTGTCGAAGAAGTAAAACTATTATGTGAACAATTTGTTAAATATGCGATGGCAAAGTTTGATAAATCACACACAATTGATCATATTCAATGAGTAGTACAAACATCATTGTAAATAATTCAACACGATAAACATTTAAATGCATTATATGAATGATTTTAAGAATTATTTTTATTAACATTGTTGGTTGCATATCTTCACGATGTTTGAGATTACAAATATTCAGATGTATCAATAAGTCATCAAGAATTAGTGATGTTTGTAGAATCAATTATTTTACCTTAAGCAACTTTAGTGTTAGATATGATTTATTCAATCGGTTACAACATTGAGTTATCTTGACAATGATGATCGATTCCTTTTCCTTATTCAGTTATTGTTGATGTTGTTTCTGATGCGGATTGAATTGATGCGTTGGGGTCGTGTGGAATTCAATGATGTTTAGATTATGGACAATGAATTGAATGAACAGACTCCACAGAACATATTTAAACTAAAGTATTAAAATTATATCCTGATTGGTTTATTTGAACATATTATGGTTGAATAATTGCGTTTCCTCTTCATAAAGAAGTGTTAAATTATGTTTAACAACAACTTAATTAAATAACTCTTTAATTATTTTTTGTTGAATATTTAAACAAACAACTCTTTAATTATTTTTTGTTGAATATTTAAACAAACAACTCTTTAATTATTTAGACAAAATTAAACTAATAAACAATTGAACAAATAAACACTACTCAAATCAATGAATAGATATATTAAACACTTAGATAAATAGATGAATATTCAGATTAAATTAAGCAAACTTATTCCACACAAAATTAATAAATGAATATTAAGATTAAATTTAATAAATAATTGAACAATTAAGGTAAAATAAATAAGATTACAGATAAGGTAAAATAATTGAATGAAATAGTTTGAACAATAGAATAAATAATTAAACATTTGAACAAATAAGGTTAAACAAATAAGTAAATAAATGAACACTTAAACAAATAAATAAGTTCGAATAAATAAGTAAATAGATGAACAAATTAATTAATAAATAGTTGAACGAAGTTATTAATAGCTGAACAAATAAACTGAACAAATAAGTAAATAGTTAAACAGTTAAACAAATTAATTAACAAATAAATAGTTGAACAAAGTTATTAATAGTTGAACAAAGTTATTAATAGTTGAACAAAGTTATTAATAGTTGAACAAATTAATTAACAAATAAGTAAACAGTTGAACAAATTAATAGTTTGAACAAATTAATTAACAAATTAATTAATAGTTGAACAGATTAATAGATGAACAAATTAATTAACAAATTAATTAATAGTTGAACAAATAAGTAAACAGTTGAACAAATTAATAGTTTGAACAAATTAATTAACAAATTAATTAATAGTTGAACAGATTAATAGTTGAACAAATTGAATAAATAAGTTGAACAAAAGATCTCATAGTTTGAACAAATTAATAACTATTCAAATAAGTTAAACAAATAAGTAAATAGTTTGAATAAATATATTATTAATAGTTGAACAAATTAATAAATGAATAAATAAATTGAACAAAATAATAAATAGTTGAACAAAGTTATTAATAATTGAACAAAATAATAAATAATTAAACAGTTGAATAAATTAACAACATTGAACAAATTAATTAATAGTTGAACAAATAAGTAAACAGTTGAACAAATTAATAAATAGTTGAACAAAGTTATTAATAATTGAACAAACAAATGATTAAATAATTGAAACAGTTTTAAAAATATTAAATAAATGATTACGTAAATAAACTTTGACTAACAAAAAAATAAATTGTATTTATACTGATTGAATAGTTAAAACAATATTCGAAACTTTAATCGCAGTGTCAATATTTTCACCTCCATTGAACTATACACTTAAATTGATTAAACTGTTTTTGTTAAAGGTTAAATAAGTAACAAATGAACTTTGATCAACAAATTGTCATTCAATTGGAATATAAATATCTTTGTTGATTAACTAATATCAACAATGTTCAACTGATTGATCTTTATTCTTTAAAATTAACTCACCGTGCAAGTTATCATATTGTAAACTTGTCTCATAACTGAAGTTTAATGTTAATAAATAATTTCCTTCTTTGAATAAATGTTCTTGTTGAAAGAAAGTTTTAAATTCGTATGCAACGTCTTGTTTCTTTGAACTAAAATAAACTGTTTGACTATTTTGAGTTATTTGAATTGAGTCAACGTGTTCAGGTTTTGGTGTTTGCAGTTGCGTGTGTATTTGTTCAATGGTTGTTTTTTGTCAATTAATTGTTGACCCTTGTTCATTTATTCAAACAATTTGTTCAGTGAGTTGTTTTTGGTAATCATTTATTTTAGACTGTATCAATGAAGATTTATTTTCTTGTTCAGTTAATTTAATCTTTTGTTCATCGATTCATTTTAAACATTCTAACACCTTTGGGTCTACTTTAGTTGTGTCAAGATTTGCGTTAGTTGGTTTAAGATTACTGTGGATCTATTTTATCTCATTTGTTCATTTAGTGTCTTGTTCTTCTAATTTTTTAACACTATTTTGTGTTTCATTTATCGTCTTCATTAGTTGTAAGTGATTATCATTCACTTGTTTGAACAAATTTATCTTTAAGTCGTTTACTTGTTTACTTACGATTGGTTCGATTGTTAGTTTGGGGTCTGGTGCTTTAAGACTAACTTTGTTGTCATTTGGAGTTGAATAGATCTTGCTTTGTAAATTTTCAACTGCGGTGAACAACTCTTGTCGTGTGTCGTGTAGTTCGTCTTTGATTAATTTTTGTGATGCTTGTTTAACACGGTCCAGTTCATCTTTGATCGAATTTTGTGATGCTTGTAATCATTCGAATGATGCGTTAATATTTGAATTATATTGTTCTAATTTAGAATAACTGCTCATAAGATTATTAAATTGATCCATTGAAACAAATTGATTATTTTTGTTCATTAATGTTGGATTTTGCCCTTTAAATAGTTGGGGTTGAGAATCATTTAAGCAGGGTTCAAGTTTATTTATTTTGTGTTTTAATGGAGTGATTGAGTCCTAAGAATCACTAGAACTTGTTGTTTGAAGTTGAGATGTTTTTTTGATTATATCATTCATCTAAGATCTAAGTGAACATAATGATATAATTTTATTCCCACTTATTGCTTCATTAACTATTCCAATTATTCATTGTTTTTCTATTTCGATATAACTCATTTTTATAAAAAGGATATTACACGGATAAAAAATTAATTTATTGAATAATTATATCATCAATTTATTTGATTAAACACCTCAGTGATAGAATTATTATTCAAGAATAGATTAACCCGATTCAAAAATAGTTGAACAAATAAGAATTAAATAAGTTGAACAAATAAGAATTAAATAAGTTGAATAAAGAATTAAACAAATAAGAATTAAACAAAGATTTAAATAGAATTAAATAAGTTGAACAAAGATTTAAATAAGAATTAAATAAGTTTGAACAAAGATTTAAATAAGTTTGAACAAAGATTTAAATAA
>Ga0075163_10007658_pt1 | contig 14264 bp, 9 predicted proteins | sample JI1023141ADNA_FD_71478 | JGI IMG/M metagenome (GOLD analysis project Ga0075163, IMG submission 71478) | Wastewater effluent complex algal communities from Wisconsin, to seasonally profile nutrient transformation and Carbon sequestration -... | ecosystem: Engineered > WWTP > Effluent > Algae...
AGGGCGTCGGTGGGTTTCTGGGAAACGGCGTTGGCATCGCGGCGGTGGGGCTGGGCGTTGGCTGGATGCTGACGCGCGACAGCAGCAACAACAGCGACCGTCGTCGTCGCTAAAGATTTTTGGCAATGCACAGGGGGGAAAGACCATGGATGAGACTATTAGCGGAGCACTGTCTGGGCTTGTTGTCGGGGCCGCGTCGCAGGTTGTGCGCGCGTCGGATGACCAAGACCGCCGTCTGCGAAATGTGACGCTGGATCACCGTGACCTCGAGCGCGAGTTTCGCGGTCTGCTGGTGCGAGGCGAGATCCTGCGCTCGCGTTATCCGAGCGTGCAGGATTTTCAAGTAGGGCTGGCGCTGGCATCGCCAAACTCGCCCGAGGCACAAGTGGTGCCAACGCAACCGACCAAGCAGCGACCCAACATTGCGACGGCGGTGGCTGCTGAGGCAGGCAAGCTGACGTGGCCGGTAAAGATTGGCGACTACGACGAGCGCGGCTGGACGCGCCAAGCCGGTGACATGGGCAACGTCGGCTTCGCACTGACCACAGAGGAGCTGCGCATGGTGCTGCTGTCCGTGGTGCAGCCACAACAGCCGACGCCAGAGCAGCAGATCCAGATCAACCGCGCCATCAGCACCTTGATTGCCAAGCTGTATGCCAACGGCTCGTCGCCCGTGCAGACCCTGACGGCGGCAGACTATGCAAATGCGTGGCACCGGCTGTTTTTCGGCGGGCCGCATGAAGACCCAGGTAACAGGCCGACGTTGACGACGATTGATGCCAACCTGACGTCGGCGGCGTTGACGGATGTGCCGACGGATGAAGGCATGATTGTCGCGCTCAAGGTTGGGGCGAACCCCATCAATGCGCTGGCCGACTTGGCTCGGATCAAGTTCAGCACTCCGTTTTCGCACAAGGGCCTACCTGCGCGACCTGTGGTGGTGGCCTCGACGCCGTTTGTGGCGTCACAGATTGGCGCAGACGGCTTTGTGCTGCAAAGTCGCGTGCAACTGCAGCCCACCGAGGTCTACGAGGCGCATGTGCTGGTACGAGTGCCGCGATGACCGCGCGCAAAGCCCCAGCGGCCAGCGCCAAGCAGAGCGGCACCAGCAAGCTCGTGGTAGACATCCCCGGCCTACCAGCGAGCTTTTACACCGCCGTGCGTGCCATCACCGCAGATGCGGGCTTCTGGGCCATTGCGCTGCGCATGGACGAGCTGCGCGCTGGCTGCCGCTGCCGCAACACGCCCCAAGCGCCAGACGACCCCATCTTGGAGCAGACAGCACGCTGCAAGTCCTCCGATCCTGCTGCCGCCACGTTGGCGCGCTGGTTTGGGTACCTGATGATGGTGTGCTGCGGCACCGTCCGCTCACCACCGCGCGTCTCGACGCCATTTAAGGCCCTGTCTGCCGACCCCGCCGTCGAGTTTCTAGGGTGGTGCGTGCAGTATTTGACCACGGACTGCTGCGCGGCGGATGTGCCAGAGACATAAGCGCGTAAGCCTCGCCAAGTCACAGCCGACACCGCCTCCGACAGCGCTTTTGGTCCGATTTCCTTTCACTTGATCATCCGCGAAAAGTACGGCTAGCCTCACCGGATGAGAGCCATCCTTCTCAGTCTACTTTTCGTCGGTTGTTCCATTCCCGATCCAACCCAGATCCCCATTCGCTGCGGTGACGGCAATCCATGCCCCAGCGGCCAGAGCTGCGGGCCTGACGGGCTGTGCTTCACACCGGCCACCGACATGGCAGGCAGTGAAGCCGCCGATATGCCAATCGCAGCAGGCGACGGCTCAATGAGCATGGACCAAGCAAAGCCTTCCGGCTGCGCAAAAGGGACGGCCTACGACCTGGGCAAAGCCTGGGCCTGCCAGAGCGACTACAACAAGGCCACAAGCGCGGCCAGCTCGCTGTGCGCCAGCGGCTTCCATGTTTGCAAAGACGCCACCGACATCGGCGCGACCAGCTTGGCAAAGTGCGCCACCACCGGCGGCTTCTACGCCGCCGCAGTAATCGGCAGCCGCAACGAGTTCGGCACCCCAGGCCAAGCAGTCTGCGGCCAAGGCGAGCTGTACAAGGTCATCTTCGGCTGCGGCATGGGCGGGCTGGCAATCTCGACGACTTGCTCAGGGCTGAACCGGGGGATCGACTGTGGGAGTAATGCGAATTACTCATGCGCAGCGACGCTGGATGCGACGGATAACCGGGTTAAGGGGGATGGGGTGTTGTGTTGTCCGAACTGATCAGTATTGACTACAACATAGGCAAGACACTTCCATTCAATCGCAAGGGTCACTAAATGAAAAATAGCGAATCAATCCTGTTAGCTCCCAACCTACTAAAGTCACAAGATACAGAGTTTGAGAGTTTCCGATTCGGAGAGGATGAACTACTTTCCTTATCCCCGTTGGCGCAGACAAATATATTTGTAGGTGCGACCAATTCAGGGAAAACCCGATTTATGCGATTGCTATTGCGGCAGAATCAAACAATTATTATTAATCATAATGGCAAGATAGAACACTTAATTACTGCGCTTCAGGACTGCATCATTGCGCTCGAACAGTGTGAAGAACAGGCAAAAAAGCACGCAGAAGGTCGGACCGGCACAGTGCCCATGCGAATGGATTTTGGAGGCCTTCGGAGTGATGAACATGCAATTCTCAATGCTGTGAAAAACGGAATTAGATCCAACATCGATTTCCCTGAGAATAGGTTAATAACACGGATTGATTTCAATCTTTTATACTTTCAATCCCTTAAAGAGATAGTAAAAAAATACTTAAGCGGAGAACTGCTGAATGTCGACTTTCAGCAGCACTATCATGAAAAATTATTCGAAATATTACTTGCTACTGCTCTGTGCGATTCGAGTTCTCAAACAGGATTACTCAGTCGTTATTTTACCAATCACGATCAGGATGACCGTCTGAGTCTCAGAAACACTGCCAACGCTCTTCTCGAATTAAGGAAAGAACTTCAGAGCGTGACAATCTGTGTTCGAAAATTGGACGTTCAGAAAACTGTGTACATACCAACTCTTCGTAGTGCGCACACGCTTACGGATAGCAACGGTGATCGGACTCCACATACTTTCTTTATGTCGAACATTGCTGCGCACTATCAACTGAATCGGCAGGTAGAAATTTTTACAGGCCTAGATCTGTATCAAAAGCTAGATCGAGATGTTCGTGGTCGCCGCCGGAAAGACCTGGAGTCATTCGAAGAATTTCTCTCCAAGACTTTCTTCAATAGTATCGGCGTCGAGATTATTCCGGAGCATCCAGACGAAACATATGATCGTCCGCCTGAGAAAGGCAAAATGCGGCATGGTGTAATTGCAGTAAAGCTGGGCCAAAGTGGCAAGGAAATGCCGATTCACTTGCTCGGCGATGGCATTCAGTCGCTAATTATACTGCTCTATAGTGTTTTCATGTCTCCATCCGACACCTGGTTTTTTATTGATGAACCAGAGATCGGTCTTCATCCGGGTCTTCAGCGGATCTTTCTCGATGCGATCACAAACCATCCAGACATCAAAAAGAAGAATCATCGTTTCTTTCTGACTACTCACTCAAATCATCTACTCGATCTTACTATTGATAAGAAGAATATCTCTATTTTTACATTTAGCAGTACAGGCGAAGGAGATGATCAAAAGCACATCATAAGAAGCTCCAGCAATGATCGACTTTCAGCATTGACTGAATTGGGAGTGCTAAATTCATCAGTGCTGATGGCAAATTGCAGCATTTGGGTAGAAGGGGTGACGGATCGGCTGTATATCCAGAAGTATCTAAATGAATATTGCGATAAGAACCGATTGCAAAAATATCAAGAAGATATTCATTACGCATTTTTTGAATACGCTGGAAGCAATTTGGCCCACTATGCTTGGGCGACAGACGATGATTGCGATGCAGATACCACCGGCATAGACGTCGATAGCACAGAAAAAGAAGTCACAGATAATACAGATAACGACGATACGGCAGAGAAAATAGGCATGCAGTTTATTGCTAACCGAGTCTTCCTGATTGCAGATCGAGATGAAGGAAAGACAGAGAAGCACAATTTTTGGAGCGAAAAAGCTAAGCAGAGCAACGGTGCTTTCAATTACTATATTACCCCAGGAAAAGAAGTTGAAAATCTACTGTCGCCAGAAGTATTAGAATTCATCTTTTCCCGCGGTTCATTTAGTCCCATGCGAGAAGATGGAAAAAAGGTTCAGAAAAGCGAACTTAAGGGGTCAAGTCTTACTCATGCTGAATACTGCGATTCGCAAAGCCCAGAAAAGGCAAGGGGCCTCGCAAGCTATCTAGTTGACAAGTGGAAGCTGAAGTCAGGATATTTACAGGACAAAGACTGCAAAACGGGCACTTTCAATACTACTGCGAAATTGAAGGTTGCCAAAGAGGCAGTAAAGTGGATAACCGCGGACAATATGGGTGAACCAGCTCGCGACTTAGCAAAACAAGTTTATGAGTTCATTAAAATTCACAACAACATTGCGAGCACTCCCGTATCGAAAAAATAGCCAGTCATGGCTCTAAGTCACTAGTGCTTGCGCATGCGGTGAATGATGACCACTGCTGCGGTGATGCAACTCACCGTACAGTGAGTCGGCGAGCACGCACTCTCCTTCGGGGCCTCGCCACCGCTACTTCGCACCCGACGTGACAAGCGAGAGAATGATCGCGCCTCACCGGCTTCGTTATTGTATGCTATAGGCATGTGGAACATTCACGATCCAGATGCTTTTCTAGATCGACTTACACGGACACAATTCAGCCGTCCTCATGTATTCTTGTTCGGGTCTGCTCTAACTTCCCCATTCCCAGACGGTAGTCCTGGTGTCCCTGGCGTAAATGGCGTTGTTGCCTTAATCAAGGCATACTATCGACGTAATTACCCTAGCGCACTCAGTAAATTAGAACAGATTCTATCTACCGCAAAAAATCAGTACCAGGCTGCTTTTGAACACTTATCCGGCAGGGGCTCGGCGGCCGACGCAAATTCTATAATCCAACAGGCAGTGCTAACCGCATACACTGGTCCCACACAGCAGCCCTATTCAAACGCGTCATGTAGGGCTGCAGAGAGCAATATATCTGGTTGGCATATATCACCATGGCTGGAGTCAATCGGCAAATTACTGGCTGCTCCACCGCAGCAGATTGCCGATACTGTACTTACAACCAACTTTGACCCATTAATTCAGATAGCTATAGAGAAGGCAGGGGGAAGATCGCGGACATCAGTACTCGCACGCGATGGGAATCTCGCGCAAAATGCTGGTATAGGGTGCCACGTAATTCATTTACATGGTCACTGGACAGCTACGGATACACTTCACACCCAAGTTCAGTTGCGTCAAGAGCGTCCTCACCTCCGTGCATTCCTTCAGCGACTGCTGGAAAAATTTGCAATCGTTGTTGTTGGCTATAGTGGATGGGACGATATATTCACTAAAGCCATTGCTGATGTAATAGAGAGCTGCGAGGGTACTCCCGAGTTACTTTGGGCATTCTTTGAGACAAATACAGATCGGATTGTGGAGAAGAATTCAGAATTGCTTGCGCGTCTGCGACCAGGATACGAGCGAAATCATATTGCACTATATCACAGCATTAATTTACGGGAACAGTTGGTTGCGCTTTATGACCGATTCCATCCCCGTGATCAGGGAACTGCGGCGGATGAACATTCGAGAGAACAAGCCGTTTCCCATCCGGGCGAAACACCGACTGTCGAGCTAATTTCAGCGTCAGCCACCAGCGTGATACCAAGGGCTGATGTAGAGTCTATAACGACAGCGACAGCAGTTCAGCCATTGCCGTCCACCGGGGAGCGAGCCCCCACTCAGGGGATCAATCCTACGCCGCGAGATACCTATCAGTCAGAAAGCCCGCAGCATAGTTCAACCAATTCTTCACTACCTGCAGCTGAACAGCCTAGCATTCTAAGCGCAGCGCCTTCTCTCCCATACCTTGCAGAGCGACGCCCAGCCTCCGGAGTCAACAATCTAATAGAATCACGCAATGAAGTCACAGCAGCCAAGTCTTCACAAAATGAACATATATCATCCGTAATTGAAAGACGTGTTGGCTCTGCAGGTGGGAGAACACTCACTCGGTTTCAAATAAGACAGGCATTGAACTTTATGTTCCCATTAGAGATTGAGTTCGATGCCTTCCTGATTGATCACTTTCCAAGTATTAGTCGCAGCTCAAATCGAATCACAAAGACCAATCTGCTTCTAGAAATAACCAATGAAAAAGTTATTTCTGATCTGTTTTATGAATTATACTCAGAAAATTTACGAAAAATTCAAGGACAAATAAGCGAAAGTCGGTTCAAATCTGAAAAGTCGATAACGATCTCGCGTTTGCGAAACGATTTAGAAGTGCTTCTGCGAGATAGGGAAGCATTCAGCAAAAGGAATTTATCAATAGTTAATATTGATAAAGAAATACTCGCCATAAGACGTGAAATCAGACGAGGGCCACAATTAGCCGAGCGCGACATCCTAGGCGAGAGATATAGCTTGATGGAGCTAATTGGAAAGGGCGCAGCTGCTCATGTATGGCAAGCTATTGATACTAAAGCAGAAAGCTCGGTTGTAGCCCTTAAGGTGCTTCTTTCAAACCACGCTGAAGACAGAACAATGATTGAGCGCTTCAGCCGCGGTGCGCGAAGAATGCAGGAACTTTCGCATCCAAATATTGTACAGATTATTGAGCCTGTTTCAGAGGATGATGGTTGGTTCTATTTTGTCATGCCATACTTTGGCGGAGGCAGTCTACATGATGCTATATTGCACAATAGAATATCGACAGAAGATGGATTGACGATTGTCGCTCAAATCTCTGAAGCACTTGAGTATGCGCACAGCAAAAACTACATCCATCGAGATGTAAAACCACAAAACATTATCCTGAATGATAATAACGAAGGGTTTCTTTGTGATTTCGACCTCATGATTAGCGACAAAGACACGATGCTAACTCAGCATGGAAATCCTCGCGGAACCTACGGTTTTGCTGCCCCTGAGCAACTTCAAGGCTCTGATAGCATTGATCATCATGCAGATATTTACGGATTAGCAATGACGACAATCTTCGTTATTGCAAAAAAGAGCATTAACACTCATTTTTTGGTTGATACCAAAAAGAATATCTATGATCTCGATTTAGGGGAAGATTTAACGCGACTACTTCTTAGCGCGATCGAATACGACGTAGCTAAAAGACCCAGTTCAGCGCTGAGATTTGGCAGAATGGTATTAGATTTCTATCATATTCATATTCAATTCAGACTGAACCAGTCGCGACGCCTATTGTTGAACTTTCTTTGTCAAAGAGAGCAATATCAGCGGGATATCTCTAATAAGAGAGAAGAGTTAGTTAGTGTACTTCGTATCCGGAGTACACAACTACAAGGCGATGAAGGTCGCCAGAATCTAATATTTTCAATTCATGATGTATCCGATGAGCTGATTGACAGTAAGTTAGAATCAAAAATTATTGTCAGAGGTCAGCGAGAGAAGAGATTTAACAGCGGAGAGCTTATTGTTGGTGACCTAGTAGAACATGCTCTTTTTGGAATTGGCCAAATTATTGGCATATATGATAACGTATTCACGGTATTGTTCGCAAAATATGGGATAAAGAAGTTGATCGCTCGATACTTAAAGCGTCTGTCGAGCTGACAAGAATGTCTCGGCAAATCATATGAATATGTATCTTTGCCCCAATGACACTAGGAACCACTACAATTAGTGGGCCGGCCCCTACGGAGCGCCGCCCCTCATGCCCCACGACTTCCACTTCCTAGAGCGCACGGTCGATATCGACCGCGCCCTGTCTTTGCCTGCGCTAGAGCGGGCGATGCTTCTCTACAACGACCCACAGCTCCTGCGGCACATCTTTGAGCAGGCGCGCTTGCCTGAGAGCCTGGAGGACATTGCCATTGGGCTTGTAGCGGGCGAGAAGCCGCCGCACCTGATTGTTCACCGCAGCGGCCACTTCCGAACCATCCTCGGGGCTGACATGGTGGTTCGGAGGGCGCATCTCGTTACGCGTCCGCAGTTTGACGGGATGATCGAGCGCATGACCGAGCTGCGGGCGCGGCTGGCCGCAGCGGAGAAGTTGACCGGCGAGCGGGGCGGGGCCGGCCAGCTAGTGCTCCGACTCATGAATGCTGGCAACTATCTGAGCCGCGAGGAGTTTGTCGGCATCTCCTGCTGGCAGCCGCTGTTGCGTAACGAACTGGTGCGGATTTTTCTGCACTCTGCGCGCGACTTGGTCCTCCTGCGCGGGTCTCTGCGTCGCTACTCTGCAAAGCTGCTGGCCAACCGCGCTGAGGAGCTGCTGCACCAGTACTGGGAGCGTTATTTCTTCCTGGGGCACGTCGCGCAGCTGGCTGTGATGGACCGCCATCACCATGCCCAGCCCATCAACATCGCGCCGGAGAAGCTTTACAGTGCCATTCCATCGCGGCTGTTTCGCTTATGCCAAACAGGCGCAGCCGTTAGAGGTGCGTGGGTGTCTGGTCAGCTCGGCAGAGACATCCTTAGGTCGGTAAAAGACCTCTACGGCACCGAGGATGGTCGCTGGGATGTGGTCGAGGCCGCCACGGCCCTCTTCGCTATCGCAGCACGCAACCCCAGCACGCGCGCCGAGATCCGCAAAGTCCTGGACCTGCCAATCCGCAAAATCGCGCCAGCCGACCGCACCGCAGTCGAGAGCCTCGTTGCCACGTTCCGCACGCAGTACGCCACCATTGACGAGCCATCCCCCGATAATGATCAGCACTGGTCAGCAGAAGTCGCTCAAGCCCTGGTCGCCCTGCAGCGCCCACAACACGACGCGCCCGACCCCAATCGCAAGCTCGTCATCGGCCTGCCTGCAGAGTTTGACGCAGCCATCGCTGCACACGCGCTGCTCCACCTAAGAAAACACGCAAACCTACTGTTCCTACTGCGCGCCGCCCCCCGAGTCGCCACAGCCGAGCCCCAACAACTTTACTTCCCTGAGCACATCCTGAGCCTACTCCGCCAACCTTGGCGCCCCAGCGACAGTCAGTCCCTACTGGACGCCCAAGAAACGCTGATAGAAAAGCCAACACCAATCAAGGTCGAGAAGGTGCCGGGGAGGAATGAGGTGTGCCCGTGTGGGAGTGGGAAGAAGTATAAGCGGTGTTGTGGTGGGGGTTAGGGATGGAAACAATCAGGGCGAATTAGGCCTACGAGTGCTTTGCGGCGCCAACGATGGGTCGCCCATTACAACGATGTGAATTTGATCTTTGCGAAAGTACTTATGGAGAGCGTGCTCAACATCAGCTTGAGTTACATGATTAATCTTTTCTAAACTTTTAATGTAATAATCATCAGCGAGATCATTCCAAAAAATGCTAGATATCTTTTCTACTGTCCAATAACTTGAGCGAAACGAAGTTACTATATCCCAGGCTTGACTCCTGCGGAGATATGGCATGCTGGTTCCATCAAAATTCTCCATCAACGATAAAAACGCAGCGCTAGCAATACCTTCGGCAGCTTTCCAGGTCTGTTCCCGGTCTACACTACAGGCCACAGAGTAGTATCCTGTCTCTTGGAACATATGGATCTCGATTCTCTCGGTGCAGGACGAGTTATTTCGACGAAGTTGTCTACCCACTTTGTCGCTGATAACTCTAGCGGCCATCCTAAATGCGTACTCATCATTATCTCCCAAGGCAGGGCCGTGTCCTCCTAATTCAACATATGTCTTCCGCAGGTTGGTTCGCGCAACAAACAAAGTATTGGCGTGACCTATCGCTAAAAGCTTGGGCACAGCAGGTGCTGCAACGGCAGATGAACGCCAATCGCCAAAAAATTTATTGGACAATGTGTGCGCCTGGCTTTCGTCTATTCGGCCAGCTGTAATTACCGCAATGTCTTGCGGTCCAATAAACTCTCTATAGGCATGATAGAGATCTTCAAGTTTTGTCGATTGAAGAGATATGGAAATATCGGCACCTAGGGTACCCAGTGGATGTTCTACGCCGTAGATAGAACGGGTAAGCGCGGTTTTCACAGATTCGTTGGGAGTTCTCTGAGATTCGGAAAGACCTGCAATATGTTTAAGTTTAACTCTCTCAAAGATATTCAGATCGAACTGCGGCTCGCGCAGCATTCTCGATAAAAGCTCAAATGCCTTTTCTGTGTCCATTGAGTTGACTGTTACATCAATTGCACTTCCGTTTTCACCGACATAGAAAACTGGCGACGTGCCTATTTCATCAAATTCAACCAGCAAGGCATCTTGGCTGCTGACCAGATAGTCGTACAGCAAAGCCATCGTTCCTGCTTTCTCTGGTGGTAAAGCAGTTCCTCCTCCATGGAATGCTATTCGGATTTTTGTTAATGGAAGGTAATTTTCTTCATGATTGAAGTACTGCAACCCATTAGGAAGTCTCTCTCTCTTAATATATGGAATACTCATCTTCACAACAGATATAGGGATCGGTCGATAGTTTCTCCATGCGTCACAAGAGCAGATTAGAATAAGAAAAATGAAGCCGCAGTATCGATGATAGATTTGCATTTTCTGTGTTGGCCTACTGTGTGACCGGCGCTATTTTCTGGATTGCATTTCGTTCGTTGAGAAATTTTCTAATAAATACACGCACGCTGGAGGAACTAATTAGTTTAAATCGATTCAAAGCACTGGTTCGATAGATAGAATTCTTTGGCAAAATCTGTAGGTCTTTTATGAAACTCGCTTTGCCTTCGATGGTTTGAAGCTTCTGAAGCATCTCCAATCTGTCCCATTTCATAATGGATTCCAATTCTGATTCTGTCAGACCGGCGCTTTGTATTTCTTGTAAAACTGCATCTATTTTGGCTAGTACTGATAGATAATTATCCAATTTCTTCATCGAAACATGGATGGTAAACACTGAATTGTTGGCGTCGCTATTCTGTCGTGCCTGAACAGACAAAACGTCAGACTCAGAATGCAGTGCATGATTGAGTCGACCTGTGTATCCACGAGTTAGCAGTAACGCAACAAAATCAGCAATTGCATCGTCATATGTGCCATAGGGTGGAGTAATCCAACTAATATTTATTGCAGGCGATGTTCCAACTAATTCCACAGACTCAATGCGCATTTGCTTCTTCAATGTCGATGATTGTATGGTTTTATGTGAGCCTACTTTCCAGCTTGGTGGTCCCTCAAAGTACTGTTTGACTAACACTTTCACGCTGTTCGGTTCGATATCGCCCGATAACACAAGTATCGCATTGTTCGGCTGGTAGTATTTTCTGTAGTGGTTTACGACATCATCAAGAGTAATACTCTCTACTTCATCAGCAATCCCATCAATAGTATCATGATAAGGGTGTTCAGGCGGAAATAGAGTGCGCCAACGGGCCTTATCTGTTGCACGATAAGGGACGGCTTCATCTGCATATTTATCATCCAAAATGGTGTCTGCAATTGCATCCCGAAGAAATGTGCTCGCATTAGTTAGCAGAAAAGACATGCGGTCGCTCTCTATCCAGAGAGCTGTCTCCAGGTTTGCAGCTGGTAGCGTGGCCTGTAAATCCACTGAATTGGTGCTGAACCAACTTCCTATACCAGTTGCCCCGCTCTCATTATAATAGCTCCAAGGTGATCCATGCGACATATGCCCTGACCAGTACCACATAAGTCTATTCATGAGATTGGTCATTCCAGCCTTGCCGTAGGGATCATCAATCATGCCTGTTTTGTAGTGGACGCGAACTACTACAAAAGGATGCCGATGGTCTTCATGCAGCACAACTTTCATGCCATTTGCTAAAGAAAACTCTTCATGAGGGACCAACTCAGAAGCACATACTCCAACGGGTTCAAAGAGAACAGTGCCTACTAATAGGATTGAAATAACCAACACTTCGTAGAACTTCATGCCAAATATCCTTTTGGTATTATATCTTATCCAGTTTAACTTTATAAGAGTTCATTCAGCGCTGGCTGATCACCACACGCAATCCTATTTGACTCGATTTATACTGTGGGCGTTCCCCCTGGCGACGGGATACAGATAGCCGCTTTCTATCGTCAAAATAGGAACCACCCCGGACAGCTCTCATTGTCGTACTAAGATCAGAAATATCGTAGGCTGAACCTAAGTGCTCTGGCAGATAGTGATCCCAGAGCCATTCGCTAACATTGCCACTCATATCAAATAATCGCCACGCGTTCGGCGTTTTGCCGCCTACTGGATGTGTCTTGCGGTTTGAATTCTCAGAAAACCAGGCAAGCTGGTCTAATACTTGCCCACCTGCATATTCTGCTGCGACAGAACTGTATGCGGAATATACCCATTCATCCTCCGATGGCAGTCTGTATCCAATGCATGATGTTCCTTCCATCCATTTTACAGTGGATCCGGTTAACACGTAGCAGGGTCGGAGTTTGTGTAGTTTCGATAACGTATTGCAAAAATTTATTGCATCAAGCCAGGTAATATTCTCGACAGGATAGTTGTTAGAATCTTTGTCTAAAAAGCGTGATGGATTTTTCCCGGTGACACTCTTGTACTGCTCTTGTGTTATCTCGTATTTTGATATTTGAAAGCGGTATTTAATGTCAATTGTGCGCATTTTTGAATCAGGCGTAGCTGCACTAAGGCGGATTAAGCCCGGCTCAATAGCGACCATGGAGATACTGACCACATCACGTTCCGGTTGCGCTGAGTCAATTGAAGAGATTTCGGACAGGTCACTAGGCGCTAACAGATCTGCAGCATTCGACATGTCCAAACTGGATCTCATATCTTCGGTTTTTACGAATGAACCATCTGGCTGGAGCATATCTTGGCGACCTTTAGGTATGGGTCTTTCGTGAAGGTCGGGATTTTTGTCTGGCGGTTTGATATCAAGTATTTCCAAGAAATCATCAACCGGCTGCAGATCGCGCAGATAGTCGCTGCTTGAAAGGTCAGGACTAGGGTGACCAATCGTTCCCATATCTTGTTTTTTTGGCGACGGATTGGGGCCTTGCCCATCCATCGCTATGTATGCTCCTGTTGCAACTGCTGCACCGCCGATTACAGTAAGCGAGACAGCTTGCGCCATACTCCCAGATGCAAGGAGCGCATTCCTATACTCAATAGCCAGCCTGCGGAGCCAATCAGAGATAATAGCGCCTAGGACCATTGGCGTTAGCTTTTTAGTTAATGGCGGGCGACTCTTTTTCCGTCGATTTTTTGAGCTTCTTCTGGACGACGACTTTTGGTCGTTCTGTCTTTGCTTAGACGAGATTACTTGTATTAATAGGTTGAGCTTTTGCTGGCGGCTCATCCCTGCTGCAAATTGCCGATGAACTTCCTTATGATGATCTATGCAAAATGCATCAAGGTCTGCATCCGTAGCAAACCGAGCATCGAAGTATTCGCGAAGCTTTGAGCCCCTAAGGCGGAAGTACTCTGGGGCTTCAGCAAGCTCATCATTATCAGGACTACTAGCAGACTCATCATTGACGTGATCGGACATCTTAGCGCTTTCCGTGTTGAGCATATATGCGCTAAGCGGATGGAATGCAAATCAACAGTAACAGCGCGCTTGATGCGGCTGTAGCTGCTTACTGATGAGTTCGTATAGCTACACAGAATCGGTTAACGAATTGGAGCGTGCGGGTGTGTTAGGAGTTCTCTGCGTAGTCGTGTTTGTGGCTAAGGATGCGATCTCATCTGTCAGATGAAGCGACAGCGCGGCGCTACGCTGGCAGGTGTTTGACGGGGCAAGGTACTGCGAGGAAGAGACTGTCTACCCAACCAGCAGCTGCTTAACAGTCTGCGGATACCACTGCCCCCCGCGCTTAGGTCGGTGCCCGGCATTCAGCAGCGCGTCTGCAATGGCCCGTAGGCTCTTCCCCTGGCCCTGCAGGTACCTTGCATACCCCTGGGGCGTAGAGCGGTCGTGATACACCGCGCTGCGCAGCAGCTCCTGAACGCTGTACCACTCATACCGCGCGGCCTTCTGAGGTCGCAGCCCGGCCTTGTTCAATTGGGTGGCGGTGAAGCTATAGGGGCGTTCCTCGGTGCGTAGCTGGTAGGCAATCTCGTAGGCGCGCTGGCGGTCGTAGACGGATTCGCTCTCTAGGGAACGGACCTTGTGAACGCCCATTCTGATTAGGAGTTCATAGACCGCGTTCTCCGTCCACACTTGAATCTGTCGAGGTTTGACTCCCTGCGCATTTAGGTAGTCGGCAATCTCGGCAAAGGATTTCTT
>Ga0075163_10007659_pt1 | contig 14262 bp, 25 predicted proteins | sample JI1023141ADNA_FD_71478 | JGI IMG/M metagenome (GOLD analysis project Ga0075163, IMG submission 71478) | Wastewater effluent complex algal communities from Wisconsin, to seasonally profile nutrient transformation and Carbon sequestration -... | ecosystem: Engineered > WWTP > Effluent > Algae...
AGTTTTAAATTATACACTTCCATGATCTTTTGCATATTTTTTCTATCATATTTCGCTATGCATTCATGAATATTCTCAGAGGGTTGTACTTCTACCGGATAATCATCCCAATCATACGTGTCACATACAACAATTAAATGTGTGGCATTGTTTTGTTTGGCTCTTTCAAGCCATTGTCTGATGTCTTCTTGAGATGTGCTCATTTAATATTTGTTTTACGAGTGTCTACAAAATTGAAATTCAAATTATCAAGCAAAATTTTGCTGGTTCCATTTTCAATGATCACATGAAAAGTAACTGCTTTCTTTTCAGTATAATCAACTTGAACAAAGTAATCGAAATTATAAACAGTATCTCTTTTTTCAAAAAAAGAAACAGTTGAATTCCGATAAATTAACGGATAAGAAAACTTGATATAATCCTTGTAATAATTAAGGATCGCTTCCTTACCAAATTTTGAAATACTTTTATCTGATGTATATTGAACCATCAGTTCATATTGAGATTTATTGTACAATTTTTGAAATTGCTCAATAAACGGTTTCCCAAATAAAAATCCTGGCATTTGATCTTCTTGAGCATTAGAAGTAAAGTTGATTGTGAAAGACACCAGTAAGATGAGAAATAGTTTTTTCATAAATGCTTTTTCTATTTAAACGTAAAATAGAAAAAATGTTACATTTTAAGCAAAAAGTGTCACAAATTTAGTATATATTTGTGACACTTTTTGTCTATAATGTTATGATAATTAATAATTTACAAGTTTAATAAGGAATTGGCTCTCTGGGGAAATTATTGATATTTTTAATCATTGGAACGGCTGTTTGTACTGCATCAAAAAACGTATCACTATCATAGACTTTTGAAATGACTTGATTACGATCATGTACTGCTTGAAAGTCAAAAAACCACATGATTGACATTAGGGGTGAAACAAATATTTCAACATTTAAATCTTCTGCTGTTACATGAAAGTCCCCAAATTGTCCTTCGACTGCAGGAAGAATTCTTCTTTGAATGTGAGAGGTAGAATGAAGGGGTAAAGTAAATACGTATTCACAAGCATTTTTGTATAACAAAAAACTTTCCATGTGCATCGTCAAAGAACATGATCCAAAAAAAGCATTGGTGTTTGTTAGAGCGGCCATGTTTCTTAAAACATTATACCCGCATACTTTTTCTTCAACTTCTGTTCCAAATCCGACACACATAATTATTTTTTCAACATCTACTTGTCCAAAAGCAGCTAATGAAATAGAATCTTCTAAAATAGTTCCTGACCCCTCTTCTGTGCCGGTATTTAAAGAATCAACTCCACCATCGATCAGAATTACAAAGTCAATTTTTAAATGATGAATGAGTTGTTTAATGCATTCAACATAAGGTTTAACTCCGATCTTTTTTATGGTCCAGACAATTATATTTTCTTTGTAATGATAAGATAAATATTTAGCAAGATAACCTTCCGGATAATATGGAACATCCTCTTTAATGATATCGTTGGCGCCAATCATATTTTGATTTATAATAACCGGCTCACAACTTGAACCTAGTTCTTCAAATTTTGTAAATGAGTAGTTGCCAAGATGAACATTTTTTCCTAATTTTTTTAAAGTGTGGTAAATAGGAAGTCCACCATAAACATCAAACCCTCCACCTATTCCCATAAGTAGAATATTCTGTTTGTTGTTTATCTTTTTTATTATATGGTATGGTATGTTCAGCATCTTATAAAATTATAGCACCAATTAGTTCTTTATCTATTTCTTCATCACTCATATCTTCAGTATTTTTAAAAGAAGACAACGGAAACAATCCGATCAAACTTTTTGAAACCATACTTTCACATGCGAACAACATTCCGAAAGATTCAATTCCGCGAATTTTACGTGGAGTTAAATTTAATATAAATGGTAAATAACTGTTTAATAGTTCTTCTTTACCAACTTCTTCCCGGATGGCACTGACTACCACTCTTTGATCAATACCTGTATCGATTGTTAATTTATAAAGCTTATCTGCCTTTTCAACATCTTCTACTGAAATAATTTTACAAACTCGAACATCTAATGCTATTTTCTGATATTCATCAAAAGTAATGTTTGGTTTTTGCTCCGGCCTCATCACTGAATTTTCCGTTGAAGTATTTTCTGACATTTTATTTTCTTCCATTGTATTTTAATTTTTTAAAAATATGTTTATACATTACTTGTTTGCTCACCATATAATAGGTAAAGATCATTACATAAGTCAGTTAAAATTTCTCCAAGCCAATTTGTTCCTCGCCATGTTTCACGATTATTTGATCTTGGGTCTTCAGCTGCCAATTTTATTCCCCATATGTCATCGTATTGTATCATTTTTTAAAATGTATATTTCTACAAATATATAAAATTTATTTCTATTTATTGTAAATAAATAGATTTTTTATGAAAAAACTTACCCCAAATGAATTCTTAACAAGAAGTAATAACATTCATAATTATAAATACGATTATTCTAAAACTATTTTTATTAATGTCGATTCTAAAGTGTTAATAACATGTCGTGAGCATGGAGATTTTTGGCAACGACCTGACCATCACATGGTTGGAATAAGATGTAAAAAATGTTCTATTAAAGAATTTTATACTTCCGACAAATTAGAAGAAATTAAAAATAAATTTATTAATAGTGCGAATAAAAAATGGAACAATAAATATAATTATTCAAAGGTTATATACCAAACAGCTCGTAAAAAAATAATTATTACTTGTCCAATTCATGGTGATTTTTTGCAAACACCCGATGCGCACCTAAATCATGAATGTATCAAATGCACAACATTTAAAACGTCTCAATCACAAAGAAGGTCAATTAATGAATTTATAGAGTTAGCTACAAATATTCACTTAAATTTTTATGATTATTCAAATGCTATTTATATAAATGATAAAACAAAAATTATTATTACCTGCCCATATCATGGTGATTTTTTACAACTTCCATATAACCACTTAATGGGTAAAGGTTGCCATTTGTGTAAAAATAAATCTAAAGGTGAAGAAATTATTTCAAAGTTATTAATACTTAAAAACATTCATTTTATACGTCAAAAAACATTTGATAAATGTAGAAGTCCAAAAACTAATCATAAATTATATTTTGATTTTTTTATACCTGAATTAAATTTATGTATTGAATTTGATGGTCGTCAACACTTTTATCCGGTTGATATATGGAGTGGGGAGGAGGGATTGATTAAAATTCAATATAATGATAATATAAAAAATAATTTTTGTAAAAATAATAAAATCATTCTTTTAAGAATAACTTACAAGGATCGAGAAAAAAACAACATTAGCAAACTATTAAATAATATGATTGATCATTTAAGCTAGTCTAAATTGTTTTAAAAATTCTTTTAAGAAAGAAATATCTTTCCCAACTTTTTTTGAATAATTATTAAATTTAATACTTTTAATTTCTTGATAGTCATCAAGAACTTCATTTAAATATCCTTTTCTTGCTTCTTCTGCATGGTCTTCGTATGTATATGTGAAGTCCGGATAATCTTTTTTATTAAACACTCTTTCATCCACCAAAAATGCAATAGAAGTCATTGAACCGTTTAAATCCGGTTCTTTAAATGCTGCACATTTGATTTTATTTTCTTTAAGAGTGTCTAAATGATTTTCCATAGTACCTTTACTTTTCGGCTCACCATAAATGGATTTTGTACCATCATTCGATGTTCCTCCATTAAGAAGGATCACTGTTTTATGTTTTTTTGCCCATCTCCAGAACTCTTTGGTTTTCCAATATTTTAAACTATATTCAACAGTTGCATGAAGAGCTTGGATTGATTTTTGAATGTCACTAATATTATACATAGTTAAATAATACATTCGTTTTTCTAATTTATTTTTCATAGTATTCAATTTTCCAGTTAAGAGTGTTTAATGCTGTATGTTGTTTGCTTTTTAATAAATTTTCAGTTATTGTTTTACCTATATTTTTTTTAAGTTTATGAAATTGTATTTGATGATCACTGCAAAATAATTGTAAGGCTTTAGCTCCTGGAATAATATAAACATCATTATCCGGAGAAGTGAGTTTATATTGAACAACATCCATTCTAATTGCTGTGTTTTTTTTACCTTTCCTTTTTTTGTTGTTTTCAATTATTTTTTTTCTACCTTCTTCTGATAATTTAATTTTTCCATCTGCATGAGCTTTTTTGACTGCATCCTTTTGATTTTGTGTATTTACTTTTCCATACATAGGATTATTTTTCCCAGTTCTAATTTCGCTTAATTGTTTTCTTTTTTGAGGGTCTTTAAATCTTTCTTTTAAAATAAGAGACATTTTAGATTTAAATTCCTCAGAATTAACAGTTTCCCAAAATGTTGATTTATCTCTTGACTCTTTTCTTTTTTGTTTTGTTTCCTCAGATTGCAATAATCCAGAATGTCCTTCTCCTCCATCAGTTAAATTTGTTAATGGTCCTAAATTTTTTACTCTCCTTCCAATTTTATTAATTACTTCCATTTCTAACTTTATTGATTCTTGGTTAGTTAAACCAGTATAAATTTTTTTAATTTCTGGTGTTAGATGTAGATCAATTAATTTTTTTATAATATTAATTTTAAAATAATTTTTTCCTTTAAGGGCAAGATGTGAGTATAATCTATTTCCTTGGCCTTTACCTATATAAAATGGCTCATATTCGAATTTTAAGTTATCGTAAATATAGTCGCCTGGTTTCCGAGTGTCTAAATAGGCATACACATAATATTTATTTTCCATGACTATAAATAGTCATATAATTTATTAGTTATTCAATAAGATGTAAAATTAAGCTTTTTGAATAAGTGGCATGTTATATGCTAAATTTTCATTACCAAAAAATACATGCGTAATTCTGGCTTTTCATTTTTTTTCTTTATGTTTTTTTCTTTTGTCATAATTTATTGTTGTTTTACTTTAACTCTGTATGCTTTTCCTTTTTTTGCATTTTCTGCTGCTTTGATTCCGTATGGAAAACACATATCCAATAAGAAGCGTTTATACCAAATTAATCCGGTAGAAAATCGATCTGCTTCATAATCAAACCATGCCCAATAATCAGGTTCAGGATTGGTATCCTTCTGCGGAGGCGGAGGCATTGACTGATCGTTCAATTCTTCTATCTCAACATTAATAATCTCATTAGGTTTATTTCCATACAAGATAGCAGATATGGGAGTAATTCCAAAATGTGTAAAATATCCGGATGCACTTAAAACTGCAGTGGTTATTAAACTTTTTTTATTCTTCGTCATCGAATTCATTGTCTTGATCTTTTACATCGTCTCCTTCGGTTTGTTCGGTCACTTCTATTATTGAACACATTACAGGACAATTAAAGAAGATGATTTCAAAATCTTCTTCCGGCATATGTAAAGGAACTGATAAACCTCCTAATCCTGTTTTAAATTCAACAGATTCAATTTCATTGTCTTTAAAATAATTACTTATTTTGTAAAATTCCGGATGAGGTACGAATAAATTGAATGTGACTTGTGAAATTTGATATTCAAAATAGACAGTTCGACTTCCTTTTTTTACTATTTGAGTTATTTTTTTATTGACATCGTATAATACAAGATCGTTTAGAGCAATTTCCGGATTCATAGAAATTTCTTTTACAATGGCAGTTTTGTTGGTTACAAAATCAGCCATCACCCAATCTTCTCCTGTATTAAGTTTATTATCGTAGATAGACTTAAACATATTTAAACGTAATTTTTATTAAATGTTACATAATTTTTCACTTTTACCATCAATTATGTAATCAACCTCATGGGCTTCGTAAATCGAAGGAATTTCAAGCTTATTAATGAATTTTTCCAACACATCCTCTTTAATTGGAAACTCGCGATCTTTATTTTGATGAAGTACCTTAGCATATGGGACCTCTAAGTAAATCAATTTTACTTTAGCTCCATAACTGGCGCAAAGTGAAATCGGCTGTTGTCTTACTTGTCTTGTGACATTGGTCCCATTCCAGATAAAAGGTTGTTTTTTCCTTAAATAAGATTTCGCTTTTTCTTTTGCGGCCTGAATGACTTGGCCGGTACCGCTTACATCACCGGCTTTTATTTTCATTTCTCTTCGTATTTCATCCAAAGAAAGCATTGGATAATCCGGAAGGGAATGTTTAATATAATAATCCTTACCAGAGCCCGGCATTCCACACATAATGATCACTTCATTCCAAGTTGTATCATAGGGTTCATAATCAGGATGACTATCTTCTTTATCAAAATAGGTAAATCTGGCAAGGTCAGAATTAAACTTGCGAGGCCCGGACCAACATTTACTATCTGCTGCCATTTCCTTAAATAAATCTATCTTATAAAATAGTTCATTTCCATCAGGACATATTCTTCCGTTTACATCTGCCTCAGCAATACACTGTACCAGTTTTAAATCAACTGCAAAGCTAGCTTCAATGATCGATTTTTCAGGATTTTCTTTTTCCATTAACCATAAAGGAAGTCCATGATGACGAACAATTTTTGCGATTTTTTCTCTTTTCACAAAAGGGGTCGGGATATCACGATATAAAATTTGACGAGCTGTTTTTTCTCCTTTTTTAGCATGACCAGGAGATACAATTCTTCCATCTTCTTCGAAAGTGGTTGATCTTTTTTCTACATCATGAAGAAGTGCTGCTGCAAACATGATTTGCTTTTCTTCTTCGGTATAAAAAGTATTTCCAGCATTAAAAAACCCATCAGTGATCAACGTTTCAAGTACCATCCGAGTATGTACAAATACTGATCCTTCTCCATGCCAAATTGGGTCTTGGGGTGTTTGTTTCATATCAGATATCCAATTGTACTTATTAGATAATGATTCTAATAATTCAGCTGGAGAACTATTATAATTAGATATTTCATTAAAATCGTTCATACAAGTCTTTTAAACGATAAAAATACAAAATGTTACTGTTTTCTGCAAAGTCTAATTTCTCAAACTGATCGGTATATTCAGGTAACATAATTATCTTATTAGGTGAATCGAATTTGAATTTTCATTTATATATTCATCAAGAAACCGGCTTCGGCCATAAATTGTTCTGGATGGATAATTTAACCATAGACTTAGCTCATCGATGGTATATATTGGATTAGTTTCAACAAATTGTTTTGTAAACGATTTACGAAATATTTTTTCGATAAAATTGGATGGAGAATATTTTACAGTTAAGATTCTCATTTCGTAAGGATCAGTTTCAATTTTTGTAACTTCTTTTTTCATCTTGATTTTTATTAACCAAATTTTATCATAGCTTCCGGATATTGTGTCCAGAATTTTGTTAAACGTTCAATGGTTTTTTCTTTTAATTTATTTGTGTCTGTTATATCAAATACAGTATGCGTATAATAGATTTTATCGTTATTATTTTCTAAATAATCAAGCGTTTCTTGGAGTGAAAATAAAATATCCTCCGGATATCCACCAATTCTAAAAAGATCATGAGGCATATCGTATGAATCATAATATAATTTTTCATCAACATACAAATATCTTTCTCCTTGTTCATCATCAGGTTGATGGTTCCATATTGCTTGTTGACAATAACCACCTTGAACCATTCTTAATTTTCTTTTACAAACATTAACTTGGTTTTCACATTCTTCTTGGGTCCATTTAAGACTTACTCTTGAATGATGATCTGGATTGGCAGCCATTTCTTCCCACCTTTTAACCCACTTCAGTTGATCTGCAATCCAAATATCCTTTGCTTCTTCAAATGATCGATGTACTCTTTTATAAAACCATGTATGACATCCCATATTATTTACTTTCTATTTCTTGATTCAACCATTTAAAATCATGTGACACTTTTGTGTCGTATATTGAAAACTCTACAATTTCTTTTTCGAAAGTAAAATCATAAGTTGTCAGATGTTTTTTAAGAGCTTCAACTCTTGACTTAAATGTTTCATATGTACCATCATAACTACGGAGAGTAACCATTTTAATGAATTTTCCTTCATCTATTTTTTTAAAGAAATTTCGTGATAAATGTGCACCACGATCCTTAACGATTTCATTCAAAAATTCATTTATACTTGGCGAAAAAACAATCACTGAAATGTGACATTCAAAATAACATCCTTCAGGCATTTTTTGATGCGCCCCTTTTTCGCTTGGTGCTGCTGGATGAAAAGGAAATGTTTCAATTTTTTTTCTGATCACATTGTAACCTTTTTCTGCCAACAAAGAGGCGATTCTTTGTGTTTCAATAAATGCAGACCTGTTATCACCATAATGTACTGAGGAGGTCATTACATCGATCATAGCACCTTTGTAGTTTTCAAGATCAAGGACAATGGGTTTAACATTTATTTCAGAACATACTTTTTTATACTCATCAATATCTTCAGGTTTTGTTACAGTCACATGAATTTCAAATGGAAGAGGATAATTTAATTTATCTTCACCAGCTTGCAGCTGAGCCCAATATTGAGATTTATCATGAATCATTTGAATAATCTGTTCATTGGTAAATCCCATTGAGAAAGGTATGGAAATAGCTGCTAAGATTGTATCCACTGCTTCTTCCAAAATATCAATATCCGGAACAAATCGATGTGTAGTGGAATAAGCATTTAAAAAAGGCAATACTGCTTTTGCAAGCTCGCCTTGTTCCTCAGAAACTTTTAAGGTCTTTTGTGCCAGTGACTTTTTATCATGGATAGATAATGACCGGATGAATTCTATGAGTTGTTCCATTGATTAATTTTTATAATGATTCAAATTTCTTTAACCATTCCAAATTATTTTTATTATCAATTGCATTCAGATCATGTATCTGAAGAGTAGATAATTCCTCAAGAGAAAATCTTAATTTTCCTACTTTTTCATCGTATTCCAGTTGATTTTTTGAAACTTCAAGTGCTTCTTCCATTGTACGATGATTCAATGCTTGTTGAGTAGGTTTGTGAGTACCTGATTCTTTATCAAAATACTTTAATCCTTTTTCCCATTCAATTTGTCGTTCAGCATTTAGCTTGATCCACAAATTCCGGTCTTCTTCTGATTTAAATAAGCTCATGGTTTATTGATGGTTAAGTTTATTTTTTTCTAGTACGGGTTCAAAATAGTCTTCATTATACCAAAAAGTATGTCCTAATTCATTAGTGATATATACTTGATGAGTATGATAGGCTTCTATAATCGTGTATTCTTTACCTACAATAAAATGACTATTTGAATCATGATATAGTTCAACCATAGAGCCTCCATGATATTCCGGGTCCGGTTCATAAGGCTTCTCGCAAGTCACCACTTGATTATGTCCAAATTTAACTTCTGGCCACTGTCTTATTACTACACCATATAATTTTGCCATTTCGACAAAATTGATTAGACTTTTATTTATTTCTTTTACCCATTCATTTACTGAAATGTTATCCATTATATGAAATGAATATGCTGGCGTTACTCTTGATCTATTATATAGTGGACTTTTAAATACGCACATTCCATTATCATCAATAGATGTAATTACTCCATGTTGATCTTCCAGTATAGAAATTATAGTACGTAATTTTTGTGTATCATTTTTCATTTATTTATTTTTTATCCATCCTATTGATAATACTAATCGATATCCTTTTTCAATTTTGGTTACTGAATGTTCCTGATCACTTGGAGAGAAACAAACAGCACGTAACAATTTAAATCTTGGTTTTCCTTCTAACTGAAACTTTCCACCTTCTTTTGCTTTTATTAACTCAACATTTAATCGGTAATGTTTTCCTTCTTTCACCGGATCAGTGTGAGGAGTAATTGTATCGCCAGTTGTATAATAAAGCAAGTAACAATCCATCTTAAGTTTTTGAGATTGAAATAACCGCTTTATTTTATAACCCCCATCTCTTCTTCCGGAAGACCAATTTAATTTCTTTAGAAGATTTTCAAACATAATTAATAACAGTTTTAATCAGGTTTATATATGCCGTCCGGAAAACCATATTGTTTCCAGTGATCATGATATCTTTTTACTTGACTCTCAATATTAAGAGGTTTGCCGGTTAATTTTCTATGAAATGAAATCATAAGAATTGAACTCATATCATCAGCATGGTTGATGCCTATTTTTTCAAATTCTTTATTTAACTCAGGTTTGTTTTTCGGCCATTCTTTATATTCGTGATTTGGATGCCACCACAAGAACCATTCATTGCGAATAAACATTCCGGCACCAAAATGAGAAGATGAAACAAATTTATCTTCTGACATTTTTTTAATTTCTTCGATATTTTTACTATAAAATGTAGTTAAAATATCAATTGCTTCATCGATTGTTGTTGGTAATATATTCATATTATTCCATTCTTAATGTTCTATCGTAAATTTTTAATTCATGTTCTTTTACCCATAAATCTGCTTCTTCTTCTGAAGAAAGATTTACCTCATCACAGGTATATTCTTTAATAGCGCCTACTTTTGTTAAAGCAATTGCTACAACATTGTCCCAACCTAATTCAGGGTTTTGCAAAACATATACTTTATCTTTCATTTTTTCTTTTTTTGCTTTTTAGGATTTTTCCTTTTTAGTTCAACCAAATGATCATAATAAATTTTCAGTATACGTTCCTCCACTTTTTCAATCTGCCTTAATTTAAAATTAATGATTTCAAAATTGTCTGAAGATGAAGTGCAATTACCTACAATAGTGAAAAAATCTTTTTCATATTTGTCACGGGCTATTTGAAACACTGAAGTAATAACTGAATAATCAGAATGAAATGGATGATCTTTTATTAAATTATGTATTTGGCTTTTGTCTTTCTTCATTTTATTTTCTCCCAATTTAAAGATGCTCTTTTCCAATTGCGGGTCCAGTGTTCATCTGTTTTTACATGTTTTTTTCTTACTAATTTAATTATTGAATCAAATTCATTTGAGGCAACAGGTAATAAGCCTGCATTTATTTTAAAAGAATTTGAATCACGAATAACAAAACCTTCACAAGCTTGAACACTAGATTTGGGATCAAAACCACCAAGGTTACCAGATGTGTTTGTATAGTTTTCCCATTTCATTCCCAAATTTACACTTAACCATTCTTCTAGCCAAATATTTTCATTGGTTTGGTTTGTATATAAATTTTTTAAAGACTTTGTAAATAACATTTCTGGTACTGTAGGAAAATCTAACATTGCCGCATAGAATTTTACTTCTTCCCATGAAAGCCATTGATCAAATTGACGAATCGCAAAAACATAAAAATATGATGTTAATTGAGAATATTCAATACTATGTACGCCAACCATGGATTCTCCGAAAATTTCAAGATCACCTAAATCATGTTTTATTTTCTCCCATACCGGCATTAATGGTTTATCCCATTCGTTTTGTGTTGGAGCAGCATGAGACCGCCCAAACATTCCTTGTTTACTAAAACACAAGTTTGATCCATCTAATTTTTCCGTAATAATTAAATCTAGGTTAGAAAACTTTTCAACATAGCCGTCTGGAATAAAACGATCATCTGATGTAGTTCCTAAACTAATTTGTGCATGTAATGATCTTGGGTATTTTGTACTCATATATTTAAAAATTTATTTTCTAAACATTCGATAATTTGTTGTGTAGTATTGTTATTTATTTCAGATTCCCAAATATACATAATTTTAAAACCATTTTGTTCAGCTAATTCTTTTTTTATTTTGTCTTTTTCCCAGATGTCTTCCACTGGTATATAACCTTTTTTTGGAATGTTAATTTTTTCACCTGCTTTATATTTTTTTGGATTTGCATGCCAAAAATCACCGTTTACTTCAATAATTATTTTTAAATCTTCAATTAAAATATCATAAAATTTTCCTTTTATATTAAATTGACGAATATGGCTTATTTGTAAATGATTTAATATGTCTGAAATAATATTTTCTATTTTAGAAATGAAATTGTTTTTTAATTTAGAATGTAATTTTTCAATTCTTTCATCTTTTAAACCATCATGAATACATTTTTTCCAACCCCAAGAGTCTGCATTATTATTATTGTTTGGTACACTACCTTTTCCGTATTTAGATATCATTATTTCTTTTAATCGAAGATAGTATTCAGGGTGCTTCCATATATTATCAACACCATAATTCTTCATGAATGTATTTTTCTTTTTTTCTTTAATGTCGTTTGTTTGAGATACATTTTCGAAACCATAACGTTGCATGCATGTTTTTTTATACTTATTTACACTAATTAAATTAGAACTTTCTTTAATTGATCTTGCTGGAATATTATAATAGTTTAATAAAAATAAAAAATCGTGATATGAAATATTATATTTCAATTTCATATCTGGTAAACTAGATAGGTTTTCTACATATTCAGTATAGATTTTTTTGTAATCATTTAAATCTGGATAATTAAAATGAAGGTTGTCTTTTTTTATTTCTAATTTACTTTTAACAATTTTGTGATCACGAGCACATGGATAAATATGATTTGGGTTTTTTGAACTTATTTCAATTTGACAATATTCGCATTTTTTCATATTACTGTTTATTATAAATAGTAACATAAAAATTAGATGGATCAAGTTTTTATGTCAATTGCTTCGCCCCATTTGTTATATTTTATCATTACCGGTAAATTTACAGGTAATATTTGAATTTTTATTCCCGCTGCAGTTCGAAGTTCATCAGGAAGTATTTCATTTTTTTCAGCCGCCCAATGATGTTCTTCACATAATGACACACCATTTTCAACATAATTTCCATTTCCTTCAAATAGTTTTCTTTCAAGCAAATGATGAGCATCCACTGCCGGCAAAGAACACATGACGCATTTATGTCCATCTCTTTTGAAGACAGACTCTCTAAATTCATCGCGTGATAATAATTTACTCATTTGTGTTTTATAAACTGTTTAATAGATTTAAACACTGGAGATGTCATATCTAATTTTAATCGATCATACATCCCAAGACGTTCGGCTATTCTCATTAGTTGATTTGGAATCCCTAAATTTTCAAGAAATATGAGAGCTCCGGCACAATGCTGAGTATCTTTTGATTCAATTGTATCACCATCATCGTCCGATAGATTGGTTTTATGACATGAGAATGTTTGTTGATAAGTCGTTATACTTTCAGCAATTTCTTTTCTTCTTCCAGGATGCAAAAAGTTTTTTACATCCGTTCGAAAGGGACAGTGCTGACAAGGTCTTATTAATTCAAATTTCACTCTTTTTAAACGTAAAAAAAGAATTATGTTACATGTTTGACAAAGGAAAAATACGCAAAATAATCTAATTAGAAAAATTTTTTAAAAATATCGCCTTTTTATAGCAATTTATGAAATTATCGCTGATTTCTAGCGATTTTTGAAAATATCACTCATTATAGCATAATTCTGAATTATGCTATTTTATGGCGATTGTTGAGCAAGTTCTGTAGCTGTAGGTGGTCCATCTGGATGCCGGTCACGGTATTGTTTATGAATATCAGCCAACCAAACATCATCTGTTTTGTCCATAGTAAAAGAATGTTCTTTGACCAAATTACATTCAAAAAAAAGATACTCTATCGTATAATCTTCTCCTCTAAACGATAGAGTTCTTTCTTCTTTTTTTAAAGATATATGTCCGTTTTCACAAAACGGACATATTTGATTATCCGGATTTTGATTATCACCAGTAATCCCATTTAGCTCTTCCATGCATTTCTTTTAATGGTGGTATTTCTTTTTCAATTCCTTTTCCAAGTAATTTAGTGATCTGCTTACAAGTTCTGCGATAAGAACGATTATAAGGCTTCATGAATGATTTTGGAATGGAACTAGTATACCAATCATCAAAACGATATTGATATCGGTAATTGTCCAATTGAGAATCAATTTCAGCCTCTTCTTTAAGGAGATCAGTATCAATTACTTTTACACGAGTAATATAAGAACGAATCAATTTTAATTCCCAATAAAAATTGGGAACGTTTTGTTGATAGTACTTTTTTCCCCAACGATCTACTCCATCAACATAATGAAGTCCGGTAGCTGGACTAAAATGTTTTTTAACTGCAGGAGTTAACTTATCATAAGTGTCTTGTGAAATTTTATACCAATCCGGACGATAGGGCCAAGTTTGATAATAAGATTTTTTAGACTTAAGAAAAGTTTTGTTTCTGATAAATCCTTTACGTGCACACACGCTGATTACTTTCCAAAAAGAATCAGCATCTTCGCGGTTTTGAATGTCTGTTCTTGGAACAAA
>Ga0075163_10007660_pt1 | contig 14261 bp, 18 predicted proteins | sample JI1023141ADNA_FD_71478 | JGI IMG/M metagenome (GOLD analysis project Ga0075163, IMG submission 71478) | Wastewater effluent complex algal communities from Wisconsin, to seasonally profile nutrient transformation and Carbon sequestration -... | ecosystem: Engineered > WWTP > Effluent > Algae...
GCTTCAGCACAACGCCGACAGCGCTTCCCTTTTGCTCTTTTTGGATCGCTGTTTTGGGTAAGTACAGCCCGCTCACCGTCTGCTCTCGCACGTCGAGGACTTTGATCAGCAGCGTCGTGCCGACAGGTTGGCAGTTTTGGATGTCTTGGCTGCTAATGTGGTCGATGAGGATGGTCATATACGTTTAGCCTTCAAGTGGTTAAGGTTGACTGATCGCAACCTGCAAGCGGTCGCGGAGGCGCTTGCGATCCACTGTGGATCGCAAGCGAAGTGGATGGCGTGGATGTCGTTGTCGTGGTCGTAAATTGAGATGAAGCTTTCGCCTCCCGTAACGGTTAACAGTGTGCGCTCGCCGTAGCCAACCCACACGACTGGTTCGGTTGAGCGCGCTGTCGGGTTGACCTTAACGTGATCGTTTGCTGAAGCGCTGCTCCTGAGTTCCCATGCAACGCGCGCAAGCCCGGTCACATGAGGTCGCGGCACATAGGGGGCGTTGTGGAGGGCTTCAATAAACTCGGTCACAACGTAGCTTTGCGCGACCGAGGCGCGCGGTGAGACACCCACAAGCTGAAGCCAAGCGGCGTCGAGTAGGTTGGTGTCGCCGGGGTGAGGGTAGAGGGGCTGGCCGTTCATGTACGACCAAAGCACTTGATAGAGGTTTTCCAAGTGCATCGGCCATGCCTGATGTTTGGTGAGCCAGTTGGGTGGACGCTTCGCAGAGAGGCCGACCCTCACCCGCACGCTGCGGTTCCCCCGCGAGATGATCCCGCCTGCCCAGGTCTTGCTGATGCGGTAGCGAAGCGGGCCACCCCCAAGCGCGTCCATGTTTGCGGCGCGGGCCGTGTCGTTGAGCAAGCGGGTGATCGCGTCGGTGGATGCCTTGCCTTCGCTTGTGGTGAGAATGTGACAGAGGATGTCGAGCGGCATGGCGTCTTTGCAGCCATGCGCTGCACGAAGGATCTCCCCGGCAATCCAAGGGCGCTGTGGGAGAGGAACGGACATGAGTTGCGGCATGGTCACGGTTTGCATGGATGGCATGGGGGATAATCCTTCGGAGGGGTTGGCGTGAGAGTGTTAGTTTCGACTGCGCAATTCTTGGCGCTTTTGCTCAGTCATCCGATCCACAAGCATACCAAACTTAGTCGCTTTGAGTGATTTGATTGCCGCTGCCATTTTGGTTGCAACGTCGATGGCTGAGTCAAAGGCCATGCTTGTTGCGACAATGATTGCTTGGAACAACCCAAGATCGCCGGGGGCGTCTGGGTCCACATTGACTGAATACCAAGGGCGATTGTTGAGGATTTCCCAGCTATCCTTGTCGGCAACACGATTGCGCTCGTTCATGCACACAATGGGTCGGCAATTCACTTGCATGTTGCCGTCTGTGGTGCTGCCGATGCACCACTCAAACCCGAAGGGAGCGGCAACTTCTTTGGGGTCGAGGTCGCCCATGACAAGACCGAGGCTCGCGCGTTCGGTTTTTGGCATCCAAGAGAGGATGAGTTGACTGTCGGGAAATAGCGCTTGGGCGATGTCTTTGGCGGGGATACCAAACACAGTCTCAAGCAAGCGGCCCGTGGTGTCCATGTGCGCCTGGGTTCTGCGCACGCGCGCAAGCATGTCATCGAACACCGTTTCGTGCATGGTGGATGAGAACACGCTGAGGGAGCTAAGGCAGTCGGGGTTTTTGGCGATGCGCTCACACAGGGGAAGGGCGTCGTCGTGTAGGCCAGGAGCTTGCAGGATGACCAAGACCTCCCGCTTGGTCACATCTTCCTCGACGACAGCCGCGCCCCAATTTGGGGGGAGGGATTTGATAAACGCCTCGAACTTTTGGGACAACTCTGGCGATGTGTCACCAAAGTCTTTGATGAAGTGTTGCATGGGTTTCTCTGTGTGTTGCGTCATCTTGGCGTTCTCCTATCTGTCATTCGCCTTACCTCCCCGCGCAGGCTGTTGATGATGCGCAGAAGCCGCTCACATGAGGTGTTGAGCGGCAAGTTGTCATGGGCTTTAGCCCACACACCGCGCACCATCGCAACAACGCACACACCGTCGGGAGCAACAAAGGCAAAGTATTCAATGTGTGCGTCGCATGGATGTTTCATTAGGGTTTGTGTGTGCCTGATGTTTGGGCGGCGATTCTGTCCATGCGTCGCTGATGCAACCACAGCGCAGCCTCTTGGACTTTTGTGCGCGCGGTCGAGTTCTCGCGGGATGCAAACGGGCCGGTGCCTTGAAACAGCAATTGCTCTGACAAGATGGCTAAGAGGTCTTCGATGAGGAAGCCGTTGAGTCGCTGTGAGGGGTTGAGGTCGTGGTGGAAGGGCAGCATAAAGTCGGCACCCGTGGCCGCTCTGTGGGCGAGCATTTGGGCGCGCTGGGCTTCGTCAGGCAAGGATGCGACGGTGTTGTAATCGGTGTTGGTCATCACGAGGTAGGCGCGGTGGGGGCGCTTGTCGGTCGTGTTGACGGGGGTGTCGCCGTCCAGCACAAAGACGCGCGTGGGGTGGTTGGGCGAAACAGGGTAGATTTCGGCGGCGATGGTGTAGGGGCCGATGCGGGTACCTTTAAGGATTGTCATGGGTTAGCCTTTAGTGAATAGGGGTGGGTGATGCGGATGATGTCGAGGCACTTTGGCAAGATTGCCTCAAGTGCGCGGATGATGGGGCGCATGGATGGCGCGTCGGATCCAAGTTGGATGGCGTCGGCTTGGGCAGGGGTGAGGATGAGCGGGCAGGTGAGCGCGACATGGCCGCTCACGATGAAGGTGAGGGAGAGTTGTGATTGTCGTAGGTCAAGTTCAATCGTGGAGCGAAAGGGGCCGAGTTTGCCGTCGGCTCCGACTTGAACGCGGGAACCATAGGCGAGCGGCGTGGGCTTCAGCGTGAACGCTTCGGTGAGTTTGTGTGTTTGGAGGATCGCACCAAGGAGGGCGGCGAGTGTCTTGGCGATCTCAAGTTGCTTCAGGCTGTGGGGCGACTGCTGGCTGTCCATTTGTGTTAACTCGGGCTTTTGGATCGTTAGAAATCGTCAAGGGTGGGGTCGGGTTTGGATTTAGATTTTGCGTACCTGTATGCCGTTTTTGATTTTATCTTGTCTGGCTTTGGGGTAAGCTCCTTCTCAAAGATCACATCTTCCCGCACTGAACCATCTGCACCAATAACAATAACAACGCGCTCGGTTTCTGGCGACCGACAGCCAAGTATTCGACCTGCGATATTTTTATATACAGCCTGCTCCAACTCAGCATCTTCGCTTTTGAAAAACACCGTGTCGGGAATGCCGCCTGCAAGTCGAATAACAATGCCTTCTGCTGTTACGGCGATTGCCCACAGGTTGCGCCAATGAAAGCTGACCGTTGCGTGTTCACTGTGGATTTGGATGCTCAGTTGGTTCTGTGTTGCCATCGGTAGGTGATCCTTCTTCGGGTTTGGCCGGGGGCGGCGGTGGAGTGTAACCAAACTTGACGGCGACCTCTGCAAGCAAGCCGCGCGCAAACACAGGAAACAGGTTGGCGAATGCTTCGCTTGAGAATGAGAGGGCGTCCCGTACAGTCTCCCACCGGGTTTGCGGTGAGGCGTCCGTTGCGAGCGCCATTAAATCCGCACCTGCGGCGAACGTCGCCAACATCTGCTGGACATGGACCATGTGTGACATGGGATAGCCGCGCAGCACAAGGATGCGCATGGCTTGGAAGTGGGCCTCTGCTGCGGTGCGGAAAGTAAAGTCTGCGACGCGGCGCTTAATCTCCTTCTCGTCCATGTTGCTTGGGTCGGGGAGCGCTTCGAGCAGCCCCTTTTCGTGGGGGTTGAGGGTCAGCTTGGGGGCTTTGCTTCCTAGCGGGCGGGGTTTTTTCTTCTTGGTGGGTCGTACCTGTTGCTTCTTCACAGAGTTCTCTCAGGAGTTGGGACAGTTTGATGCCGCGAGCACGCGCTCTGCGGCGAAGCGCATCAAGGGTGATGCGGGCGAGGGTTGTTGAGGCGACGATCTTTTTCATAGGTTTGCTTTGATGGCATCGCGCCAAAAGCCGTGAAGCTTTTGCTTGAGTGAATAGCAGAAATTATCGCTCATCCATGACCGGGTGATTTCTTCAAGTTTATCCCAGCGCGCAACAATCGTTTCCCATTGTGGGGATAATTTGGCGAGCGATGGGATGTTGTCGCGCCAAGTTTTGCCGCCGATGTCAATGAGTTTGAGGCATCGGCTCATGTCGTCTGGGTCCATCGGGGCAAACGTTTTATCGACCTGATCTTTGACGGCGCACACGCCCGTCATGTGCGTGAACACAGCATTGGAGGATGAGCCCCGGTCGCCATTGGCCAACCACTTCACAAGTTCGGGCGTCACGGGGAGGGTGAGTTTGGGCATCTTCTCTGCGATGAGCGACTCCGCGACCTCGGCATAGATCCACTTGTCGGGAGGGATTTTGGCGAGCGCGTTGATGATGTCGCTGATGGTGAGGGTGACGCCCTTGTTTCTGGCGCTGCCGATGATGGCGTCGAGTGCATGGCTGCTCACGCGATACTGCACTTGGGGTCGGTCGCAGATATGATTGGGTGCGCGCTTTGGCGTGAGGGTGTAATTGTCGCCGTCGGCGTCGATGCGATAGGACAAAACAAGGTCTTTGGGAATGCGGCTTTGTTCTTCTGGTAATTCTCCGAGGGTTGACATGGTGATCCTTCGTCAAGTGGCTGTGTGTCTGCGCATGGTTGGTTTGGGTTGCGGCCCCCGGTTCGCTTGAGCGCTTTGGGTTTGTAATCTTCGACGGTGCGTGAGGCCAAACCGAACCGAGGGGCGATTTCTGCACTGGTTAAGCCTGTCCAGAACAGGGCGACGATCTCTCGACGGCGCTGCGCATACGACATGCTGATCTTTGTCTTTGCTTGCTGGTACGCGGGCGAGACACCCGCGCGTCGGTGTTGCATCGCATAAGGCTTGTACTCAAGCGCAGTTTTGTACGACACACCAAGGGCTGCTGCGACTTGTTCTGGCGAGTGGCCGCTCAGGTAGAGCGCGTGGGCGGCTTTGCGGTTTCGTTTGCCCTTGGCGTGCGCGTCGGGCTTCATGCGGTGTAGTCAAACATTTGCTGAAGCACGGGCTTTGTTGCGCGCGGTGACAGCGACATGATGATCTCTGCGCCGCTTGCGAGTTCGAGCGATGTGCCGTGTCCAGACTTCAGCTTTTGGATCTGCGCCAGCACACCATTAAAGAACGCTTTGGGGTTTTTTGGGAAGGTCGGTGCAAGCGCATTCATGCGGGCGGTGAGTGCAGCGGCGTCTTTTGCGACGCGCTCTGCGTTGGTGATGTCTTGTTTGGGTTTGCGGCCGCTGAGAAACGTGGCCATGTTGCGCGAGCCCACCGGGGGTGCGATTGATGCAGCAATTTGCTTGATGTTCTCGGCTGTGATCGGTTGGTCGTTAACAAACACCTGAGCGCTTTGAGTGGCTTGGACAGGCTCGCCGACGCTGGACGCGGGCGGCTGTGTATTGGTGACTGGCGCAGCTTCAAACGTAGCGGCTTTGGGTCGGCGACCTCCCCGGCGACCCTTCTTTTTCTCGGGTTCGGTGGCTTCGATGGGGGGAGGGGCGACGCTCGCTTGGCCAGTCACGACGGCTGCGGCGTGCTTGGCGTGGGCGAGTTCGTTGGCGCTGAGGGGAGCGTCGTCGTCGGGTGTAACAACTTGGCCAGCGGCGTCGGTTACGGGCTCGCCGTCGGGGGCGTTCTCGCCGTCGAGGGAGACTTGATCATCTTCAAAGGGCAGCATCGTCATGTGATTAACCTTGTGTCTTTGGGTGATTCTGTGTGTGCGTGGATGGTGAACGTGGACAATCAAAGAGCTTGGGGTTTCGACCAGTCCTTGCGCCAGAACTGGTCGCGCTCGTCGAGCATGATGCCTTTGCCTTTGTCGGTGCGATAACCCCAGAAATGTTCGTCAAGCCGCTCTGCGCTCAAGTAAAGTGGATGGGTTTCAAGTAACGCGCCCGCCATAGCGCGCATCCCTTCTTCTTGGTTAACGCCAAGGCCAAGCGGTGTGCGGGTGGCATTGATTAAGAGCGCGGTTTTGGCGGTCGAGGCCGCAAACCCCATGCGGAGCGCCTCGGTGATGTCAAGCATGAACTCGTTTGATGGATCGCTGTCGATTTCGCTTGATCGGATCAGGCAGCCGCGTGAGGGGATGCCGTTTTTGGCAAGTGACACGCGGTCAGTTGTGCCGTCGCCTAAAATGATAATGTGCTCGACGCCGACACCGACACCGCCACACAATTCACCTGCTGGGTAGATTTTTGGCTCGCCGATGTCGTGAATGGTCACGTCGCCGTCGAGGGTAAGGGGTTTGGCCTGGAGGTGGATGTGAAATGCGCGGTCGCGGTCGAGCAAGCGAATTGCAGTGAAGTTGCTTGCGGTTTGCATTTGCAGGAGCGGGATGTCGAGGCGGCTAAGGGCTTTGATGGCGAAGGTGTGGATGGTGAGTTCGCGCAGCAGGATCGTGAGAGATTCGGCGTCATCGGGCAGCACGGTCACATGCTTGATGAGCAGCGGGTGGAACACGCGCACGCACGCATGACCGTGCTTTTCACCTGCAACGATCTTGAAGTCGCCGACGGTTTTTTCGTGGCCGCCGAGGGTGGTCTTGATTCCTTCAAGGTTGATGTGCTGGCGACCAACACCCCTGATGGCGTTGAGCAGATCATCTAATTCTGGCATTTGCGACATGGGCTGAACTCTATGTGGTTGCGATAATGCGTGGAATCGCCACGCGCGGGGGAGGGTGTCTGACGGGACTCGAACCCGCTCTCCCTGCATCACAAACAGGAATGCTTCCTATACACCACAGATACCAAGGGGGGGGGTTGCTGGGCAGGCCGAGCAAGGTGGAGGGAGTGAGCGTCCAGTGTGCCGCACCTGACCAGCAACAAGAGGGTGTATAAATCGCCGTGCGCACATTCGTCAAGGGTTGGGTGATTTATTCTTGGTCGAGCCTCGCAGAGCAGTCGTAGGCCGTTTGCTGCCCGCGAAGCGGGTTGGAGCGCAGCGTGCACGCAAGCGAGCAGCAGGCCGTAAAGGTGGAAGGTAACTCATAGCCCGCGCGCGAGCTTGCGGGCGTTGGTCTAATGGGTGACAGCCCACAGTAGAGGCCGTCGAGCGGAAGCGGAGGCCGACGCCAGCTAAACATGATCGCCAACTGCCGCTCATGGATGATGGCTCGGTTAGCTGTTCGCGTTGTTGGGTGAGCGTCGATCAATGCCTCACACGATCCTCAAAGCCCCAAGCTTCACCAGTGTTTGCGCAAGCTGTCGCGTCGCCTCGGCGTCATCGAGCGCGAAGTGTGCAGCGCCTTCTTCGCGGGGCAGGTGGATACCAAAGCGAGCGCACGATGCTTGCAAGCTCGCCCCCTCACCCCGCACAAGACCTTTGCGAAGTGCCTCACGCATGGCCTTCAGTGTGCAGATTTGGCGAGCCTTCCAGCGGGGAGACTCTTTGATCAAGCGCATCGACGCGGCCAAGAACCCTCGGTCAAAGTCTACGTTGTGGGCGAGTAGGCAGCGGTCGCGGGTGTAGCTTGAGATGATGCGGGCGCACTGCTCTTGTGTGATGGCGTCTTTCCAAAGGTGCTCATGGCCGAGGTAGCCGCTGATGATGGCCGACTGTGGATCAATGCTGTGCGGCCGCTCAGGGCTGACGAAGTGGCTGACGGTGAGCACCGGGCGAAGTGCGACATCGCACAAGATGATCGCAAGCGACACGATCTCATGCGCGGGCTGATTTGGCCTTGGCAACGGAATCAGCCCGGTTGTCTCAACGTCAACGACGGCGATGGGCGCTTCTTGCGGTGAGGGCAGGGATGGGGAGATGGGCAGAGGGTTGGACATGGCGAGCACTCCTTGAGGTGTAAGACCCACAAGGAATGCTGCGCGGCTCAAGGGGCTAGGTCAAGCGTCTGCCCACGGCGTGCATCGTTTGTCCAGTTGGGGCCGCCCAACATCATGCCGCTGACGGTATGCGCGCGCGCTCTGGCCGTCGCAAACCAATCCCATTCAGGGTGCATCTTGGTCGTGAAGTCGATGAGCCCTTCCACACAAAGGCGGCACGCCTCCTGGTCATCCCAATGGCCGCCGAGGACAAGCTCTTGTGGTCTGCCGTGGTTGAAAAGAAACGAGTTTGATGGATGATGGCGGGTGATGCACTGAAAGATCCCGCCCCCCACAAACGCGACCTCGCCGCCTCCAACCCACAGTGACCCGGTGACTTGTGGGTCAAGTCGTTGGCGCATTACCTGGGCCGCCAACCACAAGAGCACACCCTTGCGATGACGCGCCTTGGCGTCCTCTGGATCTTCACCATCAAGCGCGGGCAAGCACCACCTGAGCGCTGTGTACTCCATGCGCCAGTATGGAGGGAGCGGGGAGAGGTCGATGACATCCATCTGGACTTTGTTGGGTGCATCGACGATGAGCGCACGCTCTTGACCTTTCACGTTGAAGCGAAGGTGTCTGCGGTGTGCCTGTGCGTGCCAGTGGGTCGCAGCCGCCCACGACTCAGGCAAAGCGTTCAGCATATCGTAATCGCCAAAGATGGTGTTACGGGTCCACTCCGCATCGAACTTGGCTGGGCATCTTACCCAAGCGCCAGCACCCCACGGGGCATCCACAGCGGGTGCATGGATGTGTTGTGTGGTTTGCACATAGGCGACCCGCGCTGCATGGTCGGAGTGTTCCCACCACAAGGATTTGAGGCATTCCATGTCGTAGAGGGAGAAGGGCATGACACCCGCGCGGGCTTCCTTGCGGATGATGTCGGTGATGGCGTCGATGGGGGGCGGCTGATTTTCTTTAAGGGCGATGCGAACGGCGTGTGCGGCGTGGTCTTGCATGACGACTCCGAGCGGGCGGCGTAGCCGCCCCTCTGAACGAGCGCAACGAAGTGGAGCGACAGCCCCGCAGGGCAAGTACAGGCCGTTTGCCGCGCCGCGAAGCGGTTTGGCGGCAGGCCGTCTTCGTTGCTTGTTGGGTGAAGGATAGAGAATGGCGAAAGTAAACGTGGGTAACTTCGCCCGTCGAGCGAAAGCGGAGGGCGTGAACCTACTCGTAGAGGCCGTCGAGCGACAGCGGAGGCCGACACGGGTGCATGGTGGCCGCTCGTTGGTCGAGACGGGTGGGCGCTCGGTTAGTTGTTCGCGTCGTTGGGTGAGAGTCGGTTGACCCTGGCTTCGGTCATGGCGGTGTTGAGGATGTGTGCCATCGTCCAAGACTCGCCCTTCCCCTTGCACTCCTGGCGCAAGCGATAAAGGCGACGCTTCTCGGTGGTGTCCTTGATGTTCACCACGACGGGGCCAAGGTGATGGGTTGCGGCGCGCATCCACATGGCAGGGGTCTTGAGGTATTCGAGGCGGGGGTGCTCTTTGATGTGAGCTTGGATAATCTCTGCGGCTTCAGACGGCTTGATGCCAAGCTGCCAAGATTCAATTGGGAACGGGTCGAACGTGAAGTCTGTGCCGCTTTTGCGAGGGCGACCTCGACGCGGCTTGCACAGGATCTCAGCCACATCCCGCTCCTGTGCAGGCACGACGACCCTGGACAAGCCTTCAGGCCACTCAAGAGCGGTGAGGTTTGATGTGCTTGGGTGAAAGTCTGCCGGAATGAGCCCACGACCGGCTTGGATGTCCTCGACCGTCTTGGCATGTGCGCTGGTGATCAGATCGACCAAAAAACCCCCGGCACGGTAGCGGCGATTAAATCCCGCAAGGAGGTCTGCCATCCCGTTGCAAGCGTCAATGAGGTCGCGGGAGATGGTGATGTTGAGTCGGGCCATCGACTCGCCCGCGTCACCAAAGCTGCACGCGCTTGTGCGAGCGCCCCCCATGAACTGCTCGACGAGGGCGGCGACGTAATCCGACGGGCTGATGTCGTTGGCGGCGCAGTACATGGATACCTCGCGCTGCAAACCTGCGGGAAGGGTTAAGGCGATCTGTTGCTTCTGATTACTGTGTGGCATTTTGTTTCATCCTGTGTGTTCGGCTAAACCGTCGCGGTGTGGCATTTCTACATACACAACGACTGGATCTTTTAATAATGTGATTTGTTGCGCGGGTCAAGCGTTTTGTTTTGGCAAGTGCTTTCTGTGCGTTGGCTACCAGTGGCCGCTCATGGGCGAAGGGCTTTGGGCTTGTGACTGACATGGAAAGCATGGGGCGCTTTGTGACTGACATGGAAAGTAAGTGTTGACGCCTTCGCATATTCGAGCACACCTTCCTGCATGTGAATCTGGAAGGTGGCGAAAGTAAATGTTTTTGTCGGGTACAAAAAAGCACTTTGCTGGTACTTTTAATGTGCATTTCGAGTCAAGTGTTTGTAATTAAATGACAAGTTAAAATGTTTGCAGGATGTGGGTGGTAGCTACAGTCATACTTTATACTTTAATTATACAATAACATTTTTATAGAACTATTGTTCTACGAACTGTATGTTCTTTCTGTATTAGAAGTTCATGTCAACTAGAACTGAAAACACCCAAACTCTAATACTCTTGTAGCTATAACCCACTTCTTCTATTAATTATATTAAACCTAACCAACTCAACAACTTACCCAATAAAGACCATTAAAAGTATCAGCAGAGTATATTTTCTCTCTCCAAAAACTATAATCAAAACAATAAGATACAAATGCACACGCAGGAAGGTGTGCTCAGTTATGAGAACGCATCAAGATAAAAATACCAAAAGCACCCGCCAATGAGCCCTTCATCCTGAGCGGCCACTGTCCCCAGCCTTGGTGTCTCGTAAACCGAGGTAAACTGACATGCCCCGTCGAGCGAAAGCGGAGGGGCATCAATCACTTGCGGGCGCGGCCAATCGTCAGACCCGTTATCGACGGCCCCCAGGCCGCCAGGGTCTGAGCGGCGTCTAGTGATCACGCGCCTGCGGAGGAGACTCCGAGGCTCCGACGCCTAGCCCGAGACTCATAGGCTCGGCGCTCTTTGGTTGACTATTTTAAAGATATTTAATATTTTAAAAATAGCCAACCGATTTGCGTTGGGTGTATCTTTCTTTGGGGTTTTTATGCAGACGATAGTTAAGTTAGGTGATTATAATGTTCGTGCATTTGGTGTGGATGGTGAGCCTGTTCCTTGGCTTGCCTTGGTAGATATTTGCCATCATCTTGATTTTGCTGATGCTGGCGTTGTTGCTGCTAAACAGATCTCATTGGAGGATCAAAGAACTATTATTATTCAAAAGTCTGGGCCTGGAACTAACCGACTTATTGTGGTTGAGCCGACGGCTGCGTTTCGGCTTATTTGTCGCGGTCGATCAACTAAGGCTGTTGACTTGGCTAATGTTTTTTTTTCGCGACTGCGAAAGGGTTTGTTTTTTGATCCTCAGCCTTCCCCTAACATTGATCTCGCCAAGCGCCTTGTTCAGCACATCATTGACACCCACCCCGCAGGTGAGCGCCCAATGATTAATGATTCTGTTCGCATTTGCGGCCACGTTCTGCGCCTCGTCGAGAAGCCTCATGACCACATTCTTCACTTTAACTGCGCGGATGTGTTTGATCTTCTCGGATTTAATGCCAAACCGAAACCACTTGTAAGGTTTGCAGAGGCGAAGCAATTAGTGCGTGACATTGAGGCCGACTCCCGCAAGATCGAGAACCAAACACTTAGTCCTCATGACCTTGCGGTCTTGATCGCTGGCACGCACTGCAACAAACGCTGGTCAATCTTTAATCATTTTGGGGTCGATGTGGGCACCACACCGCAGGCGATAGTGAGGGCGCTAATGCCACTGGTGACTTTTTCCCGGCCAAAGCTGGATACCCTGCCTGCGGTTGCGGGTGTTCTTGGTCAGATCTCGCTCCCTGTCCCCTAATTCAGCACCATCCTCCCAACCTCGTCCCACACACACCGAAGGATCTCGGGCGGCGTCATGAGCGCATCGACCCGCAGCACGCCCTTTTTACCCCGAGCGGCCATTGATCGGCTCTCGTAGATGGCAACGACCTTGCGATAGGCTTCGATCTGGGCGGCAAGGCGCTGGCTCTGTGGGTGGGTTGCGTCGCCTCGAACTATTGCGCGTATACCTAACACCTGGGCCGCTTCATGGGCGTCGCCGCTGGGGTCCATAAAAATTACAAGGTCAGGGTAGCCAAAGGTGTCGATCTGGGTGTCGAGCACCCGACCTCCCGTGAGGATTTGACCGGGGGCCAGTACACCCTGAAACACGGCGGTCGAGATGTAGGTGCGCGACTGGTAAACGTGGACACCTTTTTGGTTCTGAGCCACGACCCACCGCATGTTTACCTTGCGGTCCTCGGTCATCAGCTTGAGGACGTGCATGTCGTCGTCCCCGCGTGCTGCGGCGTTGCGGGCTTGCACGCCCGATGGTAGTCGCGTTGGTTCTTCGCTTTGAACCCACAGGCCGCTCACGCGGTCGTGTTGGCTTGGCGGTCCAAGCTGCTCGCGGGTGTGTGACCCCAGCATGGCGAGCGCGGTGGTTTTGCCGGTGTATTTCGGACCCTCGAAGACGATCCAGTAGCCTCGGTTGAGGCACACAAGGGGCTTTGATTCTTGCATGTGGCGATTCTCTCTGTTAAAGATTTTGGTTCTGGTCAAGGTGGCTGTTGCGATCTGCCTTGGTCAGCGCAGCGTGCTCGCAAGCGAGGGCGTGTTGTCGATTGCTCCTTTTGGGTTTTTTCTCTGTGTGGCAAAGGGCCGCTCCGCTTTCGGGTTGAGCGGCTCTTTGTTTTTGGGGTGTGAGTGTGGGCGGCTACACGGCGACGGGGAGCTTGATCGCGGGCGCAAGGGGCTCGTAGTTGGCGAGCACAAACATCGAAGGGTGAAGCTTTCGCATGGCGTCGGCGAGCGAAGCGTCACCCCATTCGGGGGGCGGGTTGAAGGCGCAGGTCGCGGTGGGCGGGAGAACGCTTAACAGGCATCCATCAAGAGATTCCCTCCGCGCCAACATCTCGCGCGCTTGGTCGAGGTGGTTCACATACAGGTGGAGGTCATCGACCTTGTGCGTCACCCAACCCTCAACCCACTTAACCTTTTCGCGGTGGCGGGCCTGGGCGTTTAACCAAGCGACGATCACCCGCAGAAGCAACTGGTAAAACACCACATTGTACGGCGCGCCGACGGCGATGTCCTGGCTGCGCTGCGTGTGGGCAAGCGTTAGGATGCGGGTGTGCTCGGGGGCGTTGGGATCTCGAAGGGCCCTGAAGGTCAGCCAGCACCCGTGGCAAGGGCGCAGCGCCATGTGCTTGAGGTCGGTCTGCTCCCAAAGGCTGAAGCACGCATGGCGGGTGAAGGGTTGCGCTTGGATGGCCAGGATCGCCGTTTCGAGCTTCTTGAGCGGCCCGTTAAATTGGTAGCCGTAGCCTTTGCCGATGTGTCGCACGGTGTAGACCGATCCGTATTGGGTATCTGGTATGCGGGAATCCAAAGCCCACGGTCGCCACAACTTTGACGCGCCTTGGTGGAGGTCGTCGAGCGATTCAAGCGATGTGTTGCCGCGCATCATCCAACAAAACTCAGCGATCAAGCCTCCCCACCATATCGGGCGGATGGTAAACAGGGGGATCTCGTTGTTTTGGGTGATCTCGGTTGAGCAGTCGATTTGGACGGGCGAGGCCATGCGCCTGACACCTGTGCCAGTGCGGTCGCCGTCGTCGAACCAGTGGTGGCCGCGATAGTCGTCGTCGGCCAGGATGCTCAAGTGCTTGAGGTAGGACAGTTCAATGATGTGCATTTAGGTTTTCTCTGTGGGGTTGGGGTTGAGGTGGTCAAGGCCGAGGACACGCATCTGCTGTTCGCGGGTGAGGCGGCGCAGGACGGCGCGCCAGCTAGTTTTTCCTGCCAAGAGATCGGTTATGCTGTCGAAAGCCCAGGCTGCGGCTTTGGGTGTCTTGGCGGTGAGGCACATCACCCTAAGCTCTTCGACGAGTCGCCCTTTGATGGCTTCGCTTCCTTCTTCTGTGATGGTGGTCGAGTAGCGGATGGTGGCGTGGACAGTGACCTCAAAGTCACGAAACCGAGGTCAAAGCGCAGGTCCATAAACAGGAGCGTGAATCATTCGGCAGGTTGAAGGTAGCGGCGTGCGATGCGCACGATTTCATGCCCGCAGTCTTGGTCAGTGGGGTTAAGGCGGTGAACCTCGACGAGCCGCTCAAGGGTGGGGTCGAGGTTAAGGCTAAGGCTGAGTGTTGGTTGTTGTGGGGGTTGTTGTGGGGGTGGCGTTGTCTCTGCCATTGGATAATTCGA
>Ga0075163_10007661_pt1 | contig 14261 bp, 10 predicted proteins | sample JI1023141ADNA_FD_71478 | JGI IMG/M metagenome (GOLD analysis project Ga0075163, IMG submission 71478) | Wastewater effluent complex algal communities from Wisconsin, to seasonally profile nutrient transformation and Carbon sequestration -... | ecosystem: Engineered > WWTP > Effluent > Algae...
AGCGACAATGGCAAATTTCGTGTACTCGTTGCCGAAGACCCCCGTGACCGCAATTGGCCGCCGGAGTTGAAGATGGGAACCGGCGCCTCTGGTTTTGCACTACTAAAAGACGTGCCTGTATGGTATGAGTTATGGCGGAATATCAATGGCTTTCCGCCGGAGTATTATAAAAACACTGCGGCGTCAACTGGCAAGGAAAATAAAAAATAATCAGCCCCGATAATTTAACAGACGATGAATTGAAACTTACCGCTAACAGAACAATGAAACCATTTATATCCATCTTTATTTTATTTTTTTTCATTAGCCCCCTGGTACCTGCCCAGGACAGTGCCAGTAAAATTTTATCTCCTGAAAATTTTATTGCCATTGTAAAGCAGTTTCACCCGGTTATTAAACAGGCCAATATCAATATTGAAAAAGCCGCAGCAGATATCACCACTGCCCGTGGAGGTTTTGATCCATCCATATATCTGGATACAGACCAAAAAACATTTGATGGTAAAAATTATTACAGCTATGTAAATCCTGAATTAAAGATTCCTACCTGGTATGGTATAGAAGTGAAGGCAGGACTTGAGAACAACGGCGGACAGTTTTTAAACAGCGAGACCAGTACAGGGCAAAGCAGTTATGTAGGTTTGTCGGTACCGTTAGCAAAAAATCTGCTGATGGATAAACGCAGGGCAGTACTGCAACAGGCTAAAATTTTTAAAAGTCAAACCGAAGCTGAAAGGCTGAATATCATCAATGACCTTTTATACAATGCCTACAGCGCTTACTGGAACTGGGTAAAGGAATACCAGGTGTTTTCCATACTTACAAACACTGTAAAAATAAATGAAACAAGGTTTGAGCTGATAAAGATCGCCTATAGGCAGGGCGACCGCCCGGCAATAGATACGGTGGAAGCAATGGCACAACTGCAAAGTTTTCAATTCCTGCAAAGTGAAAGCCAGGTACGTTTAAGGAATACCGCAGTAGAGGTTTCTAATTTCTTATGGCTGGCCAATAATAGTTTTTATCAACTGGGAGATGATGTAAAACCGGAAGACGGCTGGAGCAAACAAAGCATTGCCAGTTTACCACTGCCGGTATTAGATGAACTATTGTACAATGCAAGACTTACGCATCCCAAATTAAAAATGTATAACTACAAGTTGCAATGGCTGGAAGTGGAGCGTAAACTGAAATTTCAAAGCCTGTTGCCCACAGTGAATGTAAGGGCAAATTTGCTGAATAAAGGTTATGACATGTTCAATGGAATTGGCAAAACAGGTTTCTATGAAAACAACAATAAGTTTGGTTTGGAAATTGGTCTGCCTCTGCGCCTGAGCGAAGGCCGTGGGGGATACAGGGCAGCCAGGTTAAAAATACAAGAAACCAATTTGGAAATATCAATGCAGCAGCAGGCCATTGAAAATAAAGTGAAGACGTACTATAATGAACTGCTCGGTTTGCAACAGCAGGTAAAAATTTACGAAGCTGCTTTTCTAAATTATCAAACTCTTTTTCGTGGAGAAGATACCCGGTTTAAAGCAGGAGAGAGCAGCCTGTTTTTGCTCAACACCCGTGAGAACAAGCAACTGGAAGCGCAGCAAAAACTGGTGGAACTCAAAACAAAATACTTTAAGGCATTGCAGGCAGTGCAATGGGCGGCAGGGCAGCTACGGTAGTGATCTATAAAGTTGCTTTTACTTTCGTATCCATTTTCTTACGAATCCGTTTACCGGTTTTTCAAACAACCAATACAATAGAATGGAAACAATCCACAATAAAATAAAATTCCTGTCGGGTAACAGTGTCCAGCCCTTTATTCTCAGGTTTACATAGCTGATATGCACCAGGTAAAAAGCAAAGGATGCATTACCCAACAGCACCATAATTTTTGTTGAAAACAGTGTACGCATAGGAGTTTGTTCTTTCACCAGGCCATAAAACCATAACATGGCGCATAATGGAACAACCGTATACATCAGTATGGCACCCGCAACGGTATCATAGCCATGATGAAAGATATCCGGCTGAAAAAAACTGATCCCAAAAAGGCTTAGAAAAATTCCTGTAAAACCTATGTAGGTTTTATGCCGGAGCCTTTTAAAAGGATCGGGCATTTTTTTATGCAAAATAGCGGCCAGCCATACTCCAGCCAAAAACTCGGGAAAACGGCCAAAGAAAGTGGAGTGTAAAACAAAAAGAACAGGGTAAAAATAGTCATCTGTGTTGCCATTGATTCTATGCCATAGTTGCCCGGTAGCACTGGCGAGCAGGAACAATAGCAGCAGCGTCAGTATTGTCTTTGCAATATGCTTATTCCAGTAAAAAAATATCAAAGGCGCAAAAATATAGAAGGTCATTTCAACTGTAAGCGACCAGGCTTGTGCAAGGCCATCAAGATTGTGAATGTTAGAAAATCCATGCACCAGTGTAAATGTAATGAGTGTCTGGTAGCCGGTTTTCGGAAAACCCAAGTCTACATAACTTACCAGCAGTAAAAGCCAGTAGAGGGGAAGTATCCTGGCTATCCGTAATAATGCATACCGGCCATAATGAAATGGTTTTTCCCCGGGACAATTGTATTTCCAGGCAATTAAAAAACCACTTAATACAAAGAACAATGAAACGCCGATATGCATTTCATTCATCAGCTGCAGTATATATTTATTGGTGCTGCTTCGCCAGTACTTCCTGTTGTGATATACAAATACCAGCGTAGCGAAGAGCCATCGGGCGCCGGTAAGGGCATCAAATCTTTCACTGGTTTGTTTCAAGGCCTGTAAAGGGTTTTATAAAAGCAGTTTATTGATCTCCATCCAGCCGGTTACCCTTGTATGCCCCCTGTCATCTGGCCCTTCATTATGCGGTTGGGTAAATAAAATCGTTTGTCCTTCAAAGTTATCCAGGTTTTTAAAATGATCATCGATCATGATCTCTCCCTTTATTATTTTCTTGCTGCCACAAAAAGTTATCTGTTGCCAGCCGATAAAAGGGAAATGTTCTGCCAGCCATTCGTGTTTTTCGATCAGGCTGCCGGGAAACTCCATGGCGGCTGAAACGATATAGATTTCATATTGCTCATTCAGCCTGCGCAATGATTCCACAGCATCGGGCATTAAAGGAGCATTTCTGAAAAACCCTTTTGAGTTGACGTGTTTGCGGCCATTCGGGAATGCCTTATATTCTTCTTTGCCCTTTAAATCCTGGATATTGATCTTGCTGCCGCTTTCTTTTTCTTCCATTGCAATGAATTGCAGGTACACATCGGCGAGAACGCCGTCCATGTCAATGATCAGTCTTTTTTTATTTTGTTTATCCAGTATCATAGGTAGTAAATTATTTAGAAAAATTTAATTAATCAATGAACCAGGTTAATACGTCGAATTTTAAAATAAAAAAATAAGATAAGTGACCGGTTAAAAGCACTGCCAGTTCTTTCCAGGGCTTTCTGCTCTTATTTTTTGTAAAAAAAAGTAATGAATAAAAAAGTGTAAACAGGATAGAGCAGGCCCAGAACAGAAATATAAAAAAAACAATGGTGCCAAAACTACCATAAAGACTGACGAATTGAGGATCTGGATGATTATCATATTTTGCGTAATCAAAGATGTGGTTAAGATAAATGTATAAAGAAAGCGTAGTTGCTGTACAAAGCCATGGAAAGAAAAGAAATATCCACTTAACAAATTGTGTTTCCTTACTCATTTCATTTAGTACATTAATCAGTGTATCCTATCCCCCCGCACCTCCATCTCCTTCATCAACTCCCTCTCAAAATCCAGCCATTCTTTCCAGCGCTTTCTCACTTTTTCTTTTGGTAAATAGTGTTCCGATAAATTAATGAACAAAGTATAATGTCCTGCTTCGCTTTCCATAAATTTCCGGTAGAAGTTCCGCATATATTCATCATCGAGCCCTTCGCTTAATCTTTTAAAACGTTCACAGCTTCTTGCTTCTATCAGGGCCATGGTAAGCAGGCGGTCCAGGAATCGGTCTTCCACGCTGCCATCTTTTTTTTGAAACTCCAGCAAACGGTTCACGTATTCGTCTTTACGTTGCTTGCCGAGTTGTAAATTTCTTTTTTTCAACTCTCCCAGCACCATTCTGAAATGGCCCCATTCTTCGGTAACGATGGGTGCCAGTTCTTCCACCATTTCTACCCTGTCCGGGTAACGTTGTATTAAGGAGATACAGGTGGTGGCTGCCTTTTGCTCACAATAGGCATGATCGGTTAAAATTTCTTCCAGCTCCATTTCAGCCAGGTTTACCCAGCGTGGGTCGGTGGGCAATTGCAGGCCAAGGATATTTTTTACATCAATGTTTTCGGTGTGCATGCCGCAAAAATAATCTTTCATTTGTTTTGTGCCGGGGGTTTTGCTTACTTTAGTCCTTTAAATTTTCTTATGAGAATCTTGCCGCTTTTAATTACTGCTGCTGTTACCATCACGCTGGTAATGCTTTTAAATACAAGTTTCAATATTGGTGGTAAACCTGCCCCGGCTTTTGGGAAATTCCTGAGTCCACAGCATGGTTTTTGGCAAAATGCCGAAAGTGCAGATGCTGATTTTGGAGGCGAATTATCTTTTCCCAACCTCAAAGGCAAAGTGGATGTATATTTTGACGAACGGTTGGTGCCGCATGTCTTTGCAGAACAGGAGAACGACCTCTATTTTGTACAGGGATTTCTGCATGCAAAATTCAGGCTCTGGCAAATGGAATTGCAAGTATTCAAAGCATCGGGCAGACTGAGCGAAATTGTTGGGAAAAGAGCCTTGGGTATCGACCGGGAATTCAGAAGACTGGGTATGACATACGCAGCAGAACTGGCGTTAAAAGAAATGGAAGCAGATACGGCAACCAAAACAATGTGTGACAATTATACAGCCGGGGTAAATGCTTACCTCAGCTCCTTACCGGAAAGTAAATACCCCATTGAGTACAAACTGCTGGGCTATCAACCCGAACCCTGGAGCAATCTAAAAACTGCCTTGTTCTTAAAGCTGATGAGCTGGGACCTTGCGGGTCATGACAATGATTTTGAAATGACCAATGCCAAGAATTTTTTTAGCAAGGAAGATTTTGACCTGTTGTTTCCACAGCAACAGGATTCACTCGATCCCATCATCCCCAGGGGCGCAGGGTATGCGGCACCGAAAGTACCTGTAAAAGCACCTGCCAATGTTGATTCGTTATACAATAGTAATAAAGATCTACTCGCTGTAAGTGCGGAGCAACCTGACCGTGATAATGGCAGCAATAACTGGGCGGTTAGCGGTTCCAAAACACAAAGCGGCGCCCCGGTGTTGTGCAACGATCCGCATTTGATGCTGAACCTGCCTTCGCTTTGGTACGAGATACAACTGAGCTGTCCTGCATTCAACGCCTATGGGGTTAGTTTCCCGGGTGCACCAGCAGTTATCATTGGGTACAATGATTCCTGTGCTTTTGGATTTACCAATGGCGGAAGAGATGTAAAAGATTATTATAAAATACAATTTAAAGATGCTTCACGAAAAGAGTACTTCTTCAACAACGAATGGAAGCAAACCGAGTGGCGGGTGGAAAGAATAAAAATAAAAGACAGCACCGAGTATGTTGACAGTGTGGCCTACACGCTTTTTGGCCCGGTGATGTATGATAAAACTTTCAGTGGTAATGAAAATACCAACCAGCATGACTATGCTTTACGCTGGACAGCACATGACCCCGGCAATGAATTGAAACTTTTTTACTTACTTGACAGGGCAAAAAACTATGCTGATTATACCGAAGCAGCCCAGTATCTAAGAACACCGGGACAAAACTGTTTATTTGCTGCCAAGAATGGAGACATTGCTTTGCGTGCACAGGGCAACTGGCCAGCCAAATGGAAAGGGCAGGGAGATTTTATCATGCCCGGAACAGACAGCAGTTTTATGTGGCAGGGTTTTATCCCGCAGGATGAAGTGCCTTTACAATATAACCCCGAGAGAGGATTTGTCAGCAGTGCCAACCAGCATCCTGCCGACAGTACCTATCCTTATTATCTCGGCAATGATTATCCCATTTACCGTGGCCTGATCATCAACAAGCGGCTAAGTGCCATGCAGAACATCACGGCTGATGATATGAAGGCGTTACAGACGGATAACTACAATATTGTAGCAGAGGAAGTGGCACCCATTATTGTGGAGAATATTAATACAGAAAGTTTTAGCGAAGAGCAGGTGAAGCTATTTGATATCCTGCGCAACTGGAATTTTAAAAACGATGCTGGAGAAAAGGGTGCTACGGTATTTGAAGTGCTGCTCGATTCTTTGTACACAACCATTTTTGATGATGAGTTTAAAAGTGCACCGCCCTTTACCAAACGCCCTTTTGAGAGTACGCTGTTTCATGCTTTGCTGAAGGATTCTGCATATAAATTCATAGACAATGTTGAAACCGCAGAAAAAGAAAGACTAACGGATGCGGTTACCTTAGCGTTTAAAAAAGCAACCGATACCTTAAAAAAAGCTGATGCCGCCGGCAATTTAGAATGGGCCAAATTTAAAGCCACCAGGGTAGGGCATTTAGCCATGCTGGATGCTTTTAGCCGGTTGAACCTGCCTGTTGGCGGAGGTGTTCATATCATCAATGCCACCAAACAAAACCATGGGCCAAGCTGGCGGATGGTTATACATCTTACAGAGGCAACAGAGGCTTATGGTGTTTATCCCGGGGGGCAAAATGGAAATCCCGGAAGCAAGTACTATGATTCGTCGGTTGATCAATGGGCAGCGGGAAAATACTATACTTTGTGGATGATGAAGAAAGAAGAGGCAGGGGATAAAAGGGTGAAGTGGAAGATGAGTTTTAAGAAGTAATTTGATAATTTGAAGATGTGAAAATGGGAAAATGTGCTGATTTGATGATGTGCTGATTTGCTGATTTGCTAATGTTCAATGCAAGAGTAGGTGTTAATAGACCAGTATCATAATTTAATTGTTGTAACATGAAATTTTTTGTTTCTATAGTATTGACCGCTTTGCTTAGTATGGCAGCTTGTTTGTACCTGCCCTGGTGGAGTATTGCCATTGCAGCTTTTGCTGTAGCGGCCATCATACCCCAAAAACCATGGTGGTCTTTTTTATCAGGTTTTATAGCCTTATTGTTGTTGTGGGGCGGACTGAGTTTTTTTATCAGTAGTAACAACGACCACCTGATGGCAAAGAAAATTTCGATCCTGCTGTTGCAGTCAGACAGCCCCTTTACGCTTGTTGCTGCCACGGCTTTAATTGGTGCGCTGGTGGCAGGGCTGGCGGCTTTGTCGGGCAGTTTTGTGCGGAGGGCGGCTGATTAATCTGCAATACCTTCTGCAATAACCTGGCATATTTTTGTTGCGAACTTTATAGACTGGCGGCAGAAAAATACCTTTTAATGAAACGGCTTAAGACTCTTAAAATCCTTTCAATTATTTGTTACCTCCTGATCATTCTAATGGGAAGTATGATTGGACTTCCATTTTTTGGGTGGTTATTATTTACTTTATTTGACTTTGGAAATGTTGATCAGCTTTTTGCAATCCTGGCTGTATTAGGTTTATGTATAAGTTTTGCAACATTTAATTCACCCAGAACTTTAAAGGTTTTACTATCCGATATCATTTGTTTTATCCTTTTGGCCTCACCACTCATCAGGCGAATGACCGCTGTTCCAATTGAACTGTTCAATTATTCAGCTTTTATCATTCCTGCATCGATGTTTTGTTTGTTTTATATACTTTCCCTTTGCTTTTCTTTTGAACAATATCTACAGAATAAGAAAGCATATTGATACTGGCGCAAAAACGCAATTAACGATGCGTAAACTCACTGCCCCGGTTAACCTAAAATATCTTCTCTTCTCTTGTAAGCACCCCATTCTCATTAATACCTTCCACTATCACCCGTAGTTTTTTACAGTTATCACTATTGTAAAACGGCAGTGTTATCCTTCTAACATTCTTATCAAAATAAATACTGGGATTCCAGTACAAAGTAACCCGGTAATCTTTTTCGGCTGGCGCAGCATTTTTGTCACTGTAGTCAGGAGAATAAAACTGCCGGATGGAAGAGTAGCCATAAACAGTAACGGAAGGCAAACCGGTGAAATTTGAATTAATGACTTCACCCTTTTTTGTATAGATGGCAATGGCACCACCTGCACCACCGCTGGCACCCATAAAGGGCGGCCTGAATACTTTGATCATCGCCACATCCCTCATGTTTACTGATTGCAGCATGCTTACATCAGCCTGCATTTCATTTAAAAAGAAACTGGTGTTACTGCCCCGCCAGGTGGCGCTTTGGCCGCCGGAGGTGCTTATTTGAAGACCTGCTACTTTGCCCTGCAGGTATTGCAACACTCCCGGAGAAGTCATTGATGTGGGGTCTTCTTCCAGTATGAATGTGTACGCATCGCCGCCGCTAAAAAAACCGGATGTATATTCTTCGTCTATTTTTTCTTTAAGTGATTTTTTTTGTGTGATGATCTTTACCTCATCCAGCACTTTAGTTTTTGACAAAACAGATTCTTCAGTGCGCCGTAATGCAGCTATAGTAATGTTCTTCGTTACTGCACCTGTATCGTTTTTTTCCGGTTGGTAAAATGAAGCGATCTGTTCTTTACTAAGTAAAGGTGCTTTTACAAAACTGTTGCTGAATGAAAACGCCCCTGTAGAAGTAATCGTTTTGTCTTTATCATTTGACAGCTGGTAATATAATTTGGCGGTGTCAAAAAATGAAAATCCAGATTGAAAAAATTCGCCTTTCTCATTCACCGGGATACTCAAATAATCGGGTTGTCCACTCTTTGTTTTAAGTATAGCTGTAATGGGTCTGTTATACAGCATGGTCCTCGACAGCCCGGCAACTTTACCTTGTATCGAAAGCCGGTCGTCTGGCTGGTATTTGGTAACAGGCCAGTTACCTGCTATCATTTGTTGCCAGGTAAATCTCCTCCAGCCATTTGTCATCATCACCAGGTCAAGCCGTTGTTTTACAGAGTCTGCATCGCTGCTGAAATAATAAGCCGGGTTGTATACACTACCCCTGAGATCGCTGGTAAGCAACAAGCTTGAAAAGATATTTTCTTCATTTTTTCCTGCAGGATTCATATCGGCATCTGTAACGGAAACGGATACATTTGAAAGCAGTTTTCCACCCACGTCTATCTGCAATACACTACGTGCCCGTTTGTTCATATTTTGTTCAGCCATGTGCAGGTCAGTGATAAATGAGTAGTTATTGTTGTTTACAAACACCAGTCTTTCTGCTACTGGCTGCATCAGTCCGTTAAAAACAGTAATCTGCATTATTCCGTCGGCAAGACTATCTGTTTCTAACGGTGCCGTCACAGTTATTTTTTGACTAAGGTTGATGGATGCAGCATACATCATCCGTTGCTGCATTTGCGCCACTACGGTATACTTTAAAAAGGACTCATCGGCTGTCTCGCTGCGGAACAGGGTATAATGCAGCTTGTTATCAATCAAACTTGTATGTAAGGTCACACCCTGTTTTTTTGCAGCAGGCAAAGCTGTTTCATGCAGCTTTCCGGCCTTGTCTTTCCATACTGCTTTATAAGTTTCGCCAGGTACAGGTTTCAAATAAAAGCTGCCCATACCATCGTGTACCGAATTAAAGGCAACTACTTTTTTGCCCAGGTTATTAACCACGTCACCTTTTACAGTTACTGGTGTTCCATCCTGGTCAACTGATTTGAATGCCACAATCGATTCTATATTTTCTACGAGGTCGCCACCTTCGGGAAAAAGCGTAAGAGCATACACCGCTACAATATTTTTTTTGGCTGCGGCTTTTTTGGGAACCACATAAATTGGTTTTACACACAACTGCGAAGAATCAAAATTGAGCATCCATTGTGTATAGGCCCGGATATAGAGCCGGGTATCGTAGAGCGAATCTGGCAGGATGAAATCTGAAGCTGCACCGGATAATACAATGGGCAGTGTTCTTCTCTGCAACACATTCCCTTTGTCATTGATCAATTCAGCATACAGGGTTTTACAAAGCGGTGCCGTTAAATGATCTGCAGTGATATAGGCTTTGAACCAAACAGTTTCCCCGCCTGCATATACTGATTTGTCGGTTTGTAAATACACTTTTTCCCGGGGGAAATTTGTTTCAGCAATGGCCAAAACAGAATCCAGCTGTTGTGCCTGGGCCTGTTGGTCAATACCTGCCATCAAAAGGAGGATGAGTACCAGGGTGCGATAATTATATTGTATGGTCAAATGTATCTTTTTTAATAAAGAACGATAGGTAAACAGTTTCATTGGTAATTGTGAATAACAGATTTTATTTATTGGATAAAGATAAATGGTTTGCCTTGTTTTGGAATAAGTTGTACCCGATATTCTGCACAATAAATGAGTGGGGTTCAAGTGCCTGCACTGAGCGGGATTTTGCTTACTTTGCAGGCGTCGTAACCAGCGCTGGTTTCACAAGTTTATAACAAACCAACACTTATTTTCGCCTCTATTACCAAACTATATGAGAAATCTCTTATTCTTTTTCTTCATTGTCCTTTCCTTTCATTCATCAGCGCAGAAAATACTGGGTGTGGTGTATAACGGCCAGGGCGACCTGCTTCCGTATTCCTCTATTACGATAAAGGGCACCACCCTTGGGGCCAGTGCCAATAACAGGGCAAAATACCTGGTGAATGTAAAGCCGGGTACCTATACCCTGGTATGCCAGCACATTGGCTATACGGCGTTGGAAAAAACGGTTACGGTGGGTAATAATGACGAGGAAGTGAATTTTGTATTAGAAGAGCAAAAACTGCAATTGAAAGAGGTGGTGGTAAAACAAGGAGAAGACCCTGCTTATGCCATCATGAGAGAGGCTATCAAAAAAAGACCCGGCTACCAGAAAGAAGTGAATGCTTTTACCTGTGATCTCTATACCAAAGACATGATCAAACTCCGCAGGCTGCCTAAGAAAATACTAGGACAGAAGATACCGGATGAAGACAGGAATGATATGCGGCTGGACACCACCGGTGCCGGCATCATTTATTTATCCGAATCCATTGCCTCCGTTGCGATGCAGAAACCGGATGATTTTAAAATGCAGGTAAAGAGCAGCCGGGTGAGTGGCAGTAATGGTTTTGGGTTTTCGTTCCCGACTTTTATCAATATGTATGACAACAACGTCATTCTCTTTACACAAAAATTGAATCCCCGGGGTTTTATTTCTCCTGTGGCTGATGGGGCATTGTTTTATTACAAATACAAATTCCTCGGCAGTTTTTGGGAAGACGGTAAAGAGATCAACTCTATAAAGGTGACGGCTAAACGAAGTTATGAGCCGCTTTTTTCCGGTATCATCAACATTACAGAAGGCGACTGGCGTATCCACAGCCTGGACCTGGTACTTACAAAAAAATCACAACTTGAAATTGTTGATACATTAAAACTTACGCAATTTCACACACCTGTTAACAGCGAAACCTGGCGGGTGAAAAACCAATTGATACATTTTGATTTCAGTCAGTTTGGAATAGATGCGGCCGGCAATTTTGTGAATGTATATTCTAACTATAACCTGCAGCCAGTTTTCGAAAAGAACTTTTTCAACAATGTCATCATAAAGTATGATACGGGAGTGGACAAAAAGCCCAAGGCCTGGTGGGATACGATAAGACCCATGCCGCTGGAACGGGAAGAAGCAAGGGACTACGTGGTAAAAGACAGCCTGTTTGAAGTGAACAAGGATTCTATAAAAAGCCAGATGTCGGCTGATGTGCTGAATGCGAAGCAGGCCAAAATAAAACCCACCGATCTTTTCTGGGGCGGTATTCACCGTACACGATATACAAAAATGGGGTCTCACAGCTGGTCTATTGAGCCATTGATAAAAAACCTTGAGTATAACCCTGCTGAGGGGCTTGTTGTTAACTTCGAAGGCTCTTACGATAAATACTTACGGCAGGCAAAAACAAATTTATCCATACTGCCGCACCTGCGCTATGGTTTTAGTAATAAACATTTTAACGGGTGGCTTGAAGTAAGACTAAGGTCGAGGGATTATGAAGGAATGGGTAAAATAAAGCAGAGCAGCTGGAGTTTTGCAGGAGGCAGCCGGGTTACGCAGTTCAACAGGGAAAGCCCCATTCTGCCGTTGATCAATACCATCAGTACCCTGGTGTATGGTGATAATTTTATGAAGACCTATGAAAATACTTTTGGGAGTGTTGGATACAGCAGAAAATTTGAGAACGGCCTCCAGTTAAAACTAAATGCTTTGTATGAAGACAGGAGGCCACTGGATAATACAACAAAGTTTACCCTCTTTAAAAAGGACAGTTCGGATATCACTCCCAATTACCCTTTTGAAAAGCTTAACGGCCAGTTTACACCACACCAGGCTTTAATTGCCGGCGTTGAGATCAGTTTTAAGCCAGGGCAGAAGTATATCCAGTTTCCTTACAGCAAAATGCCGGTTGGTTCAAAATACCCAACCTTTACCGTTAGTTATGCAAAAGGTATCAGCAGTCTGCTGGGCAGCGATGTTGATTTTGACAAATGGAAATTCAGTATACACGATGATGTGAATTTCAGGATTGGAGGGTTGATGAAATACCGTATTGGCGTGGGAGGCTTTATCAACAGTAAATCAGTTTACATACAGGACTTTCAGCATTTTAATGGAAACCTTACCGCTGCAGCCAGCGATTATGTAAACAGTTTCCAGCTGGTAAGTTATTATACGTTCAGTAATACCAACCCACTGTATGTTCAGGCGCACCTGGAACACCATTTTAATGGTATGCTCACCAATAAAATCCCCTATTTCAGGCGGCTCAACTGGCATTTGGTTGCCGGCACCAATACTTTTTATGTGGATAAAGACAATCATCACGTGGAAGTTTTTGCAGGGATAGAAAACATACTCAAATTGTTCAGGGTGGATTTTGTAGCAGGGTTTGACAAGCAAACACCAACAAGAACCGCTATACGCATTGGATTTGGCGGGCTGATAGGCGGTAACATGAGCATTAACCAAAAAGATGGAAGCGTGTCCTTTGGATTTTAAACTGTAGCCGGAGCATTAACCGGTACAATTTTTTCAAATTAAGATCAAGTATTTGCAATACGATTATACCACTGATGTACTGATAGCCGGGGCTGGTCCTGCTGGAGCCAGTACGTCAATTTTTCTTTCAAAAGAAAAGATACAGCACATCATTATTGATAAAGCTGTTTTTCCACGGGACAAAACCTGCGGTGATGCCATGAGTGGGAAAACAGTTGGCATGCTGAACCGGCTGGATGAGCAATGGAAGCAACATTTTCTTGCGGCTGATAATGCCATTATAAGTAATGGGATACAGTTTACCGGTAGTAATAACGTTAGTCTGGATATTCCATTTCGCTTACAGCAGCCAGCCGTAAATGAGCCGTTGGGTTTTGTAAGTAAACGCATCGATTTTGACCATAACCTTTTCAAGCTTGTTAAAAGCAGTTATGCCAGTTGTTTGTTGAACACGGCCATTGAAGATATTGACAATACCAATGATGGGCTGGTAATAAAAATAAAGCAGGAAGGGAAGGTTAAAACCATTTTTACCAGGATGATCGTTGGTGCAGAGGGGAGAAGCAGTGTGGTGGCTAAAAAGCTGGCGCATCATTCTGTGGAACCTGAACACTATAGCGCAGGTATCAGGGCTTACTATAGCAATGTGTCAGGTCTTCATAAAGAAAATTATATTGAGTTGCATTTTTATAAAGAAATGCAGCCGGGTTATTTCTGGATATTTCCTTTGGCCAACGGCATGGCTAATGTAGGTATGGGTATGCTCAGCAGTGCCGTATCTTCTCAAAAAGCCAACCTTAAACAAATGATGCAGGAGATCATTGATACTCATCCTGTGATAAAGGAGCGTTTTAAAAATGCCACCTTACACGGAAAAGTGGAAGGCTGGGGTTTGCCTTTGGGGTCAAAAAAACGAAACCTGAGCGGCGAACGATTTTTGCTGACTGGCGATGCCGGCTCGCTGATAGACCCTTTTACCGGCGAAGGAATTGGGAATGCCATGGTGAGCGGGTTGGTGGCATCCCGGCAAATAAAAGCTGCCCTGGAAGCCAATGATTTCTCTGCTGAATTTTTGAGATCCTATGATGCAGCCTTGTACAAAAAATTATGGGCAGAGTTAAAGCTCAGCCATTACCTCCAAATATTGTCTGCAAGGCCCTGGCTGTTTAACTTTGTGATCCGCAAAGCCAGCCGCAGCAAAGA
>Ga0075163_10007662_pt1 | contig 14260 bp, 12 predicted proteins | sample JI1023141ADNA_FD_71478 | JGI IMG/M metagenome (GOLD analysis project Ga0075163, IMG submission 71478) | Wastewater effluent complex algal communities from Wisconsin, to seasonally profile nutrient transformation and Carbon sequestration -... | ecosystem: Engineered > WWTP > Effluent > Algae...
GAACCGACAAAATCAAAATGCCATGAAAGTCATCGACGTTCACAACGTCAGCAAGATATACAACCCCGATACCATCCCTGTCTACGCGGAGAACAACGTCCACCTGCACTTTGAAAAGGGCGAATTCACGGCTCCGGCAAAACAACCCTGCTCAACATCATCGGCGAGGCCGGATAGAAGGGCGAGGCCACTGATGCCCTTCAAATACTCCGTTTGGAGGCAGGTCGCCAAGTCAATCACGCCGTCGTTTATGGCCAACCTCAACCTTGTTTATTGTCCGGGCGTCCATGCTTTCGTCCTATTTCCGGTGCTGACGTATTCGGTGAGTGACAACTGGGATGCCAACCTCGTGGCCCGGCCCTTTTTTGCGCCGGAAGACGGACATTTCAAAAATCGCGGAAATGCGCTCTTTTTCAGGTTAAAATGGAGTTTTTGACCGTTTTTCTGGTCTGTATTTTGTCAACGTCTGTGGCGTTTGATACGCATGACTGATTTAGGAAACCAGCCGCGATGTTTTTGGTCAGCCTCCAACTGATATGTATCAGACAAAATCAAGGCTTAAGTCATTTCCTGCCGGTGGTTTGCAGCCGACTTTTGTGCAGATGCGTTCGCAAAGGCATATTTATCATGACAACACAAACTGCTACCATAAAAGAGATCGTAACGGCGGACTACCGTGCTGCAAAAGTGCTGGAGGATTACGGTATTGATTTTTGCTATTCGGGAGGTAAAACGCTGGAAGAGATTTCGCAGGAACAACATCTGAACAATGTTGTACTGGAAAAGGCATTGGCCAACTTGAATATGCAACCCAACAAGGGGGTGTTGCAGTGGAATTTCAAGGAATGGAAAACCCGGTTTTTAATTGAATACATTACGCATACCCATCACTACTATATACGCAAAGTCTCGCCTGAACTGGTGCGCCTGGGTGAGCGCGTCAGTGTTGCGGAAGGTGAACGTTTCCCGGAAACAAGCGAAATTTATCGTTTGGTGATTGAGCTGACCAATCGCTCGCAGCAACACCTGACCAGCGAGGAATACGCACTTTTTCCGTATATCCTGGAAATGGAAGCGGTGCGCGACAGCAAAAGGCCCTTTGTGGCGCCGGAATTCGGCCGGGTTGAAAAGCCGGTACATGCCATCGAAAACGAACACATGGTCTGCATCGGTTTGCTGAGGTCTGTCAGAGCCTTGAGCAGCGATTTCACCGCACCGCACCGCGCATCTCAGGAACACCGTTCCTGGTACGCATTGTTGCGGGAGTTCAATTCGGATTTGCACCTTCATATTCACCTGGAAAATCATATTTTGTTCCCGCGTGCCATCGGTCTGGAAGCCGAATTGCTGCAACGGCGAAGCATCACACGCATTGGATTTAACTAAATCGCGAAGCGCAATCGTTTGCGGAATAATTTTTCTGTGTTTGTTTGGACTAATTCTTTTCATATATTTGCTCCCAAAGCACGCAGAATGAAAAAAATCCTTATCATTGAAGATGATGAGCAGATACGGGAGAATGTGGCTGAAATTCTCGCTTTGAGCGGATATCTGGCCATTACAGCCATCAACGGCAAAGTGGGTATTGAGATGGCGCTCAACGAATTGCCCGACCTTATCCTTTGTGATGTCACCATGCCCGACCTCGACGGATACGGTACGCTGGCGATTCTCAGCAAGCACCCCAAGACAGCCGGTATCCCGTTTATTTATCTCACTGCCAAGGCGGAAAAAGAAGACTTTCGGAAAGGAATGTCGCTCGGCGCCGACGACTACATTACCAAGCCTTTCGACGATGCCACCTTGTTTGCTACCATTGAAGCCAGGCTGCGCAAACACGAAATGCTCAAAAATGCCGCTGATCCGCAAAACGGTTCGCTCGACCATTTTATCAATGAGGCACGGGCTACGGAAGCATTGGGGCACCTGCCTGAAAACCGCGAGACCCGTGAGTACCGGAAAAAAGACCTGCTTTTCAGGGAAGACGAACACCCGCGCTGGCTTTATTTTATAGTGAAAGGCAAAATCAAACTGTTTAAAACGGCTGAAGACGGCCGGGAGTTTATCACCAAAATTTCGGGCCCCGGCGATTTTGTCGGCTACCTCGCCCTTTTACAAGAGATTCGATATACGGAAAGCGCGGCGATTTTGGAAGACAGCGTTATCAAACTGATCCCGAAATCGGATTTTTTGTCCCTGGTATTCGGAAACCGTGACGTGACAGCCAAATTCATCAAAATGTTGGCTGGCAACGTGGCCGAGCAAGAGCAGCACCTGCTCCAATTGGCCTACAACTCCGTCCGGAAACGGGTAGCCAATGCATTGCTGCGGGTGTCGGGCGACCAAAACGAACGCATCCGGATGTTCCGGGAGGACCTGGCTGCCATTGTCGGCACAGCCAAGGAAACGCTGGTACGCACCCTCGCCGATTTCAAATCGGAAGAAATCATTGACATAGAAGACGGCTACATCATTGTGTTGAAACCCGAAAAATTGCGGGCAATGCCGAATTAATGCCCGACTTCCAACATTGGGTTTTTGCCTTCTTCCTTTGAGGTAAGGTGCCATGCAATACCAACCGTCAAATACGAACAAATTTCGGGTACCCACACACCATCCCTCCGGTTGCCCAATTCCTTGCTTCCCGGTATTTATAATGTTTTCGTTGAGGCCGAAATCCGGCGTGGCCGGTGTTGAATCAATCCGATGACCCCGTTCAGACCATTTCGGCCACTTCAAATTCTTTGTGTTCTTTTTTGCAGATTACCTGTGCCACATTTCTGCCCGACAGCATGGCGGCAGGTACGCCGCCGCCCAGCGCGATCCAGTGGCCGCACATGTAAAAATGGTCGAGTCCGGGCAGGTGACTGGGCAGTTCTTTAAAGCCTGTTTCGGGCGTCACCATCCAGCCTTCAAAACTGCCTTTCCAGTTGTTGGTGAAGCCGATGATGGTGGCGGGTGTGCTCACATCCGTCATTTCCACAAAATCGCGCACACCGCCCAGTTTGCGTTCGAGCACATCAATGACGGCGTCGGCAATGCGTTGTTTTTCGGACTCGTACAGTTCGGGTGCATTGCGCTGCAAATCCAGCCAATACCGGTAATTGCGGGTTTCGATCAGCACACTGAGCAGTGTTTTGCCAAAGGGCGCCAGGGTCGGGTCAAAATTGTGCACCCGGAGATACAAGTCACGGAGTTCCGTTTCCGGGTCGATGTGCAAGGGTTCTTTCAGTTCGAAAAAATAACTGTGCGGTACGGCGTGGAAGGTCCTTCCCAGGCCCATTGCCACAAAAACCAGCGAAGGAAAGGTTTTGCCGCTTGAAAAAAACTGTTCAAACTCCGGAGTCGTGTACTTTCCGCCCAGCATATCATACAGGGTGGCGTGGCCGTCGGCTGCCGAAATGACGAAGTCTCCCCGGTGCGTACTCCCATCGGCCAATTGAATACCGGTCGCCCGGTTGTTTTCCACCAGGATATTTGTTACCCGGCTGCCGTAGTGAAAAGTGCCCCCCAGCTCTTCGTACCGCCGGGCAATGCGCCGGGCGAAGTTGAGCGAACCGCCGATGGGGTAACCCGCTGCTTTTTTGTGCATCCATGCAAGCATCATCATGCAAAACAGGATGGGCGTTTCGGGCTCGAACAGGTTGGCGATGGCTTTGCGCAGGAGCGGATTTCGAAAACCCTGGGCGAAATCGGCGGTACTGATGTGGCTGTATTTGCCAAGTGCACCCAGGTAAGGCAGCATCTTCCACATCGTTTTGGCCTTGTACCAAAGGTTGGCGGTTTCCATGGATTGCCCGGTTGGCATTTCCATATCGACAAAATTCCGGCAGGCGTGGATCAGTTCATCAATTTTGTCGGCATCCTCGGGTGCTTTTACCAGGAGTTCCGCTTCCAGCCGGTCGAGGTCGGTGTAGATAATGAGTTGGTTGCCATGCTCGTCTTCGACACAGGCGTACACGTCGTGATTTACGATTTCGATGTGCGACATGTCGGTAAGTTCACTCCAGCGATCGTACATGCTTTCGGCGGGGCCGGAGCCTACCAGCCAGTGGATGCACCAGTCCACCGTGTATTCGCCCTTTTTCCAGGCCGTACAGACGCCGCCGGGTGTGTGGTTGCTTTCAAAAATTTCGGTATCGAAACCGTTCATTTGCAGGTAAGTGCCGGCACTCATGCCAGCCATACCGCCGCCGATGATCAGGACTTTCTTTTGCATGGAAGAAGTTATTTTAGCGGTTTTCGATGTTGTTCGGGCATTCGGCATCCCGAAAGCCATTATGGCAAAATTGAATCCCCAACAGGAAAAATCCTATGATTTTGGTCAGGCGCAGGCGCTGATGGTGGTCAGTTGTATAAGCGTACCACCTTGAAAATCCTGATTTGCGCGTAAATCCATTGCATGAAATGTTGATTTGGTACTACATTGTGACCAATTCATCCTGACTATGAACAGACTAAATGCATTGCTGAAAACGATCCTGGTATTCGGGTTGGCGCTTCCGGGTATTGCGGTTTTCAGCCAACCTGCTGCATCGGATACGACACTTCCAATCTCCCCGACGCGGGACCACAAACGACTCGACCTGTTCCCCGCCATCAGTTATTCCCCCGAGACAAAACTCACGTTGGGCGTGATCGGCATCGCCTACCTCGATTTGCGCAAGGGCGACGCGGACACGCCGTTGTCCAATATTGATTTCCTGGCGGTGTACACCCTGTCGAAACAGGTGCTGCTCGAAAGTCGCTGGGAAGTTTTTACGCGGCAGCGCCAGTGGCGGAGCCGCGGTGAATTGCTCCTGCAGCGGTATCCCGACCGCAACTATGGCATCGGCAACGACGCCTCCGTGCTACTGGCCGAGATCAACGACGACGGCAGCCGGGACACGCTGAACTACCTGAATTTCAATTCCAACCGGATCAAGTTTTCGCCCGTGGTGCTGCGACGGCTGAGGCGTCACCTCTACGTCGGCGTTCAAAGCGACATGGAATACCTGTTCAAATACCGGGAAACGCCCGAACATTTCGAATTTCTGGCCGCCGATTCCATACAAATCCGCCAGGTGCCGGTGGCAGGTTTTCGTTCGGGTATCGGTTTTCAGGTGCTGTACGACAACCGCGACAACGTGATCAATCCGCTGAAAGGAACCTTTGTGGAATTCAATGACCGCCACTACGCAGGCTGGATGGGCAGCGATTTTGATTTCAGTTTTTTTTCACTGGAGGTGCGGCAGTATTTCAATCCATGGTCCAATCATACCCTCGCTCTGCGCGGAATGGCCAGCCTTGAATACACGGATGAGGCCGTGCCGCTGCGCGCATTGTCGCGGGTGGGCGGGCACAAGTTTATCCGCGGTTTTTTCCGGGGTACCTACCAGGATCACCACATGCTGTCGTTCGAGACCGAATACCGCCTTCCTTTTTGGAAGGAAGGTCAGGCGTTTCGGCGCTGGCATATCTGGGAGCGTTTCGGCATTGTGGGTTTTTTGGGCGGCGCGCAGGTGTTCCGCGATGGTGCTGCGGTCCGGCTCGACCGTTTCAATCTGGCGGCCGGCGGCGGGCTGCGCATCCTGCTCAATGCCAAATCGAGGGCCAATATCCGGATCGATTATGCTGTGGCATTGCGCAACGATTCCGATGGCCCCGGCAAGCGGCAGAGCGGTTTTTATTTTTTTCTGGGGGAAGCATTTTGAGTTCGGGACGGGCAGTGTCAGTCGCCGGCATCCTCCGGCACTGGAATGCCCCTTTTTTTCATTTCTTCCACCAGTTTTTTGGGGAATTCGCGCCGGCAGCCGCAGTGTTCCCGGTGTTCAAGGTGCCAGGCAAGCCGTTGTTCGAAACCGGCGTTTGCAGGCATTTTGTGTTGTAAATGCCACTCCTTGTTTATCTTGTTCATAACCAATGGTTTCTATGCAAAGATATTCTCTTCTTGCCTTGCTAGCCCTGTTTTTTCTGCCTTTAACGGCCCAAAAACTTTACGAAATGCCACCTCCCGGCACCCAGTCAAAGGTCAGCAGTTTTGAAAACCTGAACGGACAAAAAGGGCAGGGCGGCCAGACAAACCGGGGCGCCAAGGGCAATGCATACGAAGCGCTGAAGGCCGGCGAAACCAAAGTATTGCTGGACACGCAGGGGGCAGGCGTCATACAGCGCATGTGGTTCACCGTACAGGACCGCTCGTTTGCCATGTTGCGGTCGCTGCGCTTGCGGATTTATTGGGATGGCGCCGGAAAACCGGCTGTTGATGTGCCATTCGGCGATTTTTTCGGAGCAGGGCTTGGTAAAATGGCGCCGTTCGAGTCGGCTTTGTTTTCCAGCCCGGAAGGCAGGTCATTCAATTGTTACATCCCGATGCCCTTCAAAAAAGGCGCGAAAATCACCCTTGCCAACGAAGGTGCGACGGACCTCCATCTCCTTTATTTCGACATCGATTTCGTTGCTCAGCCCGAAGCCGACAACAACATGCTCTATTTCCACGCGCACTGGCGGCGGCAAACGGCCGAACTGGGTACCGATTTCGAACTTTTACCCAAGGTGCGGGGCAAAGGCCGGTTTCTGGGTGTGAAGGTGGGCGTGAATGCAGACACTGCCTATGCAGATACCTGGTGGGGCGAGGGCGAAGTGAAAATGTACATGGATGGCGACAGCACCTGGCCAACCATCAACGGAACAGGGGCCGAGGACTACATCGGTACAGGCTGGGGCCTCGGCGCTTATGCTCAAACCTATCAGGGATGCCCTGTGGCCGACGAAAAAACAAAGCAATACGCATTTTACCGCTACCACATTCCCGACCAGATTTTTTTTCAAAAAGATTTCAGGGCGACGATCCAGCAGATCGGCGGTGGCGACAAGGCACTGGTGCAGACACTGTTGAAAAAAGGCGTGCGCCTCATTCCCGTTTCGGTGAGCCACGACCAGGGTTTTACCCGGCTGCTGGATCAAAATCTTTCACTCGACGATCCGGCGTGCCCCGCAGGCTGGGTCAATTTTTACCGGACCGACGACTACTCCGCAACTGCCTTTTTCTATCTGGACCGGCCTTTCAGTGAATTGCCGTCGCTGGCAGATGTGCGGGTGCGGGTTGGGAATTAGAAATTGGAAATTGGGGTGGGCAGGGGATTTTTTGAGTTTTGGTTGCGAGGGAAAAACGAAGCGGGCGTCTCAAAAGGTTGATCATGTTGATTAGGGTTTATCAGGTTGATATTTTGATCTGAAAAAGGCCCGAATTCGGCTGTTTTCCAGTCAAAATATCAACCTGATGAATTTTTTAATAACCCTTATCAACCTTTCGAGACAGCCACGCCTCTTTATTTCCGGGATGTACACCAGGGAATATCCGGCCAGCGAACACCACCCGGGGCCGGGCATCAGAACCGGCCCACGCGTGCTTCCAGTTCTTGCCGTTTCAGGGTGATGAGGTGTCCGAGCGGCTTGCCGTTGCGGTAGGTAATCACCCGCAGCGTGATGGGCCCGTCGGGCATTTCAACCGGTTTGGTGTATTTGGTCGAAAAGCGATCGGGCATGGTGTCGTCGATGGTGAAAAAGACGTCCACACCGGGTACTTCGCAGCCCAGTTCCAGCCAGAGTTTGCCGTCCTTCATGGTTGGCCGGATGAGTGCATCATATACGGCCCGGCTGTAGTTGATGCCGGCCACGTCGGCACGTTCGAAATGGGCCTCCATCCGACGGGTAAAATCATCCCAGTTTTTTCTGGCTGCCGGCGTCCAGTACACCTCCGCCAATGCCCAGGCGCGCGGAAACGTCATGTACTCGGCATGGCGCAAGGTCGGTACCTGTTCGGTCCATAGATTGGCCTGACCGCCGAGGATGTACTTGGGGTCCACTCCTTCAGGCACCGGTTCGAAACTGTAACTTTTGATGGTTCGCAGGTGGGCATAGATCGGCGGATCAATGCTGGGGTCACCTTGCATGTAGTCGATGTAGGCGAAGGTGGTAGGTGTCATCACGACCTCGTGACCCAGGTGCGCCGCCTCGATACCGCCTTTTACCCCGCGCCAGCTCATCACCGTGGCTTCGGGCGAAATGCCGCCTTCCAGGATTTCATCCCATCCCAGCAGTTTTTTGCCTTTTGCTTTCAAAATACCTTCCACCCGATTCATGAAATATCCTTGCAAATCTTCCACGTGGCGGATGTTCAGTTTTTTCATCAAAGCCTGGCAGCCCGGGTCTTCTTTCCAGTAACCCTTGTAGCATTCGTCGCCGCCTACGTGGATATATTGATTGGGAAACAGCGCCGCCACCTCGGTAAATACCTTGTCGAGGAATTCATAGACCTTTTCATCCGAAGGATTGAGCGTGTTTTCGATTTTCATTTTGAACGTGCCGTTGCCGTACCAATCGGCGAATTCAGTGCCGGGGTTTACCTTGGTATCCGGATTTTTGGTGCAGCTCAGTTCGGGGTAAGCTGCGATGGCTGCCATGCTGTGACCGGGCACATCGATTTCGGGCACGATGGTGACATTGCGCTCCTGGGCATAGCGTACTATCTCGCGGATGTCGTCGTGCGTGTAAAAACCGCCATCAGTGGCTGCTTCGCCGGGTTTGGGGTCGGCGCGTTCGCCAAAATGGCCCGCGCGCGGTACCCGCCAGGCACCGACCGAGGTGAGTTTGGGCAGCGATTTGATCTCGATGCGCCAGCCGTTGTCGTCGGTGAGGTGCCAGTGAAAGGTATTGTATTTCAGGCGGGCGATTTCATCGATGTATTTTTTGACGTCCTCTTTGGTGAAAAAATTGCGGCTCACGTCGAGCATGACACCGCGCCAGCCGAAACGGGGATAGTCGGTGATTTTGGCCGCGGCCGCCGACCAGTTGGCCTGGGACAAGGTCGGACTTTCAATTTCTTTGGGAAATAGTTGCAGCAATGTCTGCATGCCGTAGAACAGCCCTGCAGGTTGGTTGGCTGTGATGGCGACACCTTTCGGAGTGACTTCGAGGGCGTAACCTTCCTTCCCGAGTTGGTTGTTGGGCGTGGTGTTCAGGTTGAGTTGTATCGTCGATTTGACACCTTGCTGGGCTTTCAGGGCAAAGCCTGTCGGCATGTTCAGTTTTTGCGCGAGCATGTCGGCTACCGGGCGGCCTTCGGGCCGGTCGAAGCCAATGGTTGCAGCCTTTGTCAGGGTAAATACGCCGGCAGTCTGTTGCAATTCAACGGGTTGCGGGATCAGGTGGATGGGGGCGTTCTGGGCCTGCGCGATGGCGGCCATCCCCAAAAGGAGGAAGGATAAGAACTTGTTCATGGTTGCGAAACTGTTTTTGTCAGTTTTCGCGAAGGAAGAAATGTTTTTTGAATGCGGCAACAATCCGGATAAAAATTTCGGACGCCCCGGCATTGGAAACCCGGCCATTCCCGCGTGTACAACGCCACAGCGCCTTTTCATGGGCGATTGGGGCTGTCACCGGATTGTGACTCCGGCAGGTTCCTTTTCCGGAAAATTCAGACCTGTATGTGCTGAAGGCCTTGCTTCTCGCAACATCGTGCCCTTTTGACGACCCCTAAATATTCGGCAGGCAGGCGGACACTTTTTTCCAGAAATCGTCGTCGAACAAACGGGCACTGCCCACCAGGGCTGCCGTCTCATACATGCGCGACAAGGCAATACCAACCTCCACACCCTCTTGATGCAGACCCTGCCGCAGTTGGGATTCAAAAAGTGGCAAGGCATGACCAATATTGCCGCCGATCACCAGCATTTCCGCTCCGAAGGATTTGAGCCAGGGGGCCAGGCAGCTCGCCAGGTTGTGACCAAACTCCGAAAAAAGTTGCTGTGCGACCACGTCGCCGGTAGGCTGATCCATCAGCGTTTTTACTCCTTCCACCTTTCGTCCAGTCCGGTTTTCATACGCTTGCACAAACCAGCCCGTCGAAAAATAGGCATCCGCAATGCCGTCTTTGAAGGGCAAATGCCACAAACATCCTTCCGGCGGCACATCTTCCCGCGCCACTACGGGCACCCCGTCATCCACGAAAGCGGAACCGAAACCGGTGCCCAGGGTAATGACCACCACTTTCCTAAACCCCCGGCCCTGGCCCACCCAAGCCTCTCCCACGGCAAATGCCGCGGCATCATTCAAAAATCGCATGGGCAGTTGATTGCCGGTTGTCAGCAGGGGTTGCAAGGCAGTCGGGATGTGCAGGCCATACAGCCCGGCGAACTTGTGCTGCATCCGTGAGATACCGTTTCGGTAATCAAACGGGCCGGGAATGGCAAAGCCGATGCCCGCTATTTCGGACGCATTCAGTTTTGAAACAGTGGCGTTCAGCGCGGCAGCCCAGCACCGGATGGTTTCCTCTGCGGCAGCCTGATGGCCGCAAATTTCTCTGGACAGGGTACCCGGTTCCACACTTCCTGTGCTCCTATTCACTGCCGCACAGGTGATGTGGGTACCACCGATGTCGACGCCGATGGAAAGTGGTTGCTGTGCCATAATGATTCGTTTTATGCGTTCAGGATATTCAACAAAAGCCGGTTGGTGACATCCGGCCTTTCCATATTGGGGGTGTGCCCGGTATTTTCAAGCACCGTGATGTGGACGCCCGGTATTTTCTGTTTGGCCAGCTGGACCGATCGTTCATAATGGCACAAAGGTTCTTCCGTACCGACGATCAGGAATACCGGTACTTTGAGGCTCGCCAGTTCCTTTTCCGGGTATACATAGGGAAACAACATCTGGACAGTGCAGAAATTGCGCACGTGCTCCATGAGATTTGTGAACAACTGGTCGGGTTCAAAACCTTTGAATGCCTGCATTCTAAGCGTTTTTTCGGCGTGTGGACCCATGCCCGGCCGACCGGTGAGGTGCAGCATCAACCTGAGATGCCAACGGATCGGCGCATGAGTTGCCACGGGCGAAAGCAAGATCAGTTTTTCGATCATTTCAGGGTATGCAATGGCAAAACCGGTAGCAAAAAAACCGCCGATGGAGTGACCGAGCAAGCAGATTTTGTTCAGGTAAAGTGTATCCATTACCTGGAGCAACATCTGGTTGTAGTTGCGAATATTGTTTGCCTTTTTGCGCAATTCACTTTTCCCGGCATCCCCAGGCATGTCCACCGCAAACAAATGATATGTCTGGCCCAATACGCCGAAATTGGCATACCACTCGGCAGCACTGCAACCTGCTGCATTTAGCATAACCAAAGGTTTGCCTTCCGGATTGCCGGTTTCAATGATGTGTGTTTTGCCGAGCGCGGTCTCTATCCAGTGATCCTTTACCACAATTCCATACCTGGCCAGCAAGGCATCATACGCTTCATAGTATAAGGTGCGGGCCACATGAGAAATGAAAAGAGGTTGGACTCCGCATATATTTTTTATAGAATACATGTTGTTTGCAGTTAGTATATGAGGTTTTCATTTACAAAATTGCGTATTTAAACCATCTGAAAACTTGACTTTGACGACCCGTAGTAATGATTGTGGTCATCCGTGATAGCAGGCTGGAGGGTGTCTCAAAAGGTTGATGAGGGTTTATAAAAGTTTATCGGGGTTGATATTTGATCCGAAAAAGGATCAGATTTATGCCATTTTCCAATCTAAAATATCAACTTCATAAGCCTGTATCAACTTTATCAACCTTTTGAAACATCCTCGCCTCGTTATTTTTCGTAATAGTATGCGATTTCGTTTTCCCTGATTTCATAACGACAATTGGAGGCTTGCTGGCTCCGGACGGTACTTGCCACATATTCCAAAATTTCCTGCCGTTCGGCGAGTGGAGTGTTGGTCTGAGCCTCCCATTGTGCTTCCGTTGGGATGTCGATATAGAACATACAATTGCCGCCCCCCATTTCGTGGCTGAAGCGGATGCGTTTTTCGTTGTCGACATAGATGATTTCCCCTGCCCGGAAGGTACCCTCGTATTCGATGCGGCGGGAAAACCGGGTTGCGAGAGTTTTGAATGCTTTTTCCCTGATAATGAGGTCTTCGTCCGGCATGATATTGCCAAAACCGTCGCGATAGACGGTGTAGCCCGAGGCGTTTTCGGTTGGCGGCGGTGTTGCGGCAGGTGCTTCGGGAGCGGGCGCTTCCTGCTCCGGGTATTTTTTTATGGCGATCCGGTGTTTCCAGCCATCGGGGTGGTCTATTTCAATGAGATAATCTCCGGGCGCGATCTCCAGGGTGTCCCAAAGTAACTTGATGCTGCCGTTGAGGCGGTGGGAAGTGGGGCACTCGTTGATCACCTGTTGGGTCGGAACATCGATCAGCCGCATGGCGCCGTAATCATAGCCGCTTTGTGGAAGCCAGATGGATAGTTGCTGGCAATCTGGGTAGTGCACAAATTGCGTTTTTTCAATGCCCGGGATGTCTTCCTGCGCATCAACATTGCCGGTCTCACCGATGACGATGACGCCAAAATATTGTTCCATGATGATTTGGCTGATGCTCCGGGCCGTCACCCGGAATGTTTTCAAATGTATTGTTACAATATTTTTTCCAATGAACCCCAAATAGCCCGGGAAGTTTTGTCCCAGCTGAATTTTTTATGGTTTTTCAGCCCCTTGCGGATCAGGTCGTTCCGCAGCGTTTCATCGTTCCAAAACGCTTCCAGTGCCTGCGCAATGGATGATACCGAAAACGGATCTACGTAAAAGGCCGCATCGCCCCCCACTTCGGGCAACGAACTGATTTGCGACGCAATCACCGGGCAACCACAAGCCTGGGCCTCGATCACCGGCATACCAAATCCTTCGAAATAGGACACACAGGTGAGGCCGAGGGCTGCGCTCAGAATTTCGGAAATTTGCCGGTTGTCCACATATCCCAGAAACAGGATGTCGGATTTGTACCGGTTCGATTCGTAGGTTTGGTAAATTTCCGAGTTCTTCCAGCCCTTTCCGCCGATGAGCAGCAATTTGGCATTGGAAGCAGTTTTTTCCTTGAATTTTTCAAAGGCGAGAAACAGATTACTCAGGTTTTTTCGCGGCTGGATGGTGCCGATGTGTACAAAGTAAGGACAACCCGCCGCGTAGGTATGCCTGGTTTCCCGGTGTTGTGCCGGATCGCCGGTCCTGCCAATGTCCTCGTTCAGGCCGGTGTACACGGTATCGACCTTGTCCGCTTCAATGCCGTAGGTTTCCACAATGTCCTTTTTGGTTGCTTCCGAGACCGCCGCAATGCGGGCCGCCTTGCGGGCAAACTTCGGCATGTAGTACTTGTAGTACAACTGATTGTACCAATAGACATCTCCCGGGTAATGTTCAAATGCGAGGTCGTGGATCACCAGCAGGGTAGGGGCTTCGCAGCGCAGCGACATAAAATTGTCGGGCGAAAAAAACGCATCAACCCGGTGATGCTTCAATGCACGCGGGACGCTGTGTTCGAACCACCAGTAAAACAGCAATGGATGCCGGGCCTGCGGATGCAGCACCAGCGGCGTGATGTTCGGCGCGAAAACAAACTCGTCGGAAAACTTGCGGTCAAACAAAAACAGGAATTCGCAGTCGGGGTGCTGCTTCACCATCGGTTTCAAAACCTCGAGCGTAAAATGACCGAGCCCTGTCAGTTTGTTTTTGATCAAAAAACGGGTGTTGACTGCGATTTTCATGTCCCCTTTGCGGCGCGATTAATGGCCTGCAAAGGTTGTTTTTTTGCTTACAACCCGCCCAAAAATCGTTCGGCAATTTTCAGGGGCCTGAACAGGTAGCGTTTTTTGGCGTGGTGGCCGCCAATGCGGTGCAGGATGTCCTGCAAGGTAGCCAGCACGGTGAGCATGTATTTGCCTTTGTTGAGCATCACACATTCGGCGTGGGCTGCGTGGGCCGCGTCGGTCACCTCCGATCGGGTGGCAATGCCACTTTTGTTGAGCGTTTCCAGCACCTGGGTGGCCCAGATCACCGGTACGTGCGCCGCCTCACACAACCAGAGTATTTCTTCCTGAATTTCGCTCAGACGCTCGAACCCGATCTCGACCGCCAGGTCGCCGCGGGCGATCATGACACCGAATACCGGCTCTTCCATGCCTTGCAGCAGCAGAGTCGGCAGATTTTGCACGGCTTCGTAGGTTTCGATTTTGAGTACGATCGGGAGTTTTTTGCCACCGTTGCGCCGCAGCAAACCTTGCAATTCGGCTACATCGGCCGCCGAGCGCACAAAGGAAAATCCGACCAGGTCGGCGTGTGCCTGTGCAAACGGAATGACCGACTTGTCAAAATCGGTCAGGCAGCGTACGGTGAGTTCGGTGTCGGGGAAATTGATGCCTTTTTCAGGTTTGATGCGTGGATTGGGTGCGGATACCC
>Ga0075163_10007663_pt1 | contig 14259 bp, 13 predicted proteins | sample JI1023141ADNA_FD_71478 | JGI IMG/M metagenome (GOLD analysis project Ga0075163, IMG submission 71478) | Wastewater effluent complex algal communities from Wisconsin, to seasonally profile nutrient transformation and Carbon sequestration -... | ecosystem: Engineered > WWTP > Effluent > Algae...
CTTGCGATAGCTAAGTGTCGCAAGTGAAGACAGTCCCCAAAGACAGCTAGCGCGAACCGAGCGCGCCACCGGTGGGCGGTGCGGTGGGCGGACCGTTCGGCATCGGCGGCGACTTCGGCAGCGGCTCGGCCTTGCGGTAGAGGTCGATCGCGAACGTGCCCATGAACCGGGTCCCGAGCGACGGGATATTTGGATCCCCCGGGCCCGTGGCGAACAACACGCCCATCTGGAAGCGCACGCGGCCGAGGTTCAACCCACCGCCGAGCTCGAACACGCCGTAGGCGCGTGTGAAGCCGGTGTCGAGATCGACGCCGGCGGTGTTCTTCACGCTCTCGGAGTACAGCGACACGCCGACACCCGCGCGACCGTGCAGCGTCTTGCTTCCGAACGTGCGCGCACCGACGAGGAACAGCGCCTCGCTCCCCGACACGCGGATGTTGTTGGTGAAGTCCTCTTTCTCGCTGTGGAACATGTACTCGGCGCGCGTGGTCAGGCCCATCGAGCTGGCGAGCTTCCGCTCGTACAACGCGGTGAACCCCGAGCCACCACCCGACGAACCACCGGCGGAGAGGTTGTCGCGCTCGGGATCGCCGGGCAGGATCGAGAGCCCGATCGCGAAGTACGCGCTGTACTCCGGGGTGGCGATCCGCGGCGCCGGCACGTAGAGCGAAGCGAGCGGCCGTCCGCCACCGGGGTTCGGCTGGAAGCCGGGGTTCGGGTTGCGGCCGCCGCCGCGGATCGGGATCACGACGACGCCCTGCGAACCAGCCGCGACCTCGGCGACCACCTCGAGCTTGGTGCCGTCGTCGATCTGCGCGATCAACACCTGGCGACCCGGCGACACCGCCGTCCATTGCGTGAGCGGCTGCGAGAGATCACCTTCGCCCTCGCGCTTGACCGCGACCACGCGCTGCGGCGGCACGCCCGGCGGCACGCGCAGCCACACGAAGCCGATCTTCGCGCGCAGCTCGCCGAGCTTGTACTTGATGCGCTCCTGCCGCGAGCTGACCTCGGCATCCTTGGGGTTGGCCTGCATCTCGGCGGCCGACAGGCGCTGCGCGGCGACCATCGTGTCGTACGCGAGGGCGATCTGGTTCAGCGCCTCGACGGCCTGCGCGTAGCCCAGGTAGCTGCGCGCGGTGGGCTCGGCGGCGATCGCCGCGGCGAACTTCTTCGCAGCTTCCTCGTAGTTCTTCTCGAGGAACAGCGCGACACCTTCCTCGTGCAGGACGCAGCTCGCGCGCTTGTCGGGACAGGCCGCCGACGCAACCTTCGCCGCGAGGAGGATGCAGAGGATAGTCGCAAGACGCACGGCCGGAGCATGAGCCGGCAGCATCGAGGATTCAAGTGATCGTCGACGGGGACGAGCCGGAGCCGATCACAGGCCGCAGCGCGGATCGTTCGGAGCGCACGGCTGCTTGTCGGGCGGCTTCGGCGGCTTCGGCGGATCGACGATCACCGGCTTTGGATCGACCTTCACGGGGTCGGGCTCGATGCGCGGCTTCGGCGGCTTCGGCGGCTTCGGCGGCTTGCGAATGATCTTGGGATCGATCTTGGGCTCGATCTTGGGCTCGATCTTGGGGTCGACCTTCGCTTCGATCTCTTCGACCTTCGGCTCGACCTTCGGTTCGTCGGGCGGCTTCGGCGCTTCGACCTTCTCCGGTGGTGGAGGAGGATCCTGCTTGTCGACCGTCTTCGGACCTTCCGGTGGCGCGGGAGGCTCGGCGGTGGGCGCCTTCGCAGCAGCCTCGTTGCCGTTGCCCTTGCCGACGAGGATGCCGACGCCGATCCCGAGCGCGACGGTGGCGATGCCGGCCGTCAGCCACACCCACTTCTTGCTCTTCGACGGGATCCGCGTGCCGGTCTCGCCGGAGGCCAGCGACGTGGTGCTCGTCATCCCGACCGAGTTGGTCTGGTTGGTCGCGGGACGTGAGGTGTACGCCGAGTACGCGGCGCTGCCGGGCGCCATCGTCGCCTGCGAGCCGAGGAGCTGCGAGGCCTCGAGCCCGACCAGCGTGGGCGGCACCACGCCGGCCGACACCGAGTACGAGCCGCGAACCATGTCCGCCGCGTGCGAGCCACCGGGGAACAGCGGAGCGAGTGCCTGCGCGAGCTCGGCGACGCTCTGGAACCGGCGCTCGCGCTCCTTCTCGAGGCACTTGTCGATGATCGGGATGATCGACTGCGGCATGTTGATCGGCCGCTCGTGCGCATCGGTGACGATGGCGAGAGACAGCGCGGTCAGCGTGTTGCCGGAGAACGGCTGGTTGCCGGTGATCAGCTCGTAGAGCGTGACGCCGAGCGACCAGATATCGGAGCGCGCATCGACATCGCGCGCGCCCTTGAGCTGCTCGGGAGACATGTAGCTCGGCGAGCCCATCACCGACTGCGTGCTGGTGAGGCGCGGATCGACCGAGCCACTCGCCGCGGTGGCGATGCCGAAATCGAGGACCTTGACGAGCGCGGTGCCGTTGGGCCGCGCGGTGACGAACAGGTTTGCCGGCTTGATATCGCGGTGGACCATGCCGACCGCGTGTGCGTCGGAGAGGCCTTCGCACGCCTGCATCACGTAATCGACGGCCTGATGCGCCGGGACGGGACCCTGCTTGAGCCGGCTCCCGAGATCGGTGCCGTGCAGCATCTCCATGACCATGTACGGCTCGCCCGTCGGCAGCGTGCCGACGTCGTTCACCCTGATCACGTGCTCGCTGCGGAGCATGCCCATCGCCTGCGCTTCGCGCTTGAAGCGCTTCGGCACTTCTTCTGACGACAGCGCCTCGCGGCGCAGGATCTTGATCGCGACCGTGTTCCCGATCTCGAGGTGCGAGGCTGCGAACACCACGCCCATACCGCCTTCACCGAGTTGGGTCTCGATGCGGTACTTGCCGCCGATGACGTCGCCTGGCCTCACGGAGTGCACGATAGCACTACGCATGGTCGATCTCTCCGGTTTAACGAGGCCGGATCGGCTGTTTGCGGCCATCCATGGAAAACTGAGGCGAGCCTGGCAACCTCGTCGTGGCCGTGTCATCGGTAGTCGGCGAAAACCAGTCGGTTGCGCGTCTCCGTCGAGCGCGCGCCGCGGGCGATGCCACCTGGTCTCACGCCGCTGCAAGCGGGTGTTATGGAAGTGCCCCCAATTTGCACCGGTGTGACACGCCGGGCTAGGGTCGCCGCATGCGGTGCTCGAGCGTGTTGTTTTTGGCGATCCTTGCCACCCCGCAGCTCGCCTCGGCCGACGACGACGAGCGCGGCACGGACAAGGGCACGTTCGGGGTCGGGCTCTACATCGGCGAGCCCACCGGCATCTGCGCCAAGCTCTACCTCAAGGACGATCAGGCGATCCAGGCCGCGGTCGGCGGCGCGTTCATCGGCGGCGGCTTTCAGGTCCACGCCGACTACGTGTTCCATCCGTACATCCTCCAGACCCGCGACAGCTTCGTGCTCGCGACCTACGTCGGCCCCGGCGTTCGCTTCATCCAGTACTCGAACGGTCGCGACGCCAGCTTCGTCGCGTTCGGCCTCCGCGCCACCGGCGGGTTGTTGTTCGACTTCAAGAAGATCCCGCTCGACGCATTCCTCGAGGTCTCCGGCGTCCTCGAGTACGCGTTCGCGGACGGTGAGGGCGCCGGGCTCGCGCTCAACGCGGGTGCCGGCGTCCGCTACTACTTCTGATGTTCGAGGAGCTCGCCGCGACCACCAGCGACGGCGTCCGGCTCAGGATCGATCACGTCCACGCGATCGGTGCGGTGCGCGGCGCGATCGTCTGCCTGCACGCGATGATGACCGACGGGCGGTACTTCGGTGCGAGGCGCGATGGCTTCGCGCAGGCGCTCGCGAGGCTCGGCTACCACGTGCTGGTCGCCGACTTTCGCGGCCACGGCGACTCGGTGCCGCCGCGCGCCGGCACCGATGACTGGAGCTTCGACGATCTGGTGACCAAGGATCTGCCGGCGATCGTCCGGACCGCCGCCCACGCGACCGACCTGCCGCCCGATGATCTGATCCTGCTCGGCCACTCGCTCGGGGGCCTGGTCGCGACGGCCGCGCTCGGCACCGGCAAGATCATGCAGCCTCGCGCGCTGCTGCTCCCGGCGACCGCGGTGTGGTTGACCGGGCCCGACGGCTCGACCCGTCGTCGCGCGCTGATGGCGGCGTATCGCGGGCTGACGGCGTTGTTCGGCAGGGCGCCGGTCCGTGCGGTCGGCGCCGGCACCGCCGACGAAGCCAGGACCTACGTCAAGCAACTGACGTCGTGGGCGAAATCGGCGAGCTGGACGAGCCTGGCCGGGCTCGACTACAGCGCCGCGCTCGCGGCCATCGAGACGCCGGTGATCCCGCTGGTCGGCGCGTCGGACTGGATGTGTACCGTCGAGGATGCGCGCGGCTTCGCGGGCCGGATCCCGACGGCGAAGCCCGTCCGGATCGTCGGGACTCGGTACGGCGACGCGCTCGATCCCGATCATTTTCAGTTGTTCACGCGACCCGAGCTGCGCCCGGTGTGGAGCGAAGTCCTCGGGAAACACTTGTGCTAAGAAGGCCGCTGCCATGCCGAGTAAGGGGCAGCCACCGAAGGGGAAGGACGACAGTCAGGCGCGCGGAGACCGCAGCAAGCGGCTCCTCGACGTCGTGATGATCCTGCTCGGTGCGCGCACGCCGGTGACGTACCGCGAGATCCGCGAGCAGTTCCCGGCGTACCAGACGCTCAACGCCGAGGCCGGGCTGCGCGCGTTCGAGCGCGACAAGGCCGATCTGCTCGAGCTCGGCGTGCCGATCCGCTACGTCACGCCCGACGAGGACGACTCGCTCGAGGACGGCGGCTACGTGATCGATCTCAAGCGGTTCAAGATGCCGGAGGTCCGGCTGACCGCCGACGAGATCAGCGCACTCGTGCTCGCCGCGTCGGTCGCGCATGCGATGCCCGGCGGCGCGTATCCGAAGATCGTCGACCTCGCGCTCAAGAAGCTCGCATTCGACCTGCCCGACCTGCCGGACACGCCGACGGAGTTTCCGCGCCGCGTGTCGCCGGTGCTGGTGCACTTCCCCGAGCGCAAGGTGCCCACGCGCCCCGGTCAGGAGGAGCCCGGCGAGGTCTACGCCACGCTCGAAGCGGCGACCCGCCTGCGCAAGCGCGTGACGATGACGTACCAGGCCGCGGCCACCGGGATGACCAGCAAGCGCGATCTCGATCCGTACGCGCTGGTCTATCGCGAGGGCGCGTGGCTCGCCGTCGGGTGGTGTCACCTGCGCAAGGAGATCCGCTCGTTCCGCGTCGATCGCATCCTCCAGGCCGAGCAGGCGCCCAAGCCGAAGTCGCCGGACTTCGAGCGCCCCACCGACTTCGACATCAAGAGCTACGCGCAGCGCTCGCCGTGGACGTTCGTGGTCGATCCTGCCGAGGAGGTCCAGCTGCTGCTGTCGGCCGAAGCAGCCGAGGTCGCGAACGAGGATTTCGGCCCCACGTTCGTCAAGCGCGCCGAGGGCGATCGCACGCTGGTGACGTTCGATTGCAGCAACCTCGAGTTCGCCGCCACGCGCGTGCTCGCCGCGAAGGGCGCGATCCGCGTGACGCGCGGCGATCGGCTGCGCGCGCGAGTCGCGGAGGAGCTCGACGCGATCGCGGCGCACTACGGAGTCACCGATGCGTGACGTCAGCCAGAAGCTGCGGCGGCTGCTCTACATCGTGCCGTACGTCGCGAAGCACCCCGAGGGCGTCGATGTCGACGTGCTCGCGAAGATGCTCGACGTGCCGCGCGAGGAGCTGATCGGCGACATCGAGCTGCTCTCGCAGGTCGGCCCGCCCGATGGCGATCCCGGCGAATACCTGCTGGTCTCCGTCGACGAGGGCCGCGTGTTCGTCGATCTCGCGCACCGGCTCACCCGCCCATTGCGGCTGACGCCCGCCGAGGGCTGCTCGCTGCTCCTCGGCATCCGCGCGCTGCGCGAGAGCGGGATCGCGCCGTTCGACGACTCGATGCAGTCGGCCGAGAAGAAGCTGCTCACCGCGCTCGGCCGCGATGCGCGCGAGGCCGAGGCGCTCGCCACCGGCACGGTCGTCGCGTCGATCTCGTCCTCGGCGGATCAGGCCGTCGGCAACCACCTGCGCGCGCTGGTCACCGCGGTCCGCAAGCGCGAGCGCGTCACCATCGGCTACGCCGCGATCTCTCGCGCGCAGGCCGAGACCCGCGCGATCGATCCGTACGGCATCGTCCACCACGCGGGCGAGTGGTACGTCGTCGGGCACTGCCACAAGCGCGGCGACGTCCGCACGTTCCGGATCGATCGCATCGCCAACCTCGAGTCCTCCGGCGAACGTTTCGAGATCCCCGACGGCTTCGATCTCGAGGCGTACCGCCGCGAGCGGCTCTACGTCCCGTCGGCAGACTCGGTCACGGTGCGCGTCCGGCTCGATCCGCTCGCGGTCACGCGGATCGGCGCGAACTGGCCGGTCGGCGAAGTCACGATCAACGACGACGGCTCCGCCGAGCTCCTCGTCGACTGCGACGGCTTCGAGTGGGTGACGAGCTGGGTGCTCACGCTCGGCCGCCACGCCGAGCTGCTCGCGCCCGAAGAAGCGCGGCAGGCCGTCCGCGATCGCGTCGCGAAGATCCGCGCCGAGCTCGCGTAACTCGCCACTCGCCGCTCGCGATTCCAGGCACTTCCCGATCGGGACAGGATCTACCCCTCCAACCTGCCGTTACTACTCGCGGTTTGGACGCAAATGACAAGAGGTCCTTTGTCCGGCATTCGGACAGCCGTCATTCGCGTCCAGAACGCTCGTGATCTCGAGGATGGGTGGATCCTGTCCCCGATCTGCAAGCGTGCGGGATCAGGACTTCGCGGTGACGGAGCCGCCGACGACGATCTTGAACTCGATGCGCGGCGGGTTCGGCGCCTTGGGCTCGGCCTCGCTCGCCGAGAACGTGGTCTCGACGCGCGACTTGTAGGTCGGGAACAGCTGCCCGTCGGTGATCGTCAGCTCGTGCGTGCCGGTGCCGGCGATCTTGGTGATCTTTCCGCCCTGCATCATCTGATCGGCGCCGCTCATCTTCGTCGTGCCCTTGATGGTCCACACGCCGGCCTTGAACGACACGACCTCGAACTCGGTCACCGAGGTGACGTCGAGCCGATCGGCGAGCTTGTAGGAGCTCGTGGCCTGCCACTTGCCACCGACGCCGAGGGGCTCGGCCGGCAGCGTGGGCCACGGCGAGAACGTCAGGCGCACGAGATCTAGGACCTGTGCGCTCGCCTCGCCCTGCTTGTCGAGGTGCATCGCGATCTCGCCGACCGCGCCGTTGACGCCGACCTTGCCGTCGATCGTGAGGCCGACGGTGGAGGTCAGCACCTCGCGGAACTTGTCCATCGGGACCTTGGAGTCCTTGGTCTCGAGCGCGTCGGTCTTGTCGACGGTGATCCGGAACTCCGAACCATCGGCGGCCGCCGTCTTGGCCTCGGCTTTACCGCTCAGCACGACGGTGGGCACGAGATCCACCTGCGTGTCATTCGGATCGGTGCTCCCCGCGAGCGACTGCGTGACCGAGAAATCGAACGCGAGCTCGACCGGCTGGGAGGCGCCCTGCTTGGCGGCCACCTTGAGCGGCATCCGCTTGCCCGTGCCCGGCTTGAGGAGCTTCACCGTCGCCTTGCGCGACTCGATCTTGAGATCGAGCGGCCCGACGGGCACCGGACGGGCCGGCGGCTCCTCGACCTTCGGCGGGTCGGCCTTCGTGGCATCCACCTCGTCGGGCGGCAGTGGCGCCAGCTCGGGCCCCTTCGTCTTGGGGCCACAGGCGACGAGGACGAGCGTGAGCAAAACAAAACGCTTCATGCGGGTCGGACGCTAGCACACCGTGCATGGTTCGCTCGGTGGTCGACGAGCGACGGCGCCCGGTGTGCAGGGGGGTCGGCAAGGGCTAACCGGATCACCGGGCAAGTGCCTGCCTGATCGAGGGTTGCGGCCGGCACGCCGAATGCTTTTCCTGCAGTCACCGTGCTGGATCCCAAACAAACCAAGTGGCAGTCCGAGGTCGGCGATCTCCTGACGCAGGCCGCGAGCCTGTGCGTGGAGCACGGGCTCGACGTGGACACCTTCCTGACGGGCGCCTGGTCGGCGTACGTCGAGGCGCGCCCGGGGCTGCGCGAATATCTGGAGGAGCTCCAGATCCGCAACCAGCTCGAGGAGCTGCGCAAGCAGGGCCGCCTCGGCGAAGCCTGAGGTCAGATCGTCGGGCGGAACTCGAGCCCGATGAACGGGATGAGCGGCAGCCCCTTCAGATCCTCCTGCCGCGGATTGCCGAAGTCATCGAAGCCGAGCTCGCGCGCCTCGACGTTGCGCCGGTTGGTCGCGTTCTGGACGTCGATGTAGAACACGAGGTCGCCCCAGCACTTCTTCCAGCGGCGATCCGCGCGGAGGTCGATCGAGTAGAACAGCGGCAGCCGCGATCCGAACGGCTCGCCCGAGACGATCTCGTTGTTGACCAGCCGCTCCTCGGTGTACGGGTTTCCCGTGACCAGCTGGAGCCGCGCACCGAGCCGCCAGTTCGTCAGCTGGACGCTGCCCGCGAGCTGCAGGTTGTGGCGCTGGTCGAGCTCGAACGGGCGCCAGCCGCGTAGCACGCGCGGATCGTCGGTCCGCTCGGACTTCGCGAGCGTGTACGACAGCAGCGCGAAGTACCTGCCGACGTTGCGCTTGAGCAGCACCTCGAGCCCGTAGCTCCGGGCGCGTCCGAGGTTCTCGCGATAGAACGCGAAGCCGAGCTGCTTCTCGAGCAGTAGCTCGAACGTCGGCCCCAGCCCGCCGAGGTTGGGCTCGGGCTGTTCGGAGCCGGGCCGCGGGTTCCGCGTCTTGACCCCGAGGTTGGTGCCGTAGTTGAAGAAGCCGGTGACCGACGCGAGGATCTCCTCGGGGAGCTTGGTGTCGACGCCGAGCGACAGCTGATCGGTGACCTGCGAGAGCAGCCGCGGATTGCCGTCCGTGGGATCGAGATCGCCGGGGATCGGCGGCTGGTGGTAGCGACCGATCGACTGCCGCAGCGTCAGCGTCTCGGAGAGCTGCTGGTGGATGTTGAGCCGCGGATCGACGACCAGCTCGCCGGTCAACCCGTACGCCTCGATCCGGACCGCCGGCTTGAGCGCGAAGCGGTCGCCGTCGATCTTCCAGCGTGTCTCGCCCCACACGGCCACGTCGGTCCACGACAGCGTGTTGTTGCCGCCGATCTCCATGTCATCGTCGGTGTCGATCACGGTCTGGTCGAGGTAGCCGCTCGACAGCTCGAGCCCGCCGCGCAGGTGGCCCCAGCCGTAGTCGCGCAGCACCTCGCCGCGCACGCCCCCGGGATAGAACGGTCGCGAGAAGCTCTGCTCGTCGCCCTGCTCGCGATCGGTGAAGGTCAGCCGGTTGGTGCCGAACCACGGCACGACCGACACCGTCGTCGAGCCGCGCTGCACCTTGTACGGCGCCGCGATGCGCACGAACAGCGAGGTCAGCGCCACCTCGTCGCTGGCGACGCGATCGATCGCACTGAAGATCATCGGCGTGATCCGGCCGCGCTTGCGGACATCGCCGAACGTCGTCCTGATCTGGAAGTCGTAGTAGCTGGGCAGCGGGGTGTTGTCCTCGACGAACGGCGCGACGATCCGGTCGAGGTAGCTGCGGCGCAGGCCGATCAGGATGCCGCCCCCGTGAAACGGACCCTCGGCCTGGACGTTCGAATCGAACAGCCCGATCGATCCGCCGAGCCGCCAGCGATCGGTCCGCGGCTCGCGCGTCGATAGCGTCACCAGCCCGCCGCCTGCCCGGCCGTACGAGGCGTCGTAGCCGCCCGCGTTGACCTGGAGGTCGGCGAGCATGCCCGACGGGTAGAACGAGGTGACGCCGCCGAAGTGAAACGCGATCGGCACCTCGATGCCGTCGAGGTACACGCTGGTATCGCGCGGAGAGGTCCCGCGCAGCACCAGCCCACCGAACGAGAACGGGATCCGCGCGACACCGGGCAACACCGTCGCGGCGCGCAGGATGTCGTTGCCGGTGCCCGGGATGTAGCGGATCTCGTCGACGGTGAGCTGATAGCTGAGCGGCTTGGTCTCCTCGGGGGCCTTGCCGGAGACCTCGATCACCTCGGCGCCGCTCGCCGGGGTCAGCTCGATCTTGATCACGCCCGGCCCGATCCGGACCGTGCGGGTGACGTAGCCGGAGGCGACGATCGTCAGCTCCTTGTCCGCCGGGCCGGTCTGGATCGCGAAGTAGCCGTCGATGTCGGTGACCGCGATCTCGCCGCGGTCGGTGAGCACCGAGACGCCCGCGATCGGTGTCGGCGTGCCGTCGCGCACGACCACGCCGCGCACCACGACCTTGGTGTCGGCGGAGACGATCGCTGGCGCGACAAGCAGTAGCGCGGCGATCCCAACTCTCATCATTGTCTCGGACTACCGACCACCCGTCGGCAGATGTCCGAGCTTATTCCGTGACGGTCACCTTGATCATCTTCACGGGCGTCTTCGGGCGATCATTCGACGTCGGCGTGGTCTCGATCTTCTTGATGACGTCCATGCCCGACGTGATCTTGCCGAACACCGGGTGCTTGGACGGGCCCGGCGTGAACCAGTCGAGGTACTGGTTGTGGACGGTGTTGATGAAGAACTGGGCGCCGCCCGAGTTGGGCCGGCCGGTGTTTGCCATCGACAGCGTGCCCGGCTCGTTCGAGATCCGGTGCGCAGGCGGGTGCTCGTCCTGGACGCGACCGAGCGGCGAATCGCCGGTGCCGCAGCGCGGGCTGTTCGGATCCTTCGAGTGCTCGCACCCGAACTGGATCATGAAGTCCTTGATCACGCGGTGAAAGTGCAGCCCGTTGTAGAAGCCCATCTGCGCGAGCTTGATGAAGTTGCCGGCGCTGATCGGCATCTTGTCTTGATAGATCTCGGCGGTGAAGTTACCGAGCGAGGTCTCGAACGTCGCGGTGGGATTCGGCATGCCGGGAGGCTTAACACGGTCTCCCCACGAGGATCATCGGCGCGGAGCGCCGTAGTGAACGGCGGCCGGACGCAGCGCGGACGGGTTCGCCAAGCTCGCCGTGGCGAATGAAGCGCTACGCGCGATGAACGTCCTTGGAGGTCGCCAGCGCATCGACCACGCGCTCCTACGCGGCGATCGCGATCTTGCAGCGCAAGGGTGAACGGGGTTGCGCTACGCGGCGATCGCGATCTCGGTGCTCGGTCGCGGTGACGCTCGACAACCTGTTGATCGAATCCCATGGCCGCGGCTTCGATGGCGTCAGCGCGGCGTGGGATGCGCTGACCGCTGCCGAGCAGACACGTCGCGAGCTGCGCGCTGCCGATCGCCACGAGTCCGATCATCTCGCTGCGTCGTAGTAGCGACGCTCAGCGCTCGGGCACGCGCGTCAGCCGCCGGGCCCGGCGCTCGCGCAGCGTCCGACCCGCGTCGAGGTACATACCCCCATCATACCCGTGGGCCGCGCGTGCGTGGTCGAGCAACGGGCTGTACACGACCCGGCTCGGCACCTCGCCCTGCGCGTGAACCGCGTCGAGGCTGGCACAGAAGACCACCTTGTTCCCGCACTCGCGGCAGTCGCGCATCCGGGGTTGGTCGGTGCTGGCGAGGGACTCCCAGCGCTGCGTACAGCGACGCCGACGCTCCTGCTCGCAGCCGTCGATCGCACCGCGGCTGAGCGTGGCGAGCCACGCGTTCGGCAGCTGCGACCCGAGCTCGCGGAGCTCTGCACGCTCGGCGCTGCCCTCGACCGGATCGACGGACAGCAGCCGCACCAGCGTCGCCCTGCCGAGGTCGCCTTGTTGCTCGAGCCAATCGGCGTAGACCACGCGCAACGGAAAGTCCGCCGGGCTGGCGGAGATGTCGTGCAAGAACCCGGACTCGACCGGTCCGTAGTCGATCGGGGCTTCGGCATCCGGGTCATACGTGAGCGGATTCGTCGGTGCTTCCGACGCGAAGTCGTCGTCGTCGGGGTCCACCTACGACATGCCGTCGATCGCGAGCGCGATCATCGCCACCAGCTTCTGCGCGTCCTCGTTCTCGATGTTCGCCTTGATGAACTCGTGGAGCGGCAGCTGCGCCTTCTCGAGGCGGGGCAGCGGCTCGCCGCGCGCGGCGTTGTCGAGATCCTCGTACGACAGCGTGCGGACCTTGCCGCCGTTGCGCTGGAAGCACTGCGCGACCAGGGCGATGTGAAAGATCACGCTGACGATCGCGTCGGCACCGCCGAGCTCGCGCTCGTGGGCGCTGATGAACTGCGCGACCTGGGTCTGGGTCTGCACGAACCCGCCGACCAGCACCGACGCGTAGTTCGGATCACCCATCTTCTGCGAGGCCTCGGTGACCACCGCCGCGACCTGTTCTTTGGTGAGCTTCATGGTTCCTCGAAGGGCACGATGGCCGGGCGCCAGCGCGAGAACCTGCATAACGCTTCTGCGGTCAGCGCGGCGACGTCCGCGGCGAGATTCACACAGAACGCCTTGCGGGCGGGGCCCAGAAAGTCGCCGTGTGGCCGGACCAGGTTGTCGCAAATGATATCGGGTTTGTCGGGCATCAAGCGCTGTTGCCACGCGGCCTGGTACCAGGACACGGCCTCGCGGAGCTCGGGGGTGACGGCGCCGATCGGGCTCGGATCGCCGAGCAGCTCGCCCAGTACCTGCTCGCCCGCGCGGATCGCTCCGCAGCTCCCCTTGCCGGTGATCCCGCCGCGGCGAAGCGCCTGATAGGCAGGGGTTGGCAACCCGAAAGTCTCGGCGAGCGCGATGCCGCAGCTGCGGTGTGGCGTGCGTGCGCCTTCGTACAACACGAACGCCTTGTCACGGGCCGATGTGATGTAGGCGACCTCGTCGGCCGTGAGCCCCCGCTCGCTGGACTCGGTCATGGTGCAATGCTACTGCCGTGGCTGGCGCCCGTCGAGAACCGTGCAACCCGTTGAGCTTCCACCGCCGCTGATCCGGCGTGCGATCACGATCTCGATCGTGTTCCACGTCGCGGTCGTGATCGCGGCATGGAAGGGGTGCCCGCACGTCGAGCAGGTGCCGGAGATCGTGGATATCGAGATCGCTCCGGAGGCACCGCCCGTCGAGGCGCTGCCCGAGGAGGTGGTGCGCGAGCGCGGCAACCTGGCGGCGAAGGCGGAGATCAAGGAGGACAAGGTCGACGACGACAAGTCCGTGCCGGAGCCGGGCGACTACGCGATCGACGCCGGCGTCGATGCGCCCCCGGACACGCCACCCGATACGCCTCCGGATACGCCGCCCGATAGCAAACCCGATGCGCTGCTCGCGAAGGCTCCGGATGCGGGGCTCCCCGACGCGACCGAGGTCGCCGTGGTCCCCGATGCCGGACAGCCCGATGCCGAGGTCGTTGCGGCGGTCGACGCGACGCCCGATGCCGAGGTCGTCGCGGCGATCGATGCAGCCCCGGAGGACGCGCAGGTCGCGGCGACGGATCCGTGGGCGGAGGGTGCCGGGTCCGGCGAAGGCTCGGGTGCGGGCAGCGGGGTCGGCGCGGGATCGGGCTCGGGCAGCGGCGTCGGCAGTGGCTCCGCGGGATCGGGCTCGGGTGTCAGCGGGATGACCAACGATCCGGCGGTCGCCGGGGCCGCGACCACGGCCGGTACCGCCGCGAACCTGCTCGCGTACTTTCCGCCGGGCCACGAGGTGACGGCGCTGATCCGCTTCGATCGCCTGCGCGGCACCGAGTGGCTCAAGCAGACCGAGCGGTTGCTACAGCCGATGCCGGACTACCAGGTGTTGTTCGGGACCCGCGATGCAAAGATCGGCGAGAAGCTCGACACGCTGGTGATCTCGACGCCGGCGCCGCGCGATGCCACGGCCACCACGCTGGTCGGTCACACGCGGTTGACGCGCAGCGGCCTGCGAGACTTCCTGTCGGCCGCGACGCCGATCGCGTGGTCGACAGCGAAGGGCGGCCTGCTCGGCAAGCGGACGGGGCGCAAGTTCCCGGGCGACAAGCGCGTGTTCCTGTCGCCGTACGACGGCTGGTTCCTGCTCTCGCAACCGAGCGACCTCGGCGGGCTGACCGCGGCGGCCCCCGGCAACCTCGACAGCGTGCGGGCGACCGCGAAGCTGCCCGGCTGGTTGACGGCGGTGAAGGGGATCGAGAAGGAGTCGGGCGACAAGCGCGGACCGTCGCTGGTGCTGACGCTCGCGCTCGCCGGCACGCCGCTGGCGACCGGGCCCCTCGAGGCCGCGATCGGCGTCAAGGAGGTGCAGCAACCCGAGCGCGTC
>Ga0075163_10007664_pt1 | contig 14259 bp, 14 predicted proteins | sample JI1023141ADNA_FD_71478 | JGI IMG/M metagenome (GOLD analysis project Ga0075163, IMG submission 71478) | Wastewater effluent complex algal communities from Wisconsin, to seasonally profile nutrient transformation and Carbon sequestration -... | ecosystem: Engineered > WWTP > Effluent > Algae...
ATGGATCCTCCTCCCGTGAGTGCAAGAGGTCCAGAAATTGTTGTGTTCCTCATCGTTAATGCTGTTCCATTACTTGAGAGGGATAACGTTCCTCCTCCTTGAGTGAAAGTACCTCCTAAATAGTTGAGTTGTCCAATCGTTTCAGCATTCCCCCCCATATTAAAAATTCCCGAAGAAAGATTCATGACAGAGCTATTGCTGATTTGATCGGAGGATGCAAGGGTCAACGTTCCCCCAGCAACTGTCACATCTCCTCCAATCGCCACGACTCCTGCAGTTTTATTGAGAGATAAGGTCCCTGCTGAGATCGTTGTAAGCCCTGTGTAGGTATTAGGAGTTGAACCGCTGAATTCAAGGACACTTGAAGCTACTGTTTTTGTTAGTCCTCCCGACCCAGAAATCACCCCACTCATTACCATATCTACAGCAGCTGCGCCGTTTGTAATTGCAAACGTATGAATAGAGCTGCCTAAATCAACATTTCCTGTGATCATCGCAGGGGTAGCGCTCCCATTGAATGAAACCGTACCTGTCCCTGTCAGGGCAAGGTTTCCATTAATCGTTACTCCTCCGAGCGTCAAAGCTGTTCCATTACTTGAGAGGGATAACGTTCCCCCTCCTTGTGTGAAAGTACCTCCTGTATAAGTGAGTGCGTTTAGCATGGCATCATTTCCATTCAAGTCAAAGGTTCCACTGGAAAGGGTGGCTGTCGATGTACTCCCAAATTGATTTGCAGCGCCAAGTGTTAAAGTCCCTCCGTTGATTGTTGTATTGCCAGCAATAGCAACGGTATTGGGGGATTTACTTAAAATTAACGTGCCTGCTGTGACTGTCGTTGTCCCTGTATAGGTGTTTGCTCCTGAACCACTAAACCGCAAAGTCCCTAAGCCAGTGGTTTTTGTTATTCCAGCCCCCGTTCCCGAGATCACTCCACTCATATCAAGATCTACATTGTCTGTTCCGTTATTAATGTCAAATGTATGAGCTACAGTTCCTAAGTCTAAAGGTCCAGAGATTGTTGCACGAGAAGTGGTTCCATTATACGTAAGCCCCCCCGTAGAGGAATAGGTAAGGGGGCCAGCAATTGTGACTCCATCACCCATAGTCAATGTAGTAGTAGCCGTGCCTCCAAGAGTGAGTATCCCTCCCCCTTGAGAAAAAATACCCCCATTAAATATAAAACTACTAATCGTTTCTCCATTTCCAGCGAGATCAAACGTTCCACTCGATAACGTTACAGTTGCTGTGTTAACGATTTGATTAGCAGCGTTAAGCTTGAGAGTCCCTCCTCCAATTGAAACATTTCCCGCAAGAGCATTTAACCCCGCTGTCTTATTTAAAATAAGAGTTCCAGCATTGATCGATGTCAGTCCCGTATAGGTATTTGACCCTACCCCACTATACCTAAGAGTTCCACTCCCTGTCGACATTGTAACAGTCGCATTTGTCCCAGAAATGACACTTGTAATATCAAGATCAACACTTGCTGCTCCATCGTTAATATTCAATGTATGGGCAAGCGATGTACCTAAACTTAAAGCCCCTGAAATCGTACTCCCCGTTGTTGTACCGGTGTAAGTCAATCCTCCACTGGATGAAAATGTAGTTGGAACAGAGAGAGTGATCCCATCACCCATTGATAATGCCGTTGGAGCAGTACTAGCAAGAGTAAGAATTGCAGCACCCGTAAAAGATCCCCCATTAAAAACCAGCGAGCCAATCGTATCTGCAGCAGCCATATTGATGACCCCACTCGTCATCGTTATTGTCGAAGTGTTGGCGATATTATTGGCTGTTGTTAAAGATAACGTCCCCCCATTAATAAGCACATCACCAGGAATTGAAATAGCTGAGGCTGATTTTCCTAAAGCAAGGATTCCTGCAGAAACCGTTGTCAATCCCGTATAAGAATTTGCTCCAGAACCGGATAGAGTCACCTGACCTGAGCCTAATTTTGTGAAGCTAGAGCTCCCTGAAATAGCTCCAGATAGTGTAAAAATGCTTGTAGAGGAGTTTGTTAGTGATAAATTACTATTTAAAATAACGTTTGATGAAATCGAGTGTACCCCACTCCCATTTGCGTTTGTAATGTTTAGAGCAGCACTCCCACTACTTGTTTGAAACGAAAGGGTATTTGCCCCTGAAATGGTGTAATTGTTGTTATCATCAATATTCACCGTTCCAATCGTGATATTTTGCCCTAAAGTGACTGTTCTATTGGCTGTGATGATTCCAAAAAAATTAGCAACATCATCAATAGCATTAGGAAACGTTGCAGGAGTCCAGTTGCCATTTACATTCCAATTCCCATTTCCATTCAAGTTCCATGTGGCTGTTGCTCCATGTGCAAAAGATCCCCCAATCACAAAAAAAATTAAGCAAACAACCCTGAAAAATCTATCTGTCTTTTTTCTAAACACCGTTCAACCTCTTGAATTTCTCTTGACTTATTCATGAGAAATAAAAGAAAACCTAGTAATAAGCAAGTCGATTAGAATTTTTGGCGGCCAGAAAAGGCTTGAGAGAGTGTTCCTTCATCGACAAAGTCGAGTGAACTTCCAAGAGGCATCCCTAATGCTAAACGGGAAACAACAACTCCTTGTTTCACGAGGAGATCTTTAAGATAAAGAGAGGTTGCATCGCCTTCGAGTGTTGAATCGAGTGCTAAGATCACCTCTTGAGTGTTAAATTGTTCTAAGCGTTTCATCAAGAGAGGAAGGTTTAAGCTTTTAGGAGTTTTTCCATCAAGGGGAGAAAGGAGTGTGCCAAGGACATGATACATGCCGCGGTAATCTCCAGTCTCTTCAATTGCATAGACATCACGTGGACTGGCAATGATACACATCTGGGAGCGGTCCCGTTTCTCTTGATCGCAAAAGGTGCACCGGACTCCATCCATTAAACAGCCGCAGTCAAGGCACGCTTGCACCTTCTCTTTTAAGGTAGCGATCCCTTCAGCAAACTCATGCAAATCCTTCCCATCCCATCCTAATAGGTGGAAGGCATACCGCTCTGCCGTCTTTTTTCCGACGCCAGGAAGTTTTTTCAGGTGCGCAATGAGTGTTAAAAGATCTTTCGGATACCTCAGCATGTAGCTTAAAGTATCAAGAAATAGGATTTCTGCCTATGCCAAAATGATGGCAAGGGGTCGGTAAGGACTTTTTTTGGGGCTTTTTTTTTAATGTTTTTTTAGGTATGATGCTTAGTCTGTACGTAAAGGAATGATTTACAATGAAGTGTAAAGCAAAAATTATCGGACTAGGGGCTTATCTGCCAAAAAAGATTTTGTCAAACCAAGATTTAGAGAAAATGGTTGACACTTCTGATGAGTGGATTACATCGAGAACAGGGATGAAAGAGCGGCGGATTGCTGCCGATAATGAGTTTACATCAGACATGGGATATGAGGCGGCAAAACGTGCCCTTGAAGATAGTGGTCTAAAAGGGGATGAGATTGATTTGATCTTGGTGGCGACCCTGACTCCTGACTATGTCTTTCCGAGTACAGCCTGTTTGATTCAAGAGCGGTTAGGTGCGGTCAATGCGGCGGCGATGGATATGCAAGCAGCCTGCACCGGTTATATCTATGCTCTATCGACAGCAAAGGCCTATGTTGAGTCGGAGATATATCAAAATATTCTTATTATAGCGGCAGAAAAGCTCTCTTCGATTGTGAATTATGAAGATCGGAATACCTGTGTCCTTTTTGGAGATGGGGCATCGGCTTGTGTTGTGAGTTCTAAGGGGGCTGGATTTGCGATTGAAAATGTCTCTTTGGGATGTGACGGTCAGCAGTCAGAGCTCCTGATTCTCCCCGCTGGAGGGTCGAAAAAGCCTGCATCGTTTGAGACAGTCCAGGCGGGAGAGCATTTTATTAAGATGGAAGGACGGGAGGTTTTTAAGCATGCTGTTAGAAGGATGGAAGGGGCGGTAAAGGGGTGTCTTGATGCGTCGGGTCTGTCTGAGGAGAGTATTAGCTGGATGGTCCCTCATCAAGCAAATATTCGGATTATCGAGGCTTTAGCAAAGCGGTTTAAGGTTCCTAAGGAGCAGGTCTACCTAACCATTCACAAGTACGGCAATACATCGGCTTCTTCTGTCGGGATTGCTTTAGATGAACTGGTGAAAGAAAAAAGTGTGAAGAAGGGAGAGAGAATTGTCCTTTTTGGATTTGGTGCGGGACTCACTTGGGGTGCTGCAGCATTAACGAGTGAGATCGATTCATGAAGGTAGCGTTTATTTTTCCTGGGCAAGGAGCTCAGTATGTGGGGATGGGAAAAGATTTTTATGACTCTTTTAAAGTTGCCCGTGAAACGTTTGAAGAGGCCGATGAGAGGTTAGGGTTTCCCCTGTCGAAGTTGATTTTCGAGGGGCCTGCAGATGAGCTCACCCTGACAAAGAATAGTCAGATTGCAATTTATGTCATGAGCGTTGCTCTTTGGAGAGTGGTTAAGGAAGAGTTTCCTGAAATTGAGCCCAGTGTTGCTACTGGTCTGAGTTTAGGGGAGTATACGGCGTTGACCGCATCGGGGCGCCTTTCATTTGAAGAGGGGATCGATTTAGTAAGAGCGCGCGGCATTTATATGTATGAAGCGGGAATTAAATTTCCTGGGACGATGGCTGTTGTTTTAGGGATGACTCCTGAAGGGGTGAAAGAGGTCGTTGATCTAGTCGAAGGGGTTTGGGTGGCGAACCTAAACTGTCCTGGGCAAGTGGTGATTTCTGGAACTTCTTTGGGAGTAGAAAAAGTGGGCGCACTTCTCAAAGAGAAGGGAGCGAAACGGATCCTCCCCCTGGATGTTTCGGGAGCCTTTCATAGTGGGCTCATGGAAGAGGCTCAAATCCGCCTCAAAGAGAAAATCGATGAGGTGGCACTTCATATGAGTGACATTGATTTGGTGATGAATGCTCCTGGAGATTTTGTTAAAGAAGAGGAGATCCGCTCCTATTTAACGGCTCAAGTTGTTGCTCCTGTTTATTGGGAGAAAGGGGTGCGCCAAATGGAAGAAAAAGGGGTAGAGCTCTTTATTGAGATAGGCCCTGGAAAAACTTTGAGTGGGATGAACAGAAAAATTGGGGTCAAAGGAAAAACGATAAGTATTGAAAAAGTAGAAGATTTAGAGATGATTGTTCAAGGAGCTTCAGATGGGACTACTTAAAGGAAAAAAAGCCCTCATTACAGGGGGAACATCGGGTCTTGGGAAAGAAATTGCCTTAACATTTGCCGAAGAAGGGGCAGATGTTGCGATTATGGGGACAAATCTCGAAAGAGCTAAGCAAACGATTGAAGAGTTAGAGAAAAATAAAGGGGAAGAGAGTCAAAAATTTTGGTTCGACACCGTTGATGTGGGAAATAAACAAGAGGTGGATCAATCGATTGATCGCCTTTTAAAAGAGTGGGAAGGGGTTGACATTCTGATTAACTGTGCGGGAGTAACCCGTGATGGTCTTTTCATGAAGATGTCAGAAGAGGATTGGGATCAGGTCATCAACACTAACTTAAAGTCGGTCTACAATTTGAGTCATGCCTTAGTACGTCCCATGATAAAGGCCCGAAAAGGGAAGATTATCAATGTAACTTCTGTCGTTGGCTTGACAGGAAATCCCGGTCAAGTTAATTATGCTGCTTCTAAACTCGGAATGGTAGGATTCACGCGGTCTTTAGCAAAAGAGTTGGGATCGCGGGGCATTAATGTTAACTGTATTGCGCCCGGTTTTTTTGAGACGCCCATGACTGATGTGCTAAATGCAGAGCAACGAGAAGGAATTTTAAAGCGGGTTCCTATGGGACGCCTAGGGAATCCAAAAGAAATCGCGCATGCCGCCGTCTTTTTAGCGAGCCACATGTCTGACTATATTACTGGACAGGTGCTCACTGTAGACGGAGGGATGATTGCTTAAAATTTATGTATTTTTAAACATGTTTGAAAAAAGGAATTTTACTTTATGTCAGTAGAACAGGAAGTGATTGATATTATTGTTGAACAGCTTGGAATTGATGCAGAAGAGGTCAATGCTGAGAAATCTTTTGTGGAAGATTTGAATGCAGACTCTTTAGATCTTACTGAGCTAATCATGACTTTTGAAGAGAAGTTTGGCTTTGAGATCTCTGAGGGAGAAGCTGAAAAGCTTCGTACTGTTGGAGATGTTATCAAATTTGTGAGCGAAAAGAAAGTCGCCGCAGAGTAATAAGGGAACTGCTTCTTACTCCAAAAAAGCTGCATCTTAAGATGCAGCTTTTTTCTGTTTGATAAGAATAAGAATAAGAATAAAGCTGATAAAGGCAAAGAGGGCAGCAAAAAAGTAAGTCGGGCATGAGATCTTTTTACGAGCAAGGGATTAGAGGATGCGGGAGCGGACCTTAGGAGAGAAAAAGAACATGACAAAAAGGGCGCTGAAGAAGAGGAGGATGGTGGAGAGGGCGTTAACCACGGGAGAGATCCCAGAGCGGAGCATCGAGAGAAGGTAGAGGGAGAGGGTTTGGATTTTTGTTCCTGCACAGAAATAGGAGAGGATAAAGTCGTCAAAGGAGAGGATGAAGATGAGAAGGCCTGTTGCAAGGAGGGTAGGGCGGAGAAGGGGGAGGGTGATTTTATAGAAGGTTTGGAGGGGGCTTGCGCCGAGAACTTCAGAGGCTTCTGTAAGGCGGTGGTCGAGTTGGAGGTAGCGGGTATAGAGAATGGGAATGACAAAGCCGAGGCCTAACACGGTATGAGCAACGATCAGGGTGGGCATTCCAAGCTCGATTTTAAAGAGGGTAAAGTAGCTGAGGAGGCTGATTGCGAGCATGGTTTCGGGAATAATCAGGTTGCCATAGAAAAGGGGAAGAGTTTTTTGGATCCGTCCTCCTTGTGCACGAAAGAAAATCAAAGCAATCCCCATGAGGAGAGAAAGGGAAGTGGAGATAGATGCAACAAAAAGAGAGTTGAAAAAAGAGACCCAGAGCGCTGAGGAGCTAAACAGTTCTTTGTACCATTTGAAGGTAAACTGATCCCAAGGAGCAGGAAAATGTTTTGTATTGAAAGAGAAGATGATCAAGATCAAAATCGGGAGGTAAAGGAAAAGATAAGAGGTTGCTACAATAGAGAGAGAGGAAAATTTTCCTAAAAATCCTTTTCTCATTTCATCCCCTTTAGGAGCATTTTACTCACTTTTTTAAATCCAAGATAAATAAACATCACAGTGATAACAAGAGCGATACAACTCAGAACCATAAAGGCGGCTCCCATTCCTCCTGTTTCATCACCGAGAACATACTGTGAGACGACATTTCCGACAAAATACCGTTTGTCTCCTCCCATGAGTTCGGGAATAATAAATTCTCCAAAGGAAGGGATAAAGACGAGGAAAAATCCTGCGCGGACAGCAGGGAGGGTCAGGGGGAGCATCACCTTGCGAAAGGTGGTCCTCCATGAGGCGCCAAGGTCTGTTGAGGCTTCTAAAAGGCGACGGTCGAACCGTTCTAAGCTGGAGAAAATGGGGAGAACCATAAAAGGGAGGTAGTAGTAGGTCATCATCAGCATGACGGCAAAGAGAGAATTCAGGAAGCGGATGGGCTCTTGAATGAGACCAAAATGCATCAGGAGTGTATTGAGGAAGCCTTCCCGTTCTAGGACAAAAAACCAAGCATAAACGTGGAGGAGAAGGTTTGTCCAAAAGGGGACAATAAGAAAGCAGAGCATCAAAGTTTTATAGCGCCCCCCCTTAAAGGTAATAAAATGGGCAAGGGGATAAGCAATGAGGAGAGAAAAAAGGGCGGTAGAGAGGGCAAGGATAATCGAGCTAAAAATGATCGAGAGGTGGGCGTTAGAAAAGAGGGGGGCAAAATTTTCGAAAGAGAGCCCTTGAATGTCTCCTTCTTCGCCTAAGATAAAAATACTGCTGACCATCATCAAGAGGAGAGGGAGATAGAAAAAGACAATCTGCCAAATCAGCGCAGGAGAGCCAATAGCAAAAGGGCTTTCGTCGCGCGTTTTTCTCTGAAGCTTATGAAAGAGGGCGTACATCTTTTAATTCTCCAGAAGTAGTGCGTTTTTCACTTGCCAGTAGAGATAGACCTTGTCATCATAGTCAATATCTTCCTGAACAAAGTGTTCTTCATTTTGCTCAAAGACTTGAAGCTTAAATTCGTTATTAATGACAACATTGTATTGGGTCGAACGGCCATGGTAAACGATTTGTGAGACAACCCCGGTAAGGGTGTTTGCAAAGTTCTCAACTGGTTTTTTAGAGATGAAAACTTTTTCTGGACGGAGGCTCATCGCTGCTTCGCACCCTTCATGCATCCATCCTTTTTTCTGAGGGATAAAGACTTTAAACCGTCCTATGTGGGGGACGTCGATTTCAGGGTCGGTCTCGATATTATGAAGCGTTCCATTAAGGATGTTTGTTGTTCCCACAAATTTAGCAACAAAGCTGGAAATAGGGAATTCGTAAATTTCTTTTGGTGTTCCAATCTGCTCAATTTCTCCCTCGTGATTCATAATCGCCATATGGTCAGCAACAGTGAGGGCTTCAAATTGATCATGAGTGACATAGACAAAGGTTGTTTTGAGCTTTGCTTGCAAATCGATCAATTCAACGAGCATTTTTTCGCGGAGCTTGAAGTCGAGTGCAGCAAGGGGTTCGTCCAGGAGAAGGACTTCTGGCTCATCGATGATAGCCCGGGCTAGAGCGACGCGTTGCTGCTGTCCCCCGGAAAGCTGGGAAGGGTATTTGAAAATATGGTTTTCTAAGTGAAATGCGTTTAAAATTTTAAGGACCCGTGCTTCAATCTCATCTTTACGAATTTTTTGAATTACGAGACTATAAGCGACATTATTGAAGACATTAAGGTGAGGGAATAAAGCATAATTTTGGAAGACGATATTAATTTTTCGCTTATTAACGGGAAGATCGGTAATGTTTGTATTTCCTAGGTAAATGATTCCACTATCGGGTCTTTCAAAGCCAGCAATGAGCCGCAAAAGGGTTGTTTTGCCACATCCACTAGGGCCAAGAAGGGCAAAAAACTCTCCCGAAGGGATTGTCAAATTTACTTTATTAAGTACAAGTCCCTCCCCTTGGGACTTGGTCATCTCTTTTAGCTGAATACTTCTCACTAACGCCTCCAAGGCTAATTGGAAGCATTGTACAAATTTTCGAAATAAATGAGGAGATATATTGCATTTAAATGCAATTTTTTAAGATGATTATCCCTATGGATAGAAAGAAACTGATCATTATTGGCTCGGGTCCTGCGGGGTTTACCGCTGCAATTTATGCTGCTCGGGCGAATCTTTTTCCTTTAATGTATGAAGGATTTTTTAGTGGCCCCTCAGGGGGGCAGCTGATGACGACCACGGAAGTGGAGAATTTCCCCGGATTCCCTAGTGGGATTACGGGCCCCGAACTGATGAATGCGATGAGAAAGCAGGCGGAGCGTTTTCAGACTCAGATTCTTACTGAAGACGTCGATGAAGTCGATCTAAGGGAGCGCCCCTTCAAAGTGAAGGGAAGAAAGACGACCCTTCTTGCAGATAGTCTCATTGTTGCAACGGGAGCCACGGCAAAAAGGCTACAAATTCCCGGTGCAGGAGAGGGAGAGTTTTGGCAACGAGGTGTGACAGCATGCGCTGTATGTGATGGAGCAATGCCTATCTTTCGGGGTCAAGAGCTTTACGTAATTGGTGGTGGGGATACCGCTGTTGAAGAGGCTATTTTCCTTACCAAGTATGGGAGCAAAGTCTACATTGTTCATCGACGGGGCGAGCTTCGTGCGTCAAAAATTATGGCGAAACATGCAATGGAACATCCGAAGATCGAGATTTTGTGGGACACTGTTTGCACAAAGATTGATGGAAAAGACGTTGTAGAGAGTGTGACCTTGCAAAATGTAAAAACGAAAGAGGAAGTGACTAAGAAGGGTGCAGGGGTCTTTTTTGCGATTGGACATACGCCGAATACTGCCTTTTTAAAAGGGCAACTCCAAACAGATGAACAAGGTTATCTTGTAGTCAAACCGGGGTCGACCTATACGAATATTGAAGGGGTATTTGCCGCAGGAGATGTGCAAGATAAAGTCTATCGGCAAGCGATTTCTGCCGCTGGTTCTGGCTGCATGGCCGCTCTTGATGCGGAACGATGGCTCACGGCAAATGGACAATCATGAAAAAGCTTTTTCTCGCTTTTTCCCCCATCGTTCTTTTTGGATTTGAGCTGCAGCCCTGGTACTCTACGGTTGGAGAATTTAATTTACGCTCCGCCTACTCCTATCGGTACTACCCTTCGGTGAGTCAGGCCAAGCCCTATCATTCCCATGATCATCGGATAGATTTTAATCTGGGGGTTCAGTTTTGGCCTAACTGGGAAATGGAGCTGGAAACCAATTTTTTGCGTTCTCATAGATTGAGTTGGGGAACCGAAGCAGTGGGGCTTCAAGTGCGTCACCTTTTTCTCGATGATGTGGCAGGAGATCCAATCAGTTTATCGGTTGGGGTGCAAGGGTGCTACGTTCCGACCCGCTCTCTACATGATGTGAGTGTTCCTTATCATGCCCAAGGAAATTTTGAGCTGGGAGCAGCTATTGGGAAAGAGATCGATAAAACCTACAATTGGCTTTTCCGCTTTTGGGGCTTTCTAGGTGTGGGGCAGGGGAATCGGGGAGCTCCTTGGATCCGCCCCCTTTTGATGGTTGAGATGAAGCTTCATCAAAGGCATGTTCTTAAGGCTTTTACCACCTCATACATTGGGCTCGGGCGCCGCTCCTATGTGAATGTCGATGACTTTAATGGCTACGGTAAAATCGCTCATCGATCGATCGATTTGGGTCTGAATTATACCTACCTCTTCCGTATCTGGGGATCTCTTACTTTAGAAGGATCTTACCGCGTCTATGCCCATAGCTTTCCCAAATATGCAGCTACCGCGCGCCTTGAATACCGCCTTCCTTTCTCCCTTTTTTAGGAGCTAACCCATTTATATTAAACTTCATCATAAAACCGTGCAGTGTCAATACACAGTTTTAGCTAAAAATGTGTATTGACACTGCACGGTTTTGGCTTTATGATAGGGGAAAGAGGGGGTTGCAAAATTCGCTTTGGAGGCAAAATTCGATGATTGCAAAGCCGGTTTTGATTTTTCAAAGTCGACATATAAGTCTTAAGTAATAGGCGACTTGGAAAAATCAGAATCCGGCGAAGCAAGCGCGGATTTTGCCCCAAATTGGAATTTTGCAACCCCCTCGCAACATTGAGGATTTAAAGGATGGATCGAGAGCTACTCAAGCAAGTGATTGCGGATCAACGGGAGTATAGATTCCCTAAAAGATTTTATCATCGACTGAAGGGAGAAGATGTGCGTCGTTTTATGGATGATCCTAGCATTCTCATTGTAAGTGGAATAAGGCGCTCTGGAAAATCAACGATTCAACGCTCGATTTTAAATGAAACTCCTCGAAAAGATTATTATTTGAACTTTGATGATGATCGTTTGGTCCAGTTTCAGATCCAAGATTTTCAAATGTTACTTGAAGTTTTTATAGAGCTTTTTGGAAAGCAAGAAATCTTTTTCTTTGATGAGATTCAAAATATTGAAGGGTGGGAGAGATTTATACGAAGGCTTTATGAACAAGGGTATAAGATTTTCATTACGGGATCGAATGCAAACCTTTTAAGTAAGGAGCTTGGAACACGACTAACAGGGAGATTTATTCAACTTGAGGTTTATCCGCTCTCTTTCAAAGAGATCATCCTCCATGAATATCCAGAGGTTTTTAATAAGAAAATGATTTCTACTGAGGATGTTGGAACTGTGCTCCACCACTTTTCTATTTATCTTAAGCATGGAGGCATTCCTGAATACTATCAATTTCGAAAGGCTGAATATCTCAAAGATCTGTATGAGGGGATCCTTTACCGAGATGTTGTTGTGCGCCATCATATTACTCATGAAAAAGCGCTTCGCGAACTTGTTTACTATTTTGCGAGCAACATAGGTAAAGAGTTTAGTTATAGAAAATTAAGCGAAGCGGTGGGCTTAAGCACTCCAAATACTGTTTCGAATTATTGCTCTTATCTGGAACAATGTTATCTATGTTTCTTTTTGAGTCGGTATAGTCATTCATTAAAAAAACAAATCCAGTACAACAAAAAGTGTTATATGATTGATCTTGCACTCATTCAGACCGTTGGTTTTCGAGTGAGTGAGGATAGAGGGCGCTTTTTGGAGAATATTGTTTTTCTTGAGCTAAAAATGAAGGGGAAAGAACTTTACTTTCACAAAGATAAAAAAGAATGTGACTTTCTCATAAGAGAAAAAAGTCAAATCACCCAAGCGATTCAAGTAACTGTCAGCATTAAGGATGAAAAGGTAAAAAAACGAGAGCTAGAAGGACTGATAGAGGCTTTAAAAGCCTATCAGCTGCAAGAAGGGTTGATTCTCACAGAAAATGAGAATGAGTCGTTTGAAATAGAAGGTTTTCAGATCCAAGTCCAACCTCTATGGAAATGGTTGCTTGAAATCTAATAGTTAGTATTTTCGTAATAGTTCACATACCCCTCCTGCGTCAGGGCATGTGAAAATAACAAACTAGGCAGTTTGTGCTTCCCTACCAATGCATTGGTGAACATCTAACAAATGAATGTAAGTTCACGTAGATGATGAGCATTGCATAATCCATGCTTCACTTGGCTATAAGCAAAATAAGGAAACCAATGATCATGAATCCCTATTCCTTTCAATCCCGACTCTAAATGTCTCAATATTTGCAAAGAGCTGTTCATCAATATTTGCACAGGTTCGAGGAGCAAGTGCGATTCCAAAAATATCCTGAAAAAATTTCACATACTCGATCAACGCTCCAAAGATTAACAGCACGAGCATCTAAAGAAAATAAAAAATTTACCTACAAATCAATTTTTTCACATGCCCCGACGCAGGAGGGGTATGTGAACTGTTACATTAGAAATAAAATTTTTAATTAATATGAATATATAATTTAATTATTAAAATAATTTATATATTTTATATTTATTAATACTTTGTTATATTTATATAAAAACAATAAAAACGTAGGAGCCTTATGTCTATTCATCCAATACCTAAGTCATTGCCTGAAAATTCTAAAAATGTAGAGTTGAACGAAAATAATGTACCACCACAAATTATTGAAAAAGCTGACACTGCTGCAAAAGATCATTTTTTTCAAGATGGTCTATCTGAAGTCATAAGTGAAGATACAAAAAAATGGGTTATCGAAAAAATGACCCCAGCAATCATTGAGGTCTCAAAACTAAGATCTGAAATTTCCACAGATCAGATGGATGCATTTTTAAAAAAAGTATCAGAAAAGATCAATCCAATGATTAATAAAATCTTAAGGATTAATTTTTCAAGAGGGTACGAACTAGACAAACGTACTTACCCTACCTTAGAAGAGTTCAAGGACATTGCATCTTGGTTAAAGAGTATTCAAAAAACATATAGTTTATTCAAAAAACAGGAAAACTTTGCATTAGAGTTTAAAGCAATATTTTACCCATTTTTAGATACCTTGTTAATGACAATCCGTGAACAAGCTCTAGCTTCTCGAAATCTTCAATATACAAAGATTTTAGAAAATCCAGGTGCTGAAGACTTTGAAGAGAAGGAAGCTGCAACAAGATTGCATATTAAAGCACTAAAAGAGAAAAAACAGCAGCCTCTTCATGAGCTTAGAGATGTTCTCAATTTGAGCCAATTTGACTGGCTGGAAAGAAAACCTTCAACTGCTGAACAAAAAGCTTTTATATTTCTTTCTGACATCTATGATTCTTAAAACCTAAAAACGGATCCAGAAGACAGGAGTTCATTAAGCTTTACGGCTTTCTGACAAAGACGAATAGGATTATTCGTTCCTATTTCTCGCCTATACGCAACAACACAAAAATTCCAACTGGATAACGGTAAAGGGGGTAGCTGTGGGATTTCAAGATGAAGCATTTCCCCTGGAGGCCCCCCTTTTTCGAAAAATACCAAGGGTTCTTCAGAGGTCTTTTTGTAAATAGAGCAGAAGTAATAGTCTGCTTCTATTCCATCTTTTTGTATATCTATGAAATGGTTCTCACGTATGTGCATTCAAAATTATCCTTATAAATTTCCAAAAAAGCTATTTTTATCATACGATAGCATTTAAATGCAAATAAACATTATTCGACCCAGCAATTCCCGTTAAAAACAATTTTTTGACTGAGAAAGGACAAGATTAGTAAAATCCTAATTTCAAGGGTAGGGACCTCCTTT